>Ga0114918_10004292_pt1 | contig 12412 bp, 13 predicted proteins | sample LantaG_FD_87015 | JGI IMG/M metagenome (GOLD analysis project Ga0114918, IMG submission 87015) | Deep subsurface microbial communities from Baltic Sea to uncover new lineages of life (NeLLi) - Landsort_02402 metaG | ecosystem: Environmental > Aquatic > Marine > Oceanic > Sediment | place...
CGCTCGAGTAGTCGGCGTTGATCCTTCCGACTATTGTGTAAATTTCATAACAGCAAACGTCCACCTTCCGGTAATTCAAACCACCCTCGAGGATATGCGCCAGATAGGAGATAACGCCTTTGATCTTGTTTATTGCGGGGCCACCCTCGAGCACATTCCGGAGGAACATCTTGATTTAGCCCTACGGAACCTCTGCCGGGTGACTGTTCCTGGTGGGCTGCTGTTCCTGGAAATTGACACGAAGCCCGATGAACTGCGGGACACCCCCGAAGAGTCACACGTGAATATAAAACCATGGTCTATGTGGTTGTGGGATCTGTCGCACCCATCGCACCCCTGGTTTATTCGAGACGATCTCGTTGACGCCCTTCATGCGTGCCGTGACTTTCCGGGGTTCCCCCTTGCTGACTGGTCCTTTATTGTCCTGGAGAAGAAGAGGCCTTGACATAGAGCAAAAAGCGTGCCAGAATTCCACCATCCTACGAAAGGGAGGTTTTGGACATGGCAAAAGTAAGCGGTCCTTTCATGAGTATCGACGCCAGCGGAACAATCTACAAAAGCCTGACCGCGTCGATCTGGAAAGGCAGAAACTACATCCGCGGGTATTTTCGCCCGACCAACCCGAACACAGCAGCCCAGCAGGTTCAGCGTACCTTGATGGCTTCTGCGGTCGCGGCATGGCAGGCACTCGTGGACACCAAACCGGCCTCCGGAGCAAGCGGCGATGAAGAGTACAAGGATCAGTGGGACATCGCGGCACGGGACGTTTATCCTCCGATTAGTGGATTCAACTACTACACGATGCAGTATCTCCTCCAGGGCAGCGCGCCGACGATCCCCGCAATAGCTCCGAAGAAAGCAAAGACCATCCACGGGTGATCTGAGCCGGTTTAACTGAATAAGGAAAATTCGCCCCTCCCCGAGTTTCGGGTGAGGGGCTTTTTGTTATTTTCAAAGATGTCGTTGTCTGTATGGAGAGCGACATTTTGTATCAAGATCGATCTCCCCTGCGTTCTTGGAAAAAGCGACACATTTGAGATCCTGTAAAAACGTCATATTCCGTTGATCAGTGAAATATAGTTCTTGACAATATGTCCGGTTGGGTTTACAGGTTTTTTAAAATATGTCGTGAAGGGGGGATATTGACCATGAATAGCAATGAAGGTCTGGACCATTGGAAGGACACAAAGGTATTTCTCGAGGGTGGTTGTCCTTTTTGCCGGTCCCTAAAGTTCATGCGGGGCCCCTGTGGTGGGATGTCGGAGAACTTCAAATGCGCCGGCTGCGGTGCGACGTACAATGACATGGGTCCTTTTGGGGTAGATCTCTTGACTCCAGGCACCGTCCCCGCTCCTCCCTTGGGGTAAGGTTCTTCTAACCGCCCTGGGGGTAGGTCCCTATAAGCAGGGAGGGGTGATCGTCGATCCTGGGGCATTTATGGAGGTTTGAAATGTTTAATACGCTCACAGATGATCAATACGCGGTTTTCATGACCCGGATTTCAGAGGCGCCCATCCGTGACCGGACCATATTACTGCTGCTGCTGCATACTGGCTTACGGAATGGTGAGTTGTGCAGTCTTCGTTTCCAGGATCTTTATGCTGAGAAGGAAGTTTTTCATTCGATAGAAATAGCTAATGGCCATGGCAACAATAAACGCTTCCGTCTTCTGCCGCTCACCCCTATTTTAATTTCTACCCTGGGCCTTTACCTTCCGGCGTTCATTTCCCTGTACGGGTCCCCGGATCCGGCAAGCCATGTTTTTCTCACCCGTAACCAGAAAATCCCTGTTCAGCAAAGGGACGTCCAACGAATTGTGAACAAATATACACGGGCATGGTTGAATCACGCCTTTCATCCCCATAACCTCAGACACACCTACGCTACGAGACTTATCAGAAAATCTAATGCGAGGGTTGCTCAAATTCTGCTCGGGCATGTAGCCCTACAGAGCACAATGATCTACACGCACCCAAACAGTCAGGACTGTGAAGAGGCTGTAAACCAGGCCTTTTAAGGAGGCCCTTCATGGAAAAGGGAAAGATTTTCTACAGGAAAGGTTATAAATACCAACTCCATGTTGATTATCAAATCCTAATCCCTATTCATGGTTTTTCGATAAACACTCTTTATCTCGAGCTCACACAGGCGGGCTTGTTGACGATCTGCCAGGGCTACGCATGGGACGGCGCGTCAGGCCCGACAATCGATACTAAATCATCAATGCGCGCGGCGCTGGTCCATGATGCCCTTGACCAGCTGCTACGCGAGGGCATGTCCCATTGACATACCAAGGCGTCGTTGATCAGCTGCTACATGATATTGGGGATTGCGATGGCATGTATAAGTGGCGCACTGATTTGTGGTTGTGGGCGGTGGATACTTTTGCCGCCTGTAGACTAGATCCGGATAACGGCCATCCGGTTCTTTCAGCACCATAATTTTACAGGAGGGACCAGGCGCACTGTCTCTACAAATGCCAAACGGCACCCAACCAACTTCGAGGAAGGCGGTGCCGTTTGAAACCCTAGGGCGTATAGCCCGCTAAGGGGTGTGTTTGTATAGCAGTATGTCTGGTCCCTGTCAAGGGCTCCAGATGAATCTCCGTTTAGTTCTGACATATCGCTGGTTCGATGTAATTTCTTCCGGAGAAAAAGATATTGAGTACCGCCGTATCTGTGCTCATTGGCGACGATTGATTTGGTGCCGTAGGTCCCTTCTAAAAACTGTTACCTTTTCACGCGGTTATTCCAAGACTACAATCACCCGTAATATCTTCATGGTAGATATAGGCAGCTGCCCCTATCCTGGTTGGCCTAAGCGTGTGTACCGAATTTGGCTAACGAAATTTGACCCCCTAGAGGTTCATGATGCAGGGTAATGCGCTTAAGAGCTCCCCTTATCTTGATACAGTGTCCAGCGATGGGGGGGGTGCCCTTCAAACCCGCGTCAATGCTGAATCCCAAGAAGTCGAAAATTTAGAAAAATTGAAGGAATTGTGGTATCGATCCCTGCTCTGTAATAGGGTAGCGAACAGGTTTCACGGTGCCAGATCCGGAAAGACATATTATAAATTTATGCCATGCCTCCGGTGGTGGTGTGACGACTGTGGAAAGCGCGGAGGGAGAATAAATTTAAAGCGCATGAGCCGGGTTTTAGATCATATTACCCTGGATCCGCACAATACCCTGATGCGCCAGGCGGTCTTTACGGTACCGGCAGCAGACACGGAAGTTTTTAAGTCCCGCGCGGCGCTCAATTCCTTACTCCGTATGGCTGAAAAGATAATTAAGAAAAGATTCCCCGGACTCCCTAGTATAGCCGTTGTGCACCTTTTTGGTGACAAGGGTGGTGTTCGTTTTCATCCGCACGTTCATATTGTTATCCTGGATAAGAGGGGTCAGTCTTTAATGCTGTCGATCGAAGATCTTGAGCAGCTGCGGGAACAATGGCGCTTTGCCCTGCAGGCGTTTGTTTTGCACCCGGTAAAAACCGTGAATTTACATTTTTCTTTTGTAAAAGAACGAGGGAAAATGGTTCATAGAATCCGGTATTTGACAAGGCCGATGCCGGGACCTCACCAGTATTATGACATGAAGAAACATATTGAGCTGCTCGTTTTTTGTATGGTCACCATGCAGGGTTTTATTTTTGTGCGCTACTTTAACGGGTCCCGGTTGAAATCGGTCGCAGATCCGACACAAGCGGAAGAGATGGAGGAATGTCGAAACGCCGCAGGTGAATCACTGATTTTTGTATTGCACGGCCAGGTTACTCGAGAGGATTTTAACAGCCGTTATGGTGTATGGAACTCAGAGGAGATATCGCCCGGGTTCTACCGGGTACGAGGTCCATGAAGGGGGAGAGATGGTGCATGGCCTACAGGATGGTCTTCTTTTATCAGCCGCTACGCTGCTCTCCGCCATGATGTTTTTTATCCTGGGGATCCTGACAAAAATCGTTCTCTCTTTTCGCTCAGAATTGAGACAGGATTTAAAGGATCTGAAGGGGATTTTCTTCGCCCATGAGCATAAAACAAACGGGAGTGCTTATGTCCCGTGTGGATCCGACACCACCAAAAAAGGCGATAAGTGATGACATACCCAGGCGGCAAAAATGGGAGCGGTGTTTATCAGCAAATCATCAACAGAATCCCGCCACACAAGGTTTATGTAGAGCCCTTTCTTGGTTCAGGCGCAATCCTTCGAATGAAGCGGCCGGCCGCGATAAATATAGCGATAGACATTGATCCTGAAATTACGGAAAAGGGCCCCGGGATCCACACGCCGAATCTGACGATGAGGACCGGGGACGCGCTCATTTTTTTATCAAGAACCCTGTTTTCCGGAGACACCTTCATATATTGCGACCCCCCGTATTTAATGGACTCGCGCAGCTGCCGAAAGAAAATATATGCCTTTGAATTCTCCGATATTGACCACGGGAACCTGTTAAATATTATCAAATCCCTGCCCTGCATGGTGATGATCTCCGGATATCCCAACGCCATTTATGATGCTGCGCTCTCGGGGTGGTGGACGGCCACATATCAGACAACGACCAGGCGCGGAAAGCTCGTCACCGAAAAGCTTTGGATGAACTACGCGCCACCGATTCGCCTGCATGATTACCGCTATCTTGGCAACAATTTCAGAGAACGTGAAAGAATCAAAAGGAAAAAGGACCGCTGGACCTCGCGCCTTTTGTCGATGCCGGATCTCGAACGCTCTGCCCTGGCAGCAGCCATCGCCGGAATAGACGAGCCCTGCAGCTATCGCCAAATTGAACGAGCGGCGCCGGTCCCCATCGCCAAGAAGATCGATACGTCCGGAGAAGCGCCCACCTCGAGAAACGCCAATTTTGATGATAAGCGATCGGCAATCACGGTACCGCCTCGCTGATCACATCGATGCTGCAGACGATGTCGCCGGCGAAAAACCGCAAACCACCCGCCAAAAATCCGCCGACAGATAAAGTAATAACCAGTAAACAACCCCAGATAGGGCATAGATAGGGTTGAGAGGGATCCACAGAAACATAAAAAGGGATCCACGGAAACCCCGATGGAAGGAATAAAGATAAGGGGAAGCGCGAAAAAATAAATGTCGCCTGCTGGCAGCTTAAAGAACCCGAATGCGTGACGTTGGGAGTGAATACAAGGCCCGAATGCGTGACGTTGGGAGTGAATACAAGGCCCGAATGCGTGACGTTGGGAGTGAATACAAGGCCCGGACCCGTGACGTTGGGAGTGAATGCAAGGCCTGAATGCGTGACGTTGGGAGTGAATACAGGGCCCGGACCCGTGACGTTGGGAGTGAATGCAAGGCCTGAATGCGTGACGTTGGGAGTGAATGTGAACAGACGCCAGCCCTCCGCGCCCTACGGGGCTTGATGGCCCCGACGTGGCTGCGCCACGGGCGCTATGTTGAGAGCGAAGGTGTATAGTTAGCGGTGGCGGCGGCTCTCATTTCTGTTATTTTTATGGCACTTGTTCGGGTCCGGGGTCGGGGGCAGGCGGCGGGCCCGATAAGGCGCCTTGATCGGCTCCCGCCCTTCGGGTACCCGCTGCCCCCTAAACATAAGACTAGTTATGTTTCCCCCGGCCCTGAGTCCTTTTATGTTTCTCCGAAGATCTATTGTTTTTCAATGCCGCCGCATCTTATCCCGCCGCCTGCGGCCCTCGCTATGGTATTGCTTCGCCTGTGATCCTGGCGCGGTTATTGGCTGCTCTCCGCTCCTGGCGTCGCTCTTCGCTTGACGGGCCTTCGGCGGCTCCACCCCCGCCCCACCATGCCGGGTGCCGTCCCGGCCCCCGGCCCCGTCCGCCCCCTAAGGGGGCTCCCAAAAACATGACAAGCATGGTGAGAGATACGCGTGCCGTTCCCTCCGCCAACCTCGGCTGCGGTCTCTTACCCGCGCAACTCTCCCCACTCAAACGCTTCACGGCCGCACGGGAATACGCTCGCCCTTCGGGACGGCTCGCTATCTCCCGCGCGGCCTTTTGAAAAAATATGTCGGGGAACAAAAGAAACCAACGGGGATCCTGAGTTAGTTTTTTTAAAAACAGTGTTCGTAAAGCGACATTTCGCGCCACCAACCCACCGGAAATACACCCGAATTACACCTGAAGCTAACCCAAAACCGACGAGAAATAATGGGGGGGTTGGGGGGGCACAGCGCGAGCGCGAGCGAAGCGCGTATGTTATTAAAAGCTGGACATTTAAAAAACAAGGCTTATAATTCCCTGGAAATGGAAGAATTTACAGAGCTCAGCTACCAGACACCCTTATTTTCGATCAGGGCCCGGGGTAAGTGGCGCGATAAAGTGGTGTTTGAAGTTCGGGGTACAACACAGTATCACCGGGTTTTAACAGACTACGACAGGGGCGCGAAGGCGTGCTTAAAACCATTTCAATCGAAGTTTTCCGCCGCTGTTTGGTCCTGGCGTAACCTGACAGATGGAAAAAAAAGGGGGTACCATTCCCGTGCTGCAAAACTCGGGCTGCAGATGTCAGGCTTTAATTACTATATTTCATTGTATTTGAGAGGGAAGGTAGGTGGCGAGGTGGGGTATCCAGATCCGCATAAATTATCACACCAGGAGGGCGGTGCCGACGAAATAACCGTTGAGAACCTTCAGGGTATTCTTGCGGAAAATCAGAAGAGTAGCCTGTTTTTGGTTGAAGGATTGTGGGATGTAATTCAGGGGATAATCATAGGAAACTGGTCAACAAGAACGTCCCCCGCCGATAAAGAGTGGTTGGAAATTTGTTGGAGCCCGGAGCTCGGTTTGTTTGCAGCGGTTCATTGGGATTGTGACACATCGGCGGTAATGACCAGCCCGGACGGAATTATATGGACGGTCCGAACTACACCCACCACTAATGAGTGGGCCGCGATCTGTTGGAGCCCGGAGCTCAGCTTATTTTGTGCGGTATCTGCTACAGGATCAAACCAGGATGCAATGACCAGCCCGGACGGGATCACGTGGACAATCCGAACGACACCGACTGGGCATTATTGGGCGTCAGTTTGTTGGAGCCCGGAGCTTACATTGTTTTGTGCGGTGGCCACAACGTCAACCCCGAATAGGGTGATGACCAGCCCGGACGGGATCACGTGGACGGAACGTACTCCCCCCTCTAATAAGCCCTGGCGCTCGGTCTGTTGGAGCCCGGAGCTCACCTTATTTTGTGCAGCGTCCTTGTCAGGCTATGGAAACCGAATAATGACCAGCCCGGACGGGATCACATGGACGGAACAGACTGATGCCTCAGGTAAGCCCTGGCGCTCGGTCTGTTGGAGCCCGGATCTCGGTTTGTTTTGCGCAGTATCTTCATCCGGCACAGGTAACCGGGTGATGACCAGCCCGGACGGGATCACATGGACCCTAAGGACAAGCCCCGCAGATAATAGTTGGCGCTCGATTTGTTGGAGCCCGGAGCTTGGTTTGTTTTGCGCAACATCTTCAACAGGCGCAGGTAACCGAATAATGACCAGCCCGGACGGGACCACGTGGACCTTAAGGACAAGCCCTGCAGATAATAGTTGGGGCTCGATTTGTTGGAGCCCGGAGCTTGGTTTGTTCTGTGCGGTTTCTTTTTCCGGCACCGGAAACCGGGTGATGACCTCGCTTTATATGGGAATATAATGATTCAGGTGCACACAATCACCTATGGCCCCGCCATCCGACGGGCAATATCAGCCGCAGAATTTCGGGTTTGGATCTCTGTGTATGTAGCCACACTAAACTTTAAAAAGAAAAATGACCTGGTGTATATCCTCTTTCAAAACCTGCAAAGAAAGCTCGCTTTAGATGTTGACGTCCGTCTCCTGATCGATCGCCCCCGACAGCATAAGCCAAATTATCACGCCGGTCAGTTCTTAATCCGCCGCCTGAAAGAATGGAGATTCCCGTTCTGGCTGGCCCCGGAACGCACAACACAGCACGCGAAGGTAATCCTAATTGACGATCGTCAGGCCTTCGTCGGATCTCACAACCTGGCAAAATCCTCCCTCATAAACCCCCTGGAAATGACCGTTGAGCTCACGGACCCGGACCCGATCGCCACTATTACCGAGTGGTTTGAGGCCTGTTTTAATAACCCAAGATTTGAATATTTCCCTGCAGATGATTATAAAATCGGGGGTATGTACCCGTAAAAGCCACATGAATGTAGGGGAAAAGACCTCTAACCCAGGGTTATGGCAGCCGGATCCCAGCTGCTGCAGTAACATTTTTGTAGGATGGCACAGTATGGCAAAGATTAAGGGAAACAACCCGCCCCTCGCCGACTGGGAATACCTGGACGCGGCGGGTGATGATCATTATTTTGGAGAGTTTTACCGGCAAATCTTGAAAGAGGCCTATCCCTCCCCCGGGGATCCGGATACCGATATTACAGGCCAGTCGCCACGCGGCGCCCGTCCCTCACAGCAGGGAGAAGGCACCCCCGAACAGGAAGACGTCCGCGCTGCCTTTTCGGCATGCGCCGCCCTTTGGGATACCCTCCCCGAAGAGTGCCCCGAACCTCCTACCGTCCCGCCAACAACAAGTAAGGCCTCTGTCTGGCAGGCAAAACAAGATTTTGGTGTGGTCTGCTCGTATTATGATCTTTTTATGCGCTGTTGTATCGGCTACGCCCTGGGGAACGACGGCGCCATGCCGGACGGTGACTGTTTTCCTTGTGGTTCTGGCTGCACCTGCGAGGAAATAGCGATCGGATACACCACCCAAGGCATGCAGGTGAATGAGCAGCAAACACTGACGGTTATTGGTGCCGTTGAAGGCTGCACGTATGCCTGGGCGATCACAAGCGGGGGAGGTTCGCTGAGCGCCCCCTCGGGGACTTCGGTAATTTACACAGCCCCGTCAACAAACCCCAATTGTGATTTGAACGCAACGGTTGTTTTGAGTGTAGACGGTGATCCTTGTGACTCTGTTGAAATCGCAATAAACGCCGTCGTCGACGGCAACTACGCCTATTACGCCGTGACGGTGAGCCCCTGGAAGAAGACACAGTATTGCGGCTACAGATGGAACGCCTTTAGATGCAACGGCGTCGTGAGGTCTTATGGCGAGAACTCTTCATATTGCTGTTCCCCCGGCGACGCCTGCCCCTATACTGAAGAGAACTGGCCTGATGTTTGTTTTCCGGTTTGCCCTCCTGTAGGCGCCTTAGTCACGGATATTAGGACCGAAGCGATGATCGCGGCAGGATGCTGCTCTGACTCCCTTTTGTAGGTGACACATGGATGCCCTGACCACGAGAAACGAGATACTGCATGCGGCCCGCGCGGAGTTTATGGCCAACGGGAGAACACAGAATATAAGCGAAGCAATGCGGCTATATATCAGGGCCCACCCGGAGGAATGCACGGGGATCCGCGCGTTCATATCGACCCGGGAAAGGGACCGGCCTAAGACGATCATTGATGAATACGAGCGCCCGAAGTGCCGAAAATGCGGCGGTAATATGTTTTTGAAGCTCGGCTGCTCGGCCTGCAAGGGTCCGGTGAAAAAGAATTACTGGATATGTAAAAGTTGTGGTTTTAAACATTTCACAAAAAAATCCCTGCCGGAGATCCTGGCAGGGTTGAAGAGGCTCTAAGATGGCAAAGATCGACAGCCCCTTATTTGCAGACGAAGCCACCGGGAAAGTGGGACAGGCGCTCAGTTATAAGATAGGCGCGGTTTGGCCCCAGGTCCTGGGGCAGTTTCATCGAGGCCCGTCAAAATCGGCGATACTTCAGGAGAAAAAGCAGCTATATAAAAACGCATGTATCACATGGCACACGTTGACAACCGAGGAAAAGCAGGCCTTCGCTGACGCGGCTCCTCCAGGGCAAACCGGATTCAATTATTATCTAAGTTTGGCACTATAAAAAAAGGGGGTTTTGATATGGGTATTGGCTCGCAATTTCAAACGATAATTTACGATCCCACTTCGGGAAAGATAGAGGTCATCCTACCAAACCAATATATAAAATCCCGTGTCTCACTCGATCGGGTAGCCCCTCCCCGTCCGGGGGTCCGGTTTAAGTTTTTTTACGAAAAAACGGGGATCCCACTTGATAAAAAAGAATTCATAGTTCACCCCCAGGCGAATGATCGCCCTCCCCGGCTTCTGTCAAAAAACGGCTCAGATCCCACCCTCGATATTATGCGAGCAGCTGGGCGCTGGATCTTGGCGCATTATGGAAAGATCCTGTTCGAGTTTGAAGGCGGAATGGGGGATTATATGGACCAGGCAGACGCCCTTCTCGCCCTACAGACTGAATATCCGGCGAAACATTTTTCTATATCCCTCCGCCCCGAACGGTATGCTGCCCTCAAATACCTGGCGGATTTTGACGCCCTGAAGTTTCGCGCACCAAAGCAAAAGAGCTCCTCAAGGCTACCCTCTCTCTCCTTTTCCTCCATCGGGCGCATGGGCGGCAATTACCCGCCAGGGGGAAAGGTTGGCGTCTATTCCGCGATCGTAGGACTTGCTGCCCCCGCGCCACGGGCCCCGGTAACCGTACCGCTGGCAGTCCTGGAAAAGGCAAATGTGCTCTTGCATGCCGCCGGGTGTAAGGCCACAGATACCCTTATTGCGCTCCACACCATGTCGGGAAATACCAACACAAAAAGTATTGATCCCGCAGCGGTCCCGGATCTCCTGGCGCCGTTACTGGAAACAAAAGGGGTCCGCATCATCCACCTTGGCGGTGCTGGTGAAAGGGTGGTTGACCACCCCCGTTTTATATCGCTGCAGGGCAGGTTATCGTGGCAAGAGGTTTTCGCGGTTCTGGCCTGCTGTAATGGGTGTGTTTGTATTGATTCGGCTATTATGCACATCGCACAACATCTAAACGTTCCAACCGTCTCGCTCTGGGGGCCGACCTCCCCGCTGGTCATTCTGGACGATCCGCCCGGCGTAACCTGTGTGGTGTCTACCGTGCCATGCGCAGGCTGCGGCCGCTATGAATGCGATCGCGGCGGGTGTATGACGAAATTCAACAGACGGAGTCTTAATAGTAAGCTCCTTGCGCTCCTGGAGGTGCCCCATGAGAAAATATTATCTTCTGACGGTAACCCAGACGGGACCTGACTTAAATCCCGGCTCGCATTTTATCACCCATGGGATCCGGCACCTGATACACCTGGCAGATCCCGAGGCTCTTTGCTTCGAGGCCTCGCTGTTCAACTACCACGAAAAACATTGGAAGGTGATATATGGGCAAGCTGATGCTGTATTTCTGTGTGGCAACCCACGGTATGACAGGTCGAATGTTCAACATTTCTGGGTATCGGATATCTGGCAATACTTTCAGAAGGCGCAGGTTTTGGGGATCAGAACGGGCGATCTCTTCGCCGGTGCCGCGTCACCACTCCCACTCGAAACGGTCAAAGATGATGTTAAGAAACTCCTATCATACCCCCGGAACAGGGAAACAGTGAAAGCACAGGCGGGGCTTGATCTTCTTGTCACAAGGGACAGGGTAGCAGCTGCCATCGCCAAAACCGTCAATGCAGGATCTGCTCTACTGCCATGTTCGACCTGGTGGGCCCGTAACTGGCTTCGCGTGGACCCGCTCCCCAGGGTTCGGAACGCGATTGTGGTCCCGTCCCTCAACTGTACGCCGCAACTTGTAATGTCGCTCGCGGCGCTCGAAAAAGGCCTTCCAAACAACCTGCCGACCTACCTGGTGGCGCATTGTGCGAATGAATTTGAGATCCTTCGCGGGCTGTTCCCGAAACACCCCCGCGTGATTACACTCTCGGACCCGCTTTCCCTTATGATCTTTCTGGCTGGGTGCTCGCACGTGGTATCAGCACGGCTACACGCCACAATCCCGGCCCTCTCCCTTGGGGCCCACGTCTTTCATGTAGCGGTGGACGGCCGAAGTGTGGCGCTAGAACAATTCGGCCTGCGCCCGACAGCCTGCGCGCAGATCCTATCGGGTAATTTTGCTGTCACGTGGTATCGGGTCCCGGAAAACAAACGTCCTTCCCCGGACCCGTTCGTTAATCTGTTCCGGGAAAGGATATCGTCCCGGATCACAAAAGAAAGGGGGGCAATATGAGCCCTTTTGATTATGCAGACGTACGCTCGTATTATGATCACGATTACTGGAACACACCCGGCGTAAAGTCCGGATACACAAACATGTCTCGCTCGATCGGAGGTGACTGGCACACCCAGGCGTGCGGCTGGCTGAACTCGGCTATCGCCGTGCAGGGTAAAACCCTGCTAGACGCTGGCTGCGGCCTGGGCCATTTTATGAAGGCCTTCGACGCCCTGGGCGCTCGAGTAGTCGGCGTTGATCCTTCCGACTATTGTGTAAATTTCATAACAGCAAACGTCCACCTTCCGGTAATTCAAACCACCCTCGAGGATATGCGCCAGATAGGAGATAACGCCTTTGA
>Ga0114918_10004293_pt1 | contig 12411 bp, 10 predicted proteins | sample LantaG_FD_87015 | JGI IMG/M metagenome (GOLD analysis project Ga0114918, IMG submission 87015) | Deep subsurface microbial communities from Baltic Sea to uncover new lineages of life (NeLLi) - Landsort_02402 metaG | ecosystem: Environmental > Aquatic > Marine > Oceanic > Sediment | place...
ATGGTTCCGGGTGCTGGTGTAGCACTAGCCTTCTGAGCCCGGCCCCCAGGTGCAGACACCAGTAAATCCCCAGGCTCAATAGCTCCACCAGCAGTAGTGCAGTTGGTGTCAACGCGCCCACAAAGACCCACGAGCACCCGGTTTTCGTACTTCTTAACGTTCCCACGCACAGCTACATTTCTTCTAACCGCTACAAACGGGTCACCAACATCCTTAAACGTTACCACCGTTTGATTATCTTTTTCACTGTATACAGCATTATCTACTTCGTAACCATAATCAGATGATATGACCACGAAGTCAGTTAATGTGGAGTAGTCTCCTGTTAACGTTAGCTTTCCTACGTTATCGTTTTCCACTATCGCAGAGGTCAAATTGACCTCGTTGGTGAAGTCGAATTCGTTCGCATTCATCGCTACTGAAGGATTGCTGGATACTACACCCACTATTTTTGAAGACGCTTCGGCTTCCGATGCAATGCAGTTTCCATCTGCTCCAATGATTAGCACGGTGCCAGGGTCATAGTCGTTACTATCTGAATCAAACCACTCTGCCAGGTCAGCACCGCCGTTGGTGAAGGAGGACCCACTTTTACATTCACCATTTGAGAGGACACGAAAAACATTAGAATAAGTTATCGGTGATCCACCATCACTTGCTGCAACGGTGAACAGATTATAAAGATGTGCTGCCCTATCAATATCAGTTCTGATAATAACAGCAGCAGACTCAACATAATTATTGTATACAGTTCGCAAATCGTGGAACACCGCAACAGGGGGGTCGAAAGAAGCTGCTACATTACCAACTCCGAATACTCCAAAGGTAGCGTAATCTACCCCCCATAAACGTCTTTCTGTAATTCCGTCTAGTTTACCACCATTTATGCACACACGATTTACGTAGTCTGGATCTTGCCCACGCACAAATAGTGTTGCTGGGGATCCCTTGTTAAGTCGGATCGTAAAGTCCCCATCTCCGTAATCTTCTAATAGAAGTACATTTCTACCAACGTATCCGTTGTGATCACCAAGATAAAACATTGGTGTATCCGTTCCAGTTGGAACCATGAATCCGCCAATTTGAATAGTTGGTGAGGATGGAGCCGACGAAAAATAAGACTCATTACCATTATGAATAGGCGTTACTTTACGCCAAAAACGGAGCCAACTGCTAGAGCTAAGATCTAAAAAGGTCGTTGCTGAGTGAATATGCCCTCCACTATCCACCCCACCTGCTGTAGCAGTATTTCCTCCAGATAACCGGAGATACCCTCCTACACCACCACTTCCATTACGGTACCCACCTAAACATAATCTAGATTCGTAATAAGTGTCATTTGTCCCATTGTCCTTCAAGGTCGACGTATCCGGGCCAATAACCATCTCAGCAGTGAAAGCTCCTGGTGATCCGGAAGACGGACAGTACACCGACATTACAGAATGCTCGGGCAACAGCGGCGCTACCGTGTCTGGTACCGTATCCCGCCAGCGTAACACCCTAAAGAAATTCGTGTGACTCTCTTTCGGTGCGGGCAACGCATCAGAGTCCGTCAACGCAAATAGATCACCCAGAGAGGTAAACGTACCACTACCCTCGTTAACACCGTAAGACAGATTAGCTACCAAAGCATCTAACTCGTCATCCGTCATACTGTTGTTAAAATTGCGGATCTCCTCTATCGATTCATCTGTACTTATCAAACCAGAACGTCTGATCGCTCTCAACAGCCCGTCTATTACTCTCGTGTGGTTAAATGGAATAGGCATCTTCTGTCAACTCCTTGAAAAGCTCAGCGCACAACGCTCCCAATAAATCCTACCCAGCGCCTTTTCATAGAAAATAACTTCTTTCCACCTCATCCACCACTGTAACGACGTGACCAATTTGCGTTCTCATCCAGTCGGATCTGCAATCGCACCGTGTCCTTCGCATCTCCCAAGTACGTCAACACCTGCTGACATAATTTCTCCAACCCTGACCAACGCTGCTGCGGTACCAACAACTCAGGTAATACTAGCCCAATTACCTGCTTAACTACCGTACCTGTCGACTTACTGCCTATCGCTCCCACTCGAGCTAACTCCACCCGCGCTAACACCTCTAACCGTCCTAACGCCTGCTGCACCTTCATCGTGCTCATCTGGACCGTCAATACACGATCTACCCGTGCCTGTAACATGTGTAACGCCTCTTGTGCCGCATTAACACTATTCCGGTCATCAACACAGATCCTCTTGGGTATCTGCTTCGAGGCTGACAAGTATGACCGAATTTCACCCATCAACGTCCCCTTGATCACCAACATCCCTTCCTTCGCCTCCAAAGTCTCAAGAATGTCACGAATTCCAGGTAGATCACGGATCCCGTCTATATCTATGTCCGCTTTTAACAACTTTCACCTCTAGGTAAGACTGTTACCATTATATTTTACAAGATGATCCAGCAGATCACCGCTTTTCAGCTGGATCACGATTGGATCACTTTATTTCAATCCATGCGGAAATCAGTACCACTTACCCCAACACAATCATCCTTTTTTGGAAAAAAGGTCCAATGTGCGTAAATTGTCGACTTTATTTCAATTTTATATTCGATCACTGTTGCAAATTATCTAAAAATGGAAAACTAGGTCAGCTGGTCAGCGGTATCACTGTGCGCCCAATGGGTCTCAAAAAAAGAGTTTTTAAGCTGTAACCTCCATGTCAAATTGACAGTACTGTCCACTGTGAAAAATTGTCAGTGTGGCAATGTTGAAAAATGTAAATGGTGCAACGTGTCAACGCGTCTCTTAGGCACACACAACCACATATGCCTAAAATAGAAAAGCGGATACACAATTAAGTATACCCGCCCTCAGCTAATCGTATCCACTCACCTATACTGAGCTCACCTGACTAAATGACTTAGCTGTACTAAGTAGTTGACATTCCATCAGATACACGATCAACGTTTCCAGTTTTTACACCCATTTGAAGAAAATGTCTAGAAAAAACGTACCACCAAAAAAGAAAATTTCTGCCCCCAAACACCTTCCACCAACCACCAACAACGACAAATTTAGAGGAAAACTGAGAAAAATAGCGCACCAGACAAACCACTCCATCCCCAGGTCGCTAACTAGGGATTATCTTAACGGCAACTGTCAGAGAAACTAAGAGATAGGGGGACCGCGCGGAGGGTGGGAAACTCGGCACTCGAAGCTCCAGCAGTCATCCCAAGAGAGAGGAACACCAAAGTTGCTCGGGTTGTGCTTCCGCTCGTACCGCATCGACAGGCAGAGCAGATACACCAACACCATCTTTCGCAGCGTACCAACGATGCCCTTGTACAACTTGGTGTACATAAGGGACAGGTCACGCTGCGCCTCGAGCTCAGAGACATCCCAGCTACTACGCCAACGCAAATCGCCTCGGGCGTAAGCCAGAAGCTTGCGGACGTAACGCGGGTGGTAACTACCGTCTTCTTGAACTCGAGGGACGTAAGCGTAGAGCTCCGGGGACTCAAACAGCGCAGGCTCTGCCTTGAACGACAGTGCTGAGCTTAGCCGGGGAATCAACCAATCTAAAGCAGGTGGATGGTGAAGCTGCCAACGCACCCGGTCAGGATGGTCATACCGCAGCTCCACTTGATCTCTATGCTCTCCTACATACTCCCACACGTCGTGTAGTAGACCATCTATCGCGGAGGCTAACCGCTCAACCGATTCAAGCGGTATCCGTAGCTCCGAGCCTCCATTGATGGTTCCCTCGATATCTTGCTCACGGTGCACCACGAAGGTGTACTGCTTAATTGGAGAGCAGAGACGCTTGTGCCGTAGCTTCGCCTCGTCACGTATCTGCTTGTTTCTGGCGAATACTCGGTTACTGGGCTCCCGGTAGTTACCGTTCTCACACAGAAGCTCCAGGGTCTCTATACCTTGTCCAGGTATCGTGACCTTGCTCAGGAACCTACGCTATCCTAGCTCGAGTCCATACAGCCCAGGCCTGTCCGTTATCATCGCCGACATCGCTGTTAAGCGACTGAACGTGGTCAAGAACGCCCGTAAGTGCTGCTGGTCTGCTAGGTTGTAGAACAGGCCACGGGTGACCTGGCGGTAGGCGTGCGGCTTCTTATTGCCACCATAGGCAAATCCTTTGGACACACGTAACGCTTTGGTAAGCCCTAGCATAAGGGTTCCCTTGTGTTCCGTTACGAACGACCATGTTTCTTCTGGTCGTCCACGACTCCAGCGTCCAGATTCAACTGAACGCAGGAATCTTGATGTCCTTGCGTCTAAAGACACGTGTACCTCTGGAGGCGCGAACTTGCGCTCCTATTACTATTTAACAAGATGTGGGGCGGATTTTGAGCAGGTTAGGCGATCAGATGGTCGTTTTTTTCGGATACTGCTAGCACCGGATAGGAGCCAGGACCAGATTCCGTATACTTAACAGACACTTGCGGATCAGAGGACTCGCCGATGCTTTCGAGCTCAAGAATCACCTGTTTGACGAGGTCATTCTCTTGGTTCAGTTTGCAGGCACTCACTGGATTATCAGAGCTGTGGAGGTTTGCGCGCTCATAGATTTCCACAAATCCTCTGTCTTTCGCCGATTGGAAGAGGCGTTGGCATGCGTACTGCTCACGGAAAGCATCCCCCAGTCTCCACATTACCCGTGTCACGAAGTAATTTACTCCGACAAACGGCATCAACTCTTCGCTCGTTGCCAGCAGACGGATGAACTTGGTGTAGTCGAAGCTTTCCTCATCAAACTGGTCTTCAGCAGCTACCGTATAGTGGGTCACGTTTTCCCTTGGTGCGCCGTGCTCATCGAACACAGATCTGGTAGAGATGTAAACACAGCTATCCTTGGGGAGTGTTCTAACACTGTGGTGGTAGTTGCTGATCATAACTACGGTGACGTTGTGCTGCAGAAGTCGTTTAGCCAGCGCAGTGTAGTTTGTCTTTCCTACGACCAATACTGCTACATCCAACATCCCGTGTACTGCTTTTGTGTGCGCATCGAACATAAGGTCCAGGTTGATGTCGTCTTTAGTGAACCCGCTTTCAGGAGTGAACGTGCTATTAAACCCCTTCGACCTCCATGCAGGATGATCTAAACCGTCGTTTTTTACGATATCGTCACTGAAGTAGACTGTTCCATCGCTAAACTTACCAACAGAGCTTGCTATTTTCTCTACTGCTGCTGCGAGGGTATCGTCATCTGGAATCGCATCGGAACTACCCAGAAATCCTTCTACGTCGCATAGCAGGCTGTCCAGGTCGATAAACACGTTTACCCTGGGACGTCGTTGATTTCCGTACGTGCGGTCCTCGATTCTTTTTAGCTGAATGCTATTCATCATTTTTCTTCTCCAACCAGTAATTTCAGCAGCGTCGCTATTAGTAGTTTTTACGACGCTTCCGTTTTTTATCTGTATACGAATAGTTTCCTCCACGTGAATTTTGTTTTCTCCTTTTATCTTCACCTCTTTTTCTATTGAGTGCTCCCAGTAGATAGCTCCCAGTAGCCGTACCTGCTACATCCGACCGCTCCACAGTATCACCAAGTTCGGCAAGGAATCTAGATGGGCAGCAATCAATGACCGTGTTATATTTAAACTCTTCTCTAGTGTGCGTGATGGTCAAGTTACGCTCAGCCCGTGTCAGTGCGACAAAGAATACTCGTCGTTCCTCCTCGATATCTTTCTGTGCTTGTTCGGGGGATTTGGTGTTACCAAAATCATCCTTCTCACGCACGATGGGCATCACACCATCGATGGCACCCACAACGTATAGCCGCTTAAACTCGAGGCCCTTTGCAGCGTGGCACGTCATCAGATGCACCCGGTTCTCTTCCAAGTCGGTATCCGTGCTCTGCATAAGGGCAGTCCACTCTATAAACCTAAGCAGGCCGCTACCGTGCGCAGCATCATACTCTCTGGCTGCCGTAATCAATTCATCTATGTGTTCAAGTTTATCTTCAGCTTTTACGTCTCCGCTTATTTCTATTGCCCTCTTGTACTTGGTGACCTCTATAACCTTCTCAATTAGCGGGGCCACCAAATCCCTGGGAGTCTTATAGAGCTCCAGAAATATCTCCCTTATGCTTTCCGCACCACGCAGCGCGCGTCCACCTAAGATTTCTTCGTACCAGCGTTTGCGGAACACTCTAATGATAGGAGAATCTCGCTCTTCTTTTTGGTGGTACACCTTTGCATAACTTGTGTCGCCAAAACCTCGAGCTGGTTTATTGTAGATTCGGATGAAGCTTGCGTCGTCCGCTGGGTTAAGTACCAGCTTCAGGTACGCCAGGATGTCCTTGACCACAGCTCGATTGTAGAAGCCTACTCCGCCAATGATCCGATGCGGGACATTGTTAGACACCATGAGCTCTTCAAAAATACGAGACCTTGCATGCATTCGATAAAGGACAGCAAAGTCTTTCCATTCAGCTTTTTTCCTACGTATCTCCCCCAGTATTTCATCGACGATCAATGCAGCTTCTTGCTTGTTATCCAGACATTCAATGCAGCGTACCGGACCCCCACTTACACGCGCCTTAATAACCTTGGGAACCCTATCCTCGTTATTTTCGATGAGTACGTTGGCCACATCAGCGATTTGATTCGTAGACCGGAAGTTGTCTTCCAGGTAGTACGTTTTCAGCTCTGGGAAGTCTTTTGAAAGCAGCTGCATGTTTTCCGGCTGTGCACCCCGAAATCTGTAGATCGATTGGTCGGCATCACCTACTAGGAAGACGTTACCGTGTACGCTGCTTAGATGTTTAACCAGTTCATACTGGCTGGTGTTCGTGTCCTGCGATTCATCAACCAGTAGCTGGCGGATTTCCGTAGCGTACTTTATTCTAATATCCACGTTATCGCGGAGCAGCAAGACTGTACGCATAATCAGGTCGTCGAAGTCTACGGATTGCACTTTTTTGAGCGCTTTTTCGTAGCGTCGGTAGACCCTTGCGTAAAAGACATCTTCCTTGCTCGCGCTGTCGTCAAGAGAATCGTACACGTCATCTGCAAGTTGGACGTTCTGTTTCTTGTCAGAAATGTATCGCCCAACTTTTTTGGGGTCACGAAAATCCTTCATCCCCTTAACGGTTTTTGGGTCTTCGTTGAGCTCCAATGCTATGGATTGCACAATGTATGCTTGTGTGTCGGAGTCATCGCAAATGGTGTAATTCTTTATCAGTCCAGCAGCGTCGTGCTCGTATCGTAGCATACGTGCACAAAAAGAATGGAACGTAGATACGCGAAGAACGTCCGTAGCAGATTTTGGAAGCATCTGCTTAATACGCTCTTTCATCTCGTTAGCAGCTTTGTTGGTGAATGTGATCGCTACGATGTGGTGTGGACTTACCCCATGTTTACGGATAAGATGTACCACTCTCCTGGTTGCCGAAGCGGTTTTACCCGATCCCGGCCCTGACACCACCAAGGCGGCACCCTCAAAGTGTTTTACTGCTGCTAGTTGCTGCGGGGTAAGGTGGTCGAGGTAATTCTGTTCCATGCTTTGTAATTAACGCTTTAATTCCAGCGTATCTCCAATAGTGCCCATAGTCTGCGGGTCTTTAGTTTTTAATGTGCTGCGCTGAGAAAGTTGTTCTTCAGCAGCTGCTACACTCCTTTGTATATCTTTTTCAGACATACCGCAAGGTTTAAATCCATACAGCTGTTTGTACCTTCTACGGAGCACTTCCTTGCTGGACAGTACCTTTGGTTCATAGTGAACCCGAGGCGTGATCTCACTAGAGTCCGTCTTTCCACTGTCCTGATGTTTCGAGATGGGTTGCTCCGTCGCTGAATCCTGCTTCATCATGTTCCCTCGTTTTGGCTTTGTAACACCAAAGGTAATCGTGTTGACCGATGCCAGCCTTATACAACCGTATGTTATCGTCGGCAGCAATCGGTACCGGTTCTTTTCTTCTTATGTCCTCATCTTCCGAATAGAACACTCCAATAAACCATGTGTGCATATGTATGAAAGGATTTCCGCTGTAAAGAAGCACGTATCCTAAGAGACGCTCACGGGAAAACCTTTCTGACCTACCATAGATTCCTATCAGGGAAATACGGTCTGCGTGTTGTTTTATTATTTGCGTATGCGGTTCTTCATCATGGGCAATCGGCAGCAGCTTGAGGATAAAACCACTGTCACCACTTTTAGTGATAAATGTGTCCTTGTATAAGTTCCACTGGCCGAGTATGTTGGTAAGTACCCGCTCTAACTGCCCTCCACCACTTCGAGCTGGTCCGGGTCGGACTGTGCCATGAAGTACTCGATCTTTCCGTTGCTGCCCTCTGGTACCTTTATTATCACTCTTTTTTGATCCCATGATTCAATTCTCAGCGGAGATACATCTGGAGCTAGATTCAGAATGCTCTCTAGGTAGTGTTGGTTTAGATAGACAAGCGCTTCCTTCTCACCGTTTACCACTCTATCCGTAGTAGCAATCTTTGTTACCGCCACCTTGCTATCCTCTTGCGCTGCCATGAGAACTTGTTTAGCCGATACCTTTATGTTGAGCAACAATGGCTCGGTAGCTGATAAGGCAATCTTGTTTACGGTGGAGATCGCCTCACGAATGTTTTTTCTGAGAACCGTGAACGCACAGTCCATTACTCCAAGAGTAGTCTCTTGATACACTTTCTCAGCATCCCAGAAGGGGAAGTCTAAGGTCGGGTAGAATATGTCGGCGTCCGAGGATTTGAAGCGTACTAGCTTGGTCTCTTCACCCTTCTCGACCCCTACCTCTATTACCTCTCCTTCAACACTACCTAGAATAGTGCTGAGCGATATTGCCTTCAGTACGAACTTTGTACTGTTTCGTATCTTTATCTCTGGAGACCGTCTGAAAAATCTCCCGTAGCTGAAAAAATCTAGCCCAACGATTTCTATCTGGCCAACGTTATCCTTTTTCGTTGGGGGTCGGAAATCGAACTGCATGCGCATGTCTTCTACTTTTAGCCCCGGTTTTATCGCCACGTACGCCGCAGCGCTGGCCAACACCTTAGTTGGTATCTTAGCAATGATTGGCATATCGCTGTTCAGTGGGCGCGTGTTCTTTATGAGGTCTATCGCCTCCTGGTCTGCTGGAAGGGCATACTTAGCCTTTTTGGTGCTGAAGATGACCGTGTTCACCGTGTGGTCGTAGTCGATGGTTACGTTCCCGGAGAGCCGGTATTTGGCGACTTCTATAAGGTCTATCCCTACCGACCCTTCGCGAAGTGTTTGAGCGGAGATCGCCTTCTGCACGTAGGCCCCACCATTAGAGACATCCAGTAACAGTTTCCCTTCTATCACCTTCATTCTGCCCTTGAAACCAGTAGACCCATCTGCAGATTTTTTGCTGCTCGCACTGTCGCCGCTTAGCCGTTGTAATGCCTGGAGAGCCTTAACAGCGTTCTTTAGGTCCATTGAGGATACAATAACCTTCATGATTTTTCTTTCCCAGCGAGCTGTCGTACCGTTTCTACGTCTACGCGGTATAGGTTCTGCGAAGCCAGGAACTCCATGATACCGCTAGGGTTACCGCACTTGACCCTCTTAAGTAGCCTTAGATCTTCTCTCAGCTTTATGAGGCTGTAGTTCAGCTCTACCTGTTCTTTACATTTTACAATGCGCTGTAGCTCTTTGTCGGTTAGTAGCTTGGAGGACTTTGCTTTTCTATACGCAGCTCTGGGAGATGCGCCAGCACAGGCTAGGCGCACCAGAACTTCCTTTTTTATCCTTGGAACACCTCTGGGTATGTTGTCGGAGTCTCCCAGGAATGACTTTAAGCAAGCTACGTTTTCTGGTGGAACACCCATTAGTTCCTTACACTTACGTTCATCGATAATACCAAATTTTCTAACCTCTACCGTTACTGAGTTATCCTTAACTAACTGCCACAGGTCTCGGTCCTCACTGATTATCAACGCTTGTTCTCCCTTGCACATCTTCTTTACGAAGCAGGCAATCGCGTCGTCGGCCTCACCCTTCGGAGCTTTTATTTGTGTACACTCAACAAAATCCAATAATTTTAGACACTTCACTGCTACTTCGTCGAACACTTTATCTGGTTTTCTGTTTGCCTTATAGGGTGGAAATTGTTGCGCACGTACCAACCTTCCGGTTCCCTCTAATGCAACTACCACGTGGCTGTCAGGATGCCCGCGTTTTATTTTAGCGAGCATAAATATCAATAATTCTAATGCTTTATGCTCACCTGTTGTGTGGTACGCACGTCGTATTACGTTCGACCAATCCAGCACAACGTATTTATTAGGTATCTCAAATATTGGTGACATACCTGAATTCATTGGGTTTTTAATTGTGATCATCTGAGTGCCTCTTTTTATTGTTGACAATAATGTATTTGGTGTGCATATTTAGTATTGAAGTACGTCTGTTTTATGAAAGGAGTGACAACATGAACAATCAAAGTCAACTCCGTTTGAGTCAGTTACAACTGAAGACTTTAAACCGATTCCCACGCCATCCAGGTGTGTGGCGTTCCCTTGGGGTACGTCTTGGGAAAGGCACCAGAGTTGTGGTTGGTTCAACTGGCGTTCAGCTTGTACGTGCGTCAAAAAAGCGCTAATTAGGCGTTTGACCATACTTTGCTATCCGCTTTAAGCGCTCTTCCTGCATTGGTATTTTTCATCGCTACTGTGGCTGTTTCAATGCTCATAATGTCTAGCATGAACTTTGCCTGGATGCGTGCCCTGCGCCCGTGACGTGCTTTCGCAAGTCGTAGCTCTACATTGCCCGTTTCCTCTTCTTCCTCCCCATATGGCCACCACAGCCAGTAGTCGGTGTTTTCTAGAATGGCACGACCGTACTTTATGCGCTCGTCGTCAGACAGCTGAGACAGGAGTACTATCACACAGTTAAGTCGTTTTGCTACTAACGACAGATACCGTGAATACTCCATCTGCATCTTCCAGGTGTCCATACCTTTTGAGTCAAACAGTGTTATATAGTCAATTATTACAACATCATACATCAACGGAGCCAGGCTTGTTTCTACCTTTTGTGGAGTGAATGACGTGTCATTAGGGTTCCAGATCGTGTAGCAGCACTCGTTGTTTTTACCGTGCGAATGCCACTTACTGAAGGCCTTACCGGTTATTTTACGCTCTTCTTTTGTGAGGTACTTTGAAAAGCGGATGCTGTCGTGAGGAATCCTGCTGATGTTTGACACTATGCGTCTAAGAAGCTCGTTCTCTTTCATCTCCAGCGAAACGTAGCATACGTTGTGATTTGACTTCATGTACTGGTTGATGCTCATCACGGTGGCCATAGTGCTTTTTCCACCAGAACTCGGCGCAGACACCGTTACCAGATTGCCCCTTTCAAAACCGTGTAGGTGCTTGTCCAAAGCTTCGAGACCCGTAGATACGAACTGCGTTGGCTTGTACTCCATGAGATCTTGGAATACTCGCTTTGCCTCGTCATCGCTTTGCCTGTTGCCGAAGTGTAGGAGGGGCTGCTTGTCGAAAGTACCTTGTAGTCCACTGAGACCACCCTCCCACGCATTGCGCACTTTCTCGATATCCAGCTCTTCTACGTTACCCTCGGTAATGCTGTTTACGTCGTGCTGTACCCGATAGATGGTGCGTACCTGTCGATACGTTTTCAGCTGGTTTATGAGCTGCTCTACGCGTGTCAGGTTAAACTTTCCCGCTTCCTTACGTCGCTTTTCTGTTGTTTGAAAGAATGCCATTGCCCCTTTAGAGCTTGAAATGGCCGCGTCCTCTGCAAAGTCTATCGCGGTGCCCAGGCTTTTTCCAGCGCTGAGCAACGTGTTCATACGCTTCCTTCCGAGCTTTCCATACTCAGATCCGTAGTCCTCTTCGTCTGTATTGGTCAAGATAGATGACCTAATACGCGGACTCCTTGTTTCCAGTGCACATACCAGAAGCATCTGTTCGATTTTGTTTGAGTAAAGTTTAGCCATTGCGTCTTAACTCTTCTGGAGGTAAATCCTTCACACGCAGCACAACATCTGGATAGATACCTGCTCGAGTTACCATCCACTTTTCTGGGTCGGTAGCTCCCCCAATTACCACGAGCTTAAACGTGTGCAGAAATCTGTTGCACAGATCGCGCACCTGCTGAGCTCGTTCATCGGTGGCCTTATTGAGTATGTTGTGGATTACTGCGCACCCTGGGTAGGTTTCCATGCGTGTAACGTAGTTGGCAGCATTCAGCACTGCCACGTCCCTATCCTTGGTTTTTATGTACTGAGAGAGCATGTAATAGGCAGTATACAGGGCCCCATTGTCTGTAGGGTCCGACCCTATTACAACCGTAGGCGCTTTTCTTGGTACCCGAATGCCCAGCTTTTTTACCCACTGCCGTTGCGCTGCTCCAGACAGCTGCTTTCCACGGAACGTAGTTGCTCTATATTTGATTAGAGCTTCGTCGGG
>Ga0114918_10004295_pt1 | contig 12410 bp, 9 predicted proteins | sample LantaG_FD_87015 | JGI IMG/M metagenome (GOLD analysis project Ga0114918, IMG submission 87015) | Deep subsurface microbial communities from Baltic Sea to uncover new lineages of life (NeLLi) - Landsort_02402 metaG | ecosystem: Environmental > Aquatic > Marine > Oceanic > Sediment | place: Baltic...
CACACACGACGCCACCACTCCCGGCCCTGAACCGAAGCTCCGGGTGGTGGAGAGAGAGAGAGAGAGAGAGAGAGAGAGAGAGAGACGGAGAGAGTGTGTGACGACGTGCATGGGGGTGATGCATGGGGAAAAGCAAAAGGTTTCTCTCTACAACAACAAAAATGCGCTCACCCACCCACCCTCTCTCTCTTTCTTTTCTCCAGTCACACCCCACGTCCCTCCTCGCCCCCGCCCGGCGAACCACCACCCCGCCCGCCCCCCGCCGGCCGGGGGCGGGGCATGACCATGACCTTCACAAACCCGTCCGGCAGGTCCACCCCGTTGATGCGCAGGGACGCGACCGCCTCCCGGACCGCGCCCACGTCCTGGGGCGTCAGGAACAGGAACTGGAGGTGGGGCGCGGCCGCGGCCGCCTCGAAGAGGGAGGCCATGGCCACCCGGCGGGCGACCGCGTCCATGAAGACGTCAAACTCGTCCATGGCGCGGAAGGGGGAGGCCGTCAGCTCGCCCAGGGCGAGCGCGAAGCAGACCGTCGCGAACGAGCGCTCCCCGCCCGACAGCTGGCGCAGGTCCTTCACCCGCGACGACGGGGGCGCCGCCGCCGCCGCCGCCGCCGCCGCCGCCGCGTGCTGGTGCTGGGCGGCGGGGGCGGGGCGGGCGGCGGCAGGGCCACCTCCACCCCCACCACCGGCGGCGCCGACGGCGCCGCTGCCGGAGACGACGACCTGGATGTCGAGGGTGCGGGCGCCCAGGTCGACCCGGACGGACCCCAGGTGGCCTTTCCGGGCCATGAGGCGGGCGAAGCCGTGGGCGACCGTCTCGCGCACGCCCTGGGCCATGCGGCGGAAGTCGAGGGTGCGGGTGCGCAGGCCGTCCCGCAGGGCGCGCAGGGTGGCCTTGTGGGCGGCCAGGCGGGCGGCGGCCGCCTCGACGTCCGGCGCCAGGCGGGCCAGGCGGGCGGCCAGCTCCGCTGGCGCGGTCGGCCCGCCGTCCTCCGCGCCGGTCGCCAGGGCGGCGCGCAGGGCCCGGGCGCGCCGCTCCAGGGCGGCCACGTCGGACTCCGGGGTGGGGACGGCCGGCTGGGAGGCGGCGCCGTCGTCGCCAGCGGCGCCGGCGTCGTCCTGCCGCCGCCCGGCCGGCGCGTGCCGGCCGGGGTGGGCGCGCCCGCCGGGCGAGGCCGCCGCTGCCGCCGCCGCCGCCGCCGCCCCGACCCCCAGCTCGCCCGCCGCTCGCAGCGCCTCCAGGGCGGCCCGGCCCTCCGCCTCCGGGCACACCTGCACCGCCGTCGCCGCCGCCTCGGCCGCATCCTCCGCGACCCGGGCCCGCCCCGCCGCCAGGGCGGCCAGCTCGGCCCGCAGGCGGGCCAGGGCCGCGCCCGCGGCCGCCGCGCGCTCGGCCGCGGCCACGGCCGCCTCCTGGCACCCCTCCAGCGCGCCGTCCGCGACCGCGCCCGCCGCGCGCAGGTCGGCCAGGCGGTCGTTGGCGTCCGCCAGGGCCGCCTCCCGGGCGGTGGCGGCGGCCTCCGCGGCCGCGGCAGCAGCGTCCGCCTGGAGGGCGGCGGCCCGGGCGGCGCCCGCGGCGGCCCGCAGCGCGTCGGCGCCGCCCTCGTCGCCGTCGGGGCCGGCCGGACCGCCGCCGGGCACGACCTGGGTGGCCGCGATGCGCAGGGAGGACACGGCCGCCGTCGCGGACGCCTCCTCCGCGGAGGCGGCCGTCAGGGCGGCGATGGCCGCCCGGTCCGCCACCTCGGCCTCGGCGAGCTTGTCCTCCGCCTTGGACCTGGCCTTGGTCGCGCCGACCAGGGCCGCCGCCGCGGACGCGGCCTCGGCCGCCGCCCGCCGGGCCTCGTTCTCCGCCGCGAACCGGGCGGCCAGGCCAAAGGGCGGGGCGCCCGCCCGGGCGGGTGGGCGCTGGGCGGGTGTGGAGGTCGTCGTCGCGCCCCGGGACCGGTACGTCATTCCATCCGCCAGCAAGGCCGCGTGCACCCCCGGCGCGGCGGCCGCCGCGAAGGCGCCGCCCGGGTCGGCCGCCAGGGCGACCGCCTCCAGGCGGGCCACGTCCACCAGGTGGTTGCGGGCGGCGGCCGGGAAGGCCGGGTCCCAGGTCAGAAGGCCCCAGGCGGAGGGCAGGGACTCGCCGCCCCGGCCGCGCAGGGGCGGGAGGGAGTAGGGCGGCGCGGAGAAGGGCGTGACGACGACGGGCGGGGGGCCCGCAGGCCAATCGGCCGGCAGGGCCGCGCAGTGCGCCCGCAGGGCCCGCGCCTCCGCGGGCGACGCCACCAGCCAGGTGCACAGCGCCTTGGGCGGCAGGACGGAGCCCAGGGCGGGCGCCCAGGCCGGGTCGGCCAGGGCGGAAATGGACGCGCCCAGGGGGCCGGCCGCCCGCCCGGGCCGCACGCCCCGGACGCGCCCCGCCGCCAGGGCCTCCGCCAGGCGGGCGGCGGGAGCGCCGCCAAAGAAGGCGGCGCCGGAAGCGGCGGGGACATCGCCGCCGCCGGCCCGGAGGCCACCGGCAACGGCCGCGGCCGCGGCCCGGGCCCCCGCCGCCGCGTCGCGCGAGCGCTTGCCCGCGGCCGCCGCCGCGTCGGCTGCCGCCTCAAAGTCGGTCCGCGCGTCCGTGACGGCGGCGGACGCCGCCCGGACGGCGGCGGTGGCGGCCGCCTTCTCGTCCGCGGCGGTGGCGGCCCGCGCCTTGGCGGCGGCGAGGGAGGAGGCGGCGGCCGACGCGTCGGCGCCCGGGCCGCCCCCCGCCTCCCCACCAGCGCCCTCGTCCGCGGCCGCGGCCGCGTCCTCCTCCGCTTCGGCCTCGGCGGCGGCCGCCTCCGCGGCGGTCGCCTCCCGGGCCGCCGCGACCGCGGCCCGGCGGGCGGCCGCCGCGGTCCGCTTGGAGCTCCGGGACGCCTCCAGTGCCGCCTTCATCTGCTCCGTCGCCGCCGTCAGGGCTTCCGCCTCCCGCCCGCCGCCCAGGGCGGCGTCCAGCGCGGCGGCCGCGGCCGCGGTCGCCGCGTCCGCCTCGCCCGCCTCCGCCTCCGCCCGGGCTAAGGCCGCCGGCCCCGTCCCGGACAGGCGCTCGTCCGTGGCGGCCAGGGCGGCCGCCGCCGCGTCCGCGTGGCGCCAGGCCAGCGCATTCTCGCAGGCCACCACGGTCTCCCGGGCACCCACCAGGGCGGCCGCCCGGTCCAGGCGGGCCTGCAGGTCGGCCACCCGGCCGGCTGCCTCGCCCACGCGGCCCTCCTCCTCCCGCACCAAGCGGCGCGCCTCGGTGACCGCGCCCTTGGCCTCCACCAGGGCCGACTCCGCCCGCCCCAGCAGGGTCGCCCGCATGTAGATTCCAAACTTGGCGGCCCCCGCCGAGGCGCCGGCGGCACCCGCCCCTCCACCTCCTCCCCCGCCCCCACCCCCGCCCCCGCCGCCCAGGAACGAGCGCGCCACGTCCTGCGTCATGACGGAGACGGGGTTGGACGCGTCGATGGCCAGGCCGTCCAGCAGGGCGTCTACGTCGCCCCGCCGGGTGGACACGACCGTGCCGCGCGCGTCGCGCAGGGTCCAGACGGGGCCGCCCCCGCCCCCGCCCGCCTGGCGCGCCATGCGCCGCTCGATGGAGAGCGCCGGGCCCAGGCTGTCCGGCGAGACGGCGTCCGGCCCCGTGTTGGCCAGGGTGATGCGGACGCGCGCCTCGGCCGCGCCCGTGCGGACCAGGCCGCCGACCGAGGACGACCGCCCCGTCGCGGACGCCCGGGCGCCCAGGACGAGCTGCATGGCCTGAAGGACGGCCGACTTGCCCGACCCGTTGGCGCCGCTCACAAAGTTGACGTGCGGCCCGAAGTCGAGGGCGAAGTGGCGGTGGCACATGAAGTTGGACAGTTCCACGCGCGTGACCTGGCCCGCGGAGAAGGGGGACAGGGCGGCGGGAGAAGGGGGCGGGCGGGCGGCGAGGGCAAGGGCGGCGGACGCGGGAGGAGGAAGTTGGGGCGGGTCCGACGGCGAGGGCGGCACCAGGCCGATGACCTCGGGCGACGCCGCCCGGTGGATGGGCAGGGCCGGCGCGGCAGGCCGGGCGGCGGGGGCGGCGGCGGGGGCGGCGGCGGCGGCCGGGCGGCCCCGGCGGGGCGGCATGGGGGACAGGCCGCTGCCGCGGCCGCGGGCGGGGCCGCCAGGGGCGGGCCCACCCCGGCGGGCGGGCGGAGGCGGAGGCGGAGGCGGAGGCGGAGGCGGAGGCGGCGGCGGCGCCTCGGCGCCACCCTCCTCTTCCTCTCCCTCCGCGGATATGAAGACGCCGTCCGAGTCCGGGACGGTCAGCTCGGAGACGGCGGGCTGCTGGAGGGGGTGAGCGGATGGAGAAAGAAAGAGGTCAGGTCGAGAGCGCGCGCGGGCGGTTTGCGCGGGGGAAAAAGTGATGTGCATTGCATCACCTTTTCCCTGAACCAAGACTCACCTCGTCGCCCTCGTCCTCGCCAGCGCTCGCCTCGGTCACGCCGACAGGCTCCGCATTCTCGTCGGACGACCGGTGCGGGGGGTGCATGGGCTGAGGGCCGGCGCGAGTGGGCGCCGCGGCGTGCCGGCCCGTCCGCGCCGGCAGCGTCGCCAGGCCGCGCGGGGGAGGGGTGCCGCCGGCGGCGCCGCCGCCTCCACCCGCGCCGCGCAGCCGCTTCAAAGGGGCGCGACCAGAGGGGCCGGGGGTGTCATCGCTGGGGGCTGGGCCATCGGCGGGAGGCTGGGCGGCCGGGGGGCGCGCCCGCGCCCGCTTCGGGGCCTGTGCGTTTTTTCAATGGAGCGGGAGCGTGTGAGGTGAGAGTGAGTGCACGCGTCGGGGGTGCTCGCCGTCACGATCCCATCTGCCGGCCAAGGGCAACGCCGTCGGGTGACCTACCTGGCGCGGTGGCATCGTGTGGGAAGTGCGCCCGCGCGCGCGCGCGCTGGAGAAGTGGGATTGAGGGTGGGGCGCGCGCGCCCGCCGAAGAAACGTGTGAGAGCGGGGCAAGACGTGCGCCCCCAGCCCGCCCCCAGCCCCGCCCCCACTTCCTCTTTCTCATCCGCGCCTCTCTCTCAAAAGGACCATGCGCCGCCTACTCATCGCCTCGGCCTCCCGCGGCGTGCGGGCCCTGACCACCGCCCCCGGCGCCAGCGCGGCCTCGTCGACGACGACGGCCCAGGGCCTTCGCGGCTTCGCGGCCACGGCCAGGTGCGTGTCGGGGATGGTGTGTCTTTTTCTCACGGCCGCCGCGCCGCGTGGGCCGCAGTCCGCACACAATCAGACCCCAGGGACTCCTCTAGCGGCGTGTGCCCCACCAATTCGCACGGGGCAGGAGGAGAACAGGCCAAGCGGGCGCAGCCCGCACAAGGAGGAAAAACTGGCACGCACACCGATCTGCCACGGACACGCGCCGCTAGAGCAACCTCCTCCTCTCCCTTCTTCCATCAAACACAGCGCCTCCTCGGCCACCGCGTCCACCACCCACGCCGCCCGTCCCCTGCCCACCCTGGCCTGGGCCGCCCTGGGCGCGGCCGGGGCGGGGCTCGCCTACCCGGCGCCCGCGGCGGCCTCCTCCGCGGCGGCGGCGGCCGACCCGCCAGCCCAGGCAGCGGTGGCAGCCGAGGGTGAGGCCGCCTCCGTCGACGTCTACGCCCCGCCCGACCCCCCCCCCTCCGGCCTCCCCGCCCACGTCACCCTGTACCAGTACGAGGTCTGCCCCTTCTGCTGCAAAGCCAAGGCCGCCCTCGACTTCTACGGCGTGCCCTACACGGTGGTCGAGGTGTCCCCCCTGACCAAGCGCCAGCTCAAGTGGGGCCCGCACAGAAAGGTGCCGGTGGCGGTCCTGGACGACGGCTCCGTCGTCGCCGACTCGTCCGCCATCGTCTCCCGCCTGGCGGCCGGGGCACGGGCGGAGGCGGGAGGCAAGAAGGGCGGCTGGCTGAAGCGGGCCTCGCCCTCCTCCACCGCCACAACCACCACCCCGGACGGCGGCGACACCGTCGTCCCGCCGCCCGTCGCGGAGGCCGCCTGGCGGCGCTGGGTGGACGGCCGCCTCGTCCGGGTGCTCACCCTGAACATCTACCGCACCCCGGGCGAGGCCTGGCAGGCGTTCGACTACATCACTGAAGCCGGAAATTTCGGGGGGGCCCTGGAGACGGGCGCAGCCCGGGTCGTGGGCGCGGGCATGATGTGGGCCATCGCGGGGCGCTTAGCGTCCAAGTACGGGATTGCCGAGGCGCCCCGGGACGCCCTGGCCTCCGTGGGGCGGGAGTGGGTGGGCGGCGCCCTGGGTGGGGGTGCCCGCCCCTTTGCGGGCGGGGTGGCGGGGCCCGACCTGGCTGACCTGTCGGCCTTTGGCGTGTGGCGGGCGGTGCGGGGGACGGACACGTTTAGTGCGGCCATGGAGGGCAACCCGGCCCTGGCGGCCTGGTACGGGCGCATGGAGGGGGCGGTGGGGCCGTCCGCCCGGGTGGAGGAGGCGGGGGCCGAGGCGGCCACGGCGGCATGAGGATGTGTGTAGAGAGGGTGTCGGGGTTGGAGCGAGTGTGTGTTTTTTGTCGCATCATTCTTTCATTCGCCCTCCTGCCTTCAGCCGGCGTGCCTCGGCAGCACGACGGCTGCCGTGTGAGGGAACGCGCCACGCACGCTGCACACGCCCATCCAATGACGGACGAACCCGCGCCGCGGCCGCCGCGCGGCGATGGCGAGACGACGGCCACCGCATCGGCCCCCGCAGCCGCACCCGCGCCCGCGCCCTCTGCTCCGGCCGCCGTCGCCGCCCCGCTCCCACCCCTCACCGCCGTCTACGGCGTGCACCGCCCGGACTCCAACATCTTCAAGCGGGGCGGCATGAAGCGGGAGGCGCCCGCGAGCCGGGCGCCGGGAGGAGGAGGTGACGCAGCGGCGACTGCGGCAGACAAGCGACCGCCCATCCCTCCGCCGGCCGCCGAGGAGGCCGCCGATGCCGGCCTCGATGATGCGACCATTCTGAAGGCCAAGCTGGACGCCATGCACGCGGCGTGGGCGGCGCCGAAGGGCAGGTGAGAGAGGTAGAGCGAGAGAGACGAAGAAAGACGCGGCTCGCGGCTAGCCACATCGGCCGCGGTGTCCCTCTCAACCTCCATTCTCACATTTTTTTCTCCATTCTCTGCGTTCTCGCCTTTCAGCCGCGACATGACCCTCGCCTTTTGGCGCCCGGCCGCCCGGGCCGCCCCCGTCGGCCCACCCCGCTGCAAGCTGCTGCCCCGCATGGGCGTCACCGTGCGGGGGCGGGTGGCGCTCCATCCGGAGGAGGCCGCATTCTTGGTCGACAGGGGGGACGCCGCGCTGGTGGTGGGGGGGGGGGACGTAGGAGGGGGGGGCGGGCCCGGGGCGGGGCCGTCGGCGACCCCCCTGCCCGACCTGGCCGAACCGTCCCCCGGCGCCTCCCGCCTCGCGTCCGCCCAGGAGGCGGCCACCCTGGCGGCCGGCGCGGGCGTGCCAGCTGGCGCGGCGCGCTCGTACGCGGCTCTGATGCGGGCGGGCTTCATCATTTCCTCTCACCTGCCGCCCGGCGCGTACCGCCAGTCAGCATGGCCGGAGGGGGTGACGGTGTAGGTCCAGCAGCAGGCGCCTCGCCGCGGCCACCGCCTCAGCCTGGGACGCCAGGACGGATTTTAAATCCACCACGTCCTGCTCCAGCTCCGCCGCCCGCTCCTCACGCTCGCCCAGCAGCTCCAGCGCGGCCGCCAGGCGGTCGGCCAGGCCGGCCACCTCGGCCCGCAGGGCCGGGACGGCGGCCGCGGACGCGGACGCGGACGCCGCGGCGCCGGCCGCCCGGACCGCCTCGTCCGCCAGGCGGGCGCAGGTGGCCTCCACCTCGGCGACGCGCGCGGCGGCGGCCGCGAGGTCGGAGGGTGGTTGTGGTGGCGACACTGCCACCGCCGCCGCCGGCGCTGCCGCCGCCCAGGCAGCCGCCGCGGTGGAGACGGGGAGGGAGGTGCCATCATCGTCATCGCCATCCCCGACCTCCACCAGCGCCCACCGCCGGCCGGGCGGGGCGGCCAGGGGCGGCGGGCCGGGCGAGGCGGCGGCAGCGTCAAAGCCAGCGGCACCAGCACCGTGACGGGCTGGAGAGGAGCCTGCCACGGTCGCTGCCGCCGCCGCCGCCGCCGCCGCCGCCGCCGCCGCCACAGCCGCGTCCGTGGCCTCAAGCTGACGCTTTAAGTCGGCAATTTCCGCCTCCAGGGCGGCCACGTGGGCAGAGGACGCGGCCGCGGCCCGCTGCGCCTCCGCCCTCCCGGCCCGCTCGCTCTTCACAGCCGCGGCCGCCTCTGCGGCCGCCGCCTCAGCCACACCCACGTGCGCGTCCGTCACCCGGGTCGCCTCGGCCGCGGCCGCCCGGGCGGCCCGCCCTTCCTCCCGGGCCACGGCCAGGCCGGCCTCCGCGGCCGCCGCCCGGGCGGACGCGCCCGCCACCGCCTCGGCCGCCCGGCGCGCCCGCCCCTCGGCCTCCGCCGCCGCGCCCTCAGCCGCCGCCAGGCGGGCTGACCAGGCCCGCTCCGCGCGCTCCGCGCCAGACCGGGCCGCCTCCGCCTCTGTCCGGGCGTCCTCCAGGGCTCGGGCCAGCGGGGCCGTCGCCGCCACCAGGGCGCCCGCCAGGGAAGTTGAAGACGTGGCGGCCGCCGCCTCCCGCCGTGCGGCGACTAGCTCGGACCGCACCTCCTCCTCCCGCCGCTCCGCGCCTTCGGCCGCGGCGGCCAGGGCGGACCGCAGCGCCACGACCTCGTCCGCCGCTTCCGCGGCGCGGGCATTGGCGGCGGCCGCGGCGGCCTGAGCGGCGGCCAGGGCGGCCGCGTCTCCCGCCGCGGCACCCGCCGCGGCCGCGGCCGCGATCGCGGCCTCCGCCTTGCGCTCCAGGGACCGGCAGCGCTGTTTGAGGGCTTCCCACTCGCCGGCCGCGGCCGCCATGACGGCCTCCCGGTCGGCCAAAGTGCGGCGGGTGGCGTCCAGTTCGTCCTGGAGGGCCTGCAGGGGGGAGGTGGCGGCAGGGCTATCGGGGGCGGCGGGTGCGGGTGCGGGTTCGGACGCGTCGCCGTCGTCGAGTCCGCGTCCTTCGCAGTCTGCCTGGCCCTCCAAGACTCCGCCTTTGGGCCCACACACTCCTAACCTAACGCTGCAGGTCGTTCCACCGGGCATGAGAGTCAAGGTGGTGGTGGTGGTGGTGGAGGGAGGCGGCGGCGAGGCCGGCGGGAGCGCATCGGCAGCGGACGCCCCGCTTTCGAGCGCGGTGAACGCGTCGAGCGAGCTGCCCACGGCGCCGCCGACGTCGTCCCGCAGCCGCTCCAGCGCCTGGCCTGCCTCATTGGCGAGGGCAGCCACTTGGCCGAACAGGTCCATGTGGTGCGTGAGATGCGCACGGGAAGGAGAGCGACAGAGCCAATCGTGATGTATAGAGGAATGTCTTTTTACCTCCTCCTCTCTCTCACCAGCAAGGCCGCCCAAACGGATTGTTCCCGGCCGCACCACTCCCCTCCAGCACCGCCGGACCCGCCGAACCAGCCATCACCCCGCACGTCGCCGTCGGCGGCGGCGGCGGTGGCCGGCGCGGGCGGACCCGCACAGCGCCCGCCGCGCCCGCGCCTGGGGAGGGCGACCCCCCCGTCGAGGTCGGGGAGGGCGCGCCGCCGCTGCCAGGCGCCGCCGCCACCACCGGCAGGGCCCGCCCCAGGCTGGCCAGGCACAGTTTGGACTTATCGTCTTTCTCGTCCTCCTCGCGCGGGGAGGGCAGGCTGGCGTACCCGCCCCACCGCGCGGCGAGCGCGCCGGGTGTCGCACGCCCGCCACGCCCGCCGCCGGGGCGGCGCAGGGGCGGGACGGGCGGGGGAGGCGCAGCGCGCCCGCCGCCCCCGCTGCCCTCCTCACAGCCGGCCGCCCAGGAGGCGGACCGCTGGTGGTTGGAAGCGGACGTGGAGGGAAGCGCGGGCGGCGTCCTCCAGGCCGCGGGGATGGTGGCAGTGGTTGCCGCTGCAGCCGGCGCGCCGTCCTCGTCCGCACCCAGGGTGGCCTCCCGCGTGTCCGCGGATCGGGCGCGGCGGGAGCGCAGGGTAGGGCGGCGGGACGTGGTGGCGGTGGTGGCGGGCGCGGGCGCGGCCTTGGCGCGTTTGCTGTGTGGATGGAGAGAGGCAGGTTCAAAAAAATGAGGAGCTGTCGCGAGAGAGCCGCTGTCCCGGCCTCTCCTCTCTCCCTCTCCCTGTCCTCCTCACCTAAACAACCAGGATTTGAGCCGCGACGACGACGACGGGCGGTTGCCGTCCGGCGCGGCCTCTGGCGGCGGGGCCATGGGAGTTGCGTGGGCGCCCTGCGTGTGTCGCGGGGACAGAAGAGAGAGGCGAGAAAACGTTAATGCTCCGCACGTCGCTCTCTCTCCACACATCACATTTCTCGTGCCGCGTCCATCATCTCAGCCGGGTGGGGCCAGCCATGCCCATCTTCTCGCGGAAGCCCCCCCACCCCTTTGCGGGCGACCACATCCTCATCACCGGTGGCTCCGCCGGCCTGGGCCTCGCCCTCGCCCGCGCCTTTGTGCGTGGCAACGCCAACGTCACCCTCATCGGCCGCTCGCCCGACCGCCTGGCGGCCGCGGCGGAGGATCTGCGCGGCCTGGACTGCCGCAGGTCGGGAGCGGTCGATCCCTGGGTCTTCACCAAGGCCGTCGACGTGACGGATGGCGGGAAGGTGAGGTTGAGGGAGGGAGGGGCGAGAGAGGAATGCGCGGCCCCGACCTCGCGCTCGCTCTCAACCATCCCCCCTCACTCTTCCTTTCACAGTTCGCCGCCGCCCTCAAGGCCGTCGAGGACGAGTTAGGCCCCATCGACATCCTGGTCTGTAACGCGGGCACGTCCGTGCCAGGTAAGGTTGAAAAAGGAGGAGTGTTGGCTCTCCCAACCACCATTACCCTCTTCATCCATTCATCTCATCCGTCCATCCACTTTCCTCCACAGGCCGCTTCCTGGAGCAGGATCCCTCCACCTCCCGCCGGACGATGGAACTGAACTACTTTGGCGTGGAGGCGGCCGTGCGGGGCGTCCTGCCCGACATGGTCGCCCGGCGGGCAGGGAAGGTCGTCTTCATCGCGTCCGCCATGGCCGTGTGCGGTGAGAGAGAGTGGATGATTGAGAGAGGAGAGAGAGAGAGCTATCAACCTCCCCTCCCTGTTTCCGCGCCGGCCCTCACTCTTTTCTCCTCTCTTTTCTCTCTCTCTCCACTAGGCTTCGCCGGCTTCTCGTCTTACGCCCCCTCCAAATGGGCGGTGCGCGGCCTGGCAGACTGCCTGCGGTCCGAGCTGCTAGGCAGCGGCGTGTCCGTGCATGTGGCCTACCCGCCAGACACCGACACGCCTGGCTATGCGGCCGAAAACGCGACCAAGCCGCCCGAATGCCACGCCGCCTCCCGGGCGGCGGGGGACGTGCTGTACTCGGCGGATGCCGTGGCAGCCAAGATCGTGAAGGGGCTGGCTCGGGGCGCCTACCACCTGCCCTCGCCCGACGCGGGGCAAAATCTGATGGTCGCGTCCTGCGCGGGCCTGTCGCCCCGCCCGCTCTGCCTGGTCCTGGACGTGCTGCTGGCGCCGGTGCTGGCCATTGCCATGCGGATTTTTGGCTGGGTGGTGGACCGGGCGGCGAGGCGGGGGGCGGTCGAGGCGCGGGCGGGGGGTGGTGGAAGTGGGGCGCGGCGAACCGACGAGTGATGAAATGGAAAAATCTCTACCTCTCTAAAGGTGCCCCCATCTCTCTCATCGTCATCCCTCATTTCACGCTGGACGGCAGGCCCAGCCGCTCCAGCTCCGCCACCACGGCCGCCGTCTCGGCCGGCAGGCGGTCGGGCATCCACTTGAGCACCGGCGCCCGGCGGGCGCCCAGGGCGCGGCCGACCGCGGAGCGGAGCGGGCCCGCCAGCGGGCCCGCCAGGGCGGCCGCCGCGGCCGCCTCCGTCCCCGGCGTCACGTCATAAAGGATGTGGGCGGAACGGCCGTCGGGGCCTGTCCGCACGCCGCCGAGAGCCAGGCCGCACCGGATGGTCAGGGTGTGGACGTCCGGCCCGCGCAGGCCGGCAGCGGCCGGGTCGGCCAGGACGGCCGCCAGCGCGCGGCGCACGTGTGCGGCCGCCGACTTTTGGGAGCGGGTGGTCGGCCACAGCGCGTCCGCGGCGCCGTACGTGCCGGCTGTGGTGAGGGGGTCGGGCGAGTCGGCGGCGGTGTTCCCTTCATCATCACCACCACTCTGTGTGGCCAGGAGGCGGGTGGGGGAGAGGGCGGACGTGGAAAGGGCGACGGCCCGGCGGCCCAGGCGGGCGAGGAGGGTGGTGGCTAGGTGGGGCGCCATCAGGGCCGCCGATGGGTCTCGGTGAGTGTGCGCCTCAGGTCTAGCGCCACGTGAGCCGGCCGTGACTCTCTCTCA
>Ga0114918_10004297_pt1 | contig 12409 bp, 18 predicted proteins | sample LantaG_FD_87015 | JGI IMG/M metagenome (GOLD analysis project Ga0114918, IMG submission 87015) | Deep subsurface microbial communities from Baltic Sea to uncover new lineages of life (NeLLi) - Landsort_02402 metaG | ecosystem: Environmental > Aquatic > Marine > Oceanic > Sediment | place...
CCGTGCCAGCTTGCGCAGTTCGGCTACGGTGAGATCAGCCAGTGGTGGCGCCTGTAGGGTCGGCAGTGTGGCAGCGGCGTGGCGCTGCTGAACCATGGGGATGCCGTCGCTAATCAAGGCGTCAACCTGCCACTGCTCCAGCAGTGTTTCGCCGCCATTGTGCCCGTAGACGTGGTGAGGATGTGGAACCATAAAGTCCCCATCATGACTGCTGACCAACACGGCCACTGGCTCAGGCCACCTAGGTGCCGTAATGGCGGGGATGTCTCGCGGCCCATAGGCCAGCCGATCGTTCAGGCCATGAACGAAACGGCCTGCCGCGAAACCAAGGCAGTAGGCCATGGCCACGGCAACAGCTAGAACGCCGACGGCTTGACGGATGGCGGGGCCGTGATCGGCCCGGATAAAGGCGAGAGCGGTTCTCACTTGATTCTCCTCTGGTGGTGATGTGGTGGATTAGTTCTTTGCCTGCCATGCCGTTAGCGCTGCCATGGTCTCAGAGCAACGGCGCTCTGCTGCATGACGGACAGTGGCAGGAGCCTTACTGGTTAGCGCGGCGTGGTAAGCGTCAACGGCTGCACGGCGGGCGGCGCGCAAGTCGCGATAGTTGGACAGCTGAGACTCGGTCATGACCTTGTGTCGTTTGGACTTTTCAATCCTAGAGCATCCATCCTACGATGCAACGCTAGGACGGTAGCATTGGATGCTATCGTAGGATTTGTTAACAATCCGACTCAGCGGGTGCGTGGATTGAACGCCCTGCCCGACTTTTGCGCTGCTAGCAGTCGATCAATCAGTCGCCTAGCCTCAGATTTGCTAAGCGTGCACGGCTCAGAATCAAATTCGTGTGCCCCATAATGGCCAATCAGTGACAAGTAAGCTGAGGCAAGTTTGATGGCATTGTTAGAGCAAAGATCAAAAACTAGCTGCTGATGATCGCACGTATCTTCCACCGATTTAAGTTGTTCACGCTTGCCGAACCATGCGGGCATATAACTGTGGTAGATGTTGTCACCAACATGCCCTCCGTCAATGGGGAAACATCTCTCTAGGCTGACCCGATAGAGTCTACGCTCTGGATCCTCGTCTTCATGCTCCCGGTAAATCCACAACTCTGGATCATAGACTCCGGTGGAATCAATGAGGGCGAAAGCTCCACCGTGGTTCAACGGGTCAGCGTCGCCCAGATTGGCGGCAACATGCCAGATAGGTTGTTTGGTTGTCATGATTGAAATTGCGATGGGATGATGTGAATTAACAAGGCTCGAATCTTGCGCCACTACGGGGGCCAGCGGTAACTTGAAAGTCCGGGTATTGGTCCTGAACATCAGTCAACCTACCCTTCCAAACTGTAATGAAAGCGTAATCAGGGTCGGTTCCAACCCGCTCGTGCTGATCACGCCAATCATCAAGAGCACATACTAGGTCTGCCTTTGGATTAGCATAACTAACGTCGGTGCCATCGGGCAGGCCAAACGATCCTGACTCGCTTGTTTCTTGATAAGTGTAAATCATGCTGCTACCTCGCTAGCATCGGCCACACTGAAGCACTGATACGGCATTTGATTGTCAGAATCAAACCAATCTGGCCCAAGGCAGTATGTTTTAACGTCGCCTTCAGTGCGTAAGTAACCGGCGCCTGGCGCACAAGGCGAGCAGTAGGACGCCATGGCGTAGAAAGGCGATTCAATTACGAAAATGTCGCCGTCAGAGCAAAGTTGCAAAATCAATCCGTCCTTATCGTAGGAATAACGAGTACAATCTCCCGTACTTTCGTAGTTAAGGTCCAGATCACTGATAATGTCTTGCGCAATGTCCTTGGCATCAAAGTTTGAACAGTAGTCTTCCAAGGCGTCTTTAATTGCGCTGCTAAGATCATCCTTCATGGCAGACATAAAGTCCTCATAGCCTTCATCGATGCCATTAGACTGTATTTCATTAAAGGCGTGAGATGCCAGATCGCTCAGTGGGATCACACCGTACCGGATACCCGTAGCCTGATCGCAGTTTGACTGGCCCATACCGTAGTCTATGCTGGCCATAACTTGTAATTCTCCGATGGTGGGAGGCCGGTTGCCTCCCTTGCTTGTCATCCTAGGCGGTTTTCCTAGGCTTGCAACGTAGAGAGGCACCAGCTTGTGCCAGTCCTAGGATTGGCACTGTCTGCAGCGGCCAGGCAGGATTTACCGCGCTAGGCTAGTGAATGGCCGCGCTAGGCTAGTGAATGGCCGCGCTAGGCTAGTGAATGGCCGCGCTAGGCTAGTGAATGGAATTCCAGTCTTGAATGGAACTTTGAGTCTTGAATGGAATTCCAGTCTTGAATGGAACTTTGAGTCTTGAATGGAATTCCAGTCTTGAATGGAACTTTGAGGCTAGTGAATGGAATTCTCAGGATTGGCGTAGCCAATCGCGGCATGGGCGGCTGCTGAGATAGTGCTCTGCCGTAGGGTCTGCCATGGCATACTCTGACAGCATGGCGCGAGCCTCCTTGCGCGTTTCAAACTGGTCAACCGTATCCACTTGACCCTTGTCTTTGCGTTGGATGTAAATCATGGTTTAATAGTAGAAGTTGCCGATACGAAACTCACAAAGCAGCTCATCTAAAATAACTGCTGCCACTTCAGCTCTATCTTGAATGGTGAAAAGCTCATGCCACGGTTGAGACATGCTGCCATGCTCCCTTCGATAATCCTTTGCCACGGAAACTAGCGTATACTGCCTTAAAAGTTTTAATCCTAGCTCATAGCTGAATGTTCCTTTCTTGAATTTCCGCTGCAGGTTCAGAAAAGCGGGCAGCATGTACGCCCTATGAATGTCAGCATTGTGGCTAGCGTGAAAATAAAGCTCGCTAGCAGATGGACTAAGGTTCGACAGTTCCATGATGCAATTTCTCCTGTCTTGAATGGTGAATGGCGGGGCGTGGCCCTTGCCAAAGGTTGGGCGCTTGCCATGTCTAGAGTGGGCGCCCAACCTTTGGGCTTGAATGAAATCCTAGCAGCGTGGTGGCTGCATTGCAACCTTAGAACGGGTAAATCAGGCCATCATCTCCCACGCAAGGCTCCAGTTCGCCCATTGAATGACAGATTGCCGTCAGCTGATCACCGTATGGTGCCTGCCAGCGGTAGGAGTCCCAGAATCCACAACCGTGGCGGTTACGGGTCAGGATGAAATCATGTTCCATCTGATCACTGTTTGCTGTCAGACAGTGCTCATCAGGATCGAAGTCCGGCATCCTGTCTTGAATGATGGTCTCGAATCGCTCCCAGTCAGTTTCGAGACGGGCGATCAGTTCCGGTGATGGCTGACAATCGCCAGAATCAAGGGGTTCACCATTGTCGTCAGTGCTTGACCAAAGGAGGGTGGTCAGTAGGGCAGTGGTGGAGGTGTTCATGGCGTTTGGAATGAATGAATGAATGAATGAATGATCAGGCAATTTCATTCAGATACATGCGCCAGGCGGCATCCCTTGCGTCCTGACGTGTCCAATAGGCCATACTGCCAGCCAGGCCAGGCTTAACTAGCAGCCAGCAGGAGCGATCAGCCGGGCGGATAATGCGGCGACCGCCAGGCGCAGAGTAGGATCGAGCGATTGAAATGATTTCCATGGCGCGGTTATGGCGGTGGTGTTCGATGTGATGGTAGCAGGTTTTGGCTAGGGTTGCGAGCAAACTTCGACCGTTCGCAGGTTGCGCCAATCGAAGCCCGTGCCAGGATGGCAGAGTGTCGCAACGGCTACCATTGCATCCTCCTGACTAGGGAATTGATTGTCAGCCTGGCTGCAACCGTGCCCCAGCAAGCTGGCATCATCACTCCACCTGTCACCGGTCCAGCTCTCAATGATCCAAGCCGTCTTGAATGCCATGGCTTGAAATGCGTTTGAACCCCTGAATCCTACCATGCAACCTTGGCCCGTCAAGGCTTGATGGCAAGCTGAAACACCATGCTACGGTGACAGTCTGTAACGGGCAGGCTGTCTTAGCACCTTGAAAACAGTGATTTCTGGCTGGTCCCGCAGGCAACTGCTCTGCCAGGCCGCCGCCAGAATCACCGGAAAATCAGAAAATACAATGAATAGGCCAGATTGACTGGCTCAGCTATGTCGTGGCCGGTTTTCCCTGGCCAGTGAATGACCTTTTCGCTGGTGGGGGATGGCGTGGCTGAATGGCCGCGCCAGGTCGGGCCGAGGGAGGTTGACGGTTGGGCGCCCGCTCAAGCACGATCTAGCGCCCAACCGTCAACGAATGATTCTCATGCTTATTGAGAATGGCTCGCAATAAGGCTGGCTTGAGGCCGGTCTGACCCGCGCCATGAATGATCCTGCCAGGCTAATCATGGCCACAAAGTATACACTATGAATGGCAAAATTGGCACTTGCCACGCTTTTACAACTGCCAACTTAGGCGCGTTGAATAACGGAATCAAGGCATGATTAGCCTGTCATGAATGCGTTTTGAATGGAAAAGTTACCAGTTGAATGAAAATCCTGACCGCCTAATCCTGAATGGGTCTCGCCCGTCTCAGTCAAGACCAGCCGCAAGACCAAGACGGGTATAAGCCAAGCTAATGAATGCGATTGCAGGATCACTCCCTCACAATCTCCACGTCAATCGTTGTACTTCCAGACAGATTCGGCAGCCCGCCTTGAATGAGTTTCTCGTACTCCTCTTTTGACATCGGTGCAAGGGCACGTTTAGTTTCTTCCTCGACAATTACAGGCTCCACCGCACCCGCAGCCTCCCTGATGCCCGTCACGGTAGCGGCCTCTTTGAGGACAGCCAGAATGCCGCTTTGCCAGCGGGGGTCTGCCTTTCCAGGCGTCTCGATTACCCTTCCGTCGTCATAAGTAGTGATCTTGCTGGGCTGATTCTTGCTTTTGTCCCACTCCGACCACATCTCCTTGAGCTGGTGGTCAAGCGTATTAACGATTTTCTCCTCCCAGTAGTCACGTCTCTTGCGATATAGCACCGACTTGCGGATGAACTCAAGGTCGTTGATGACGATGGCCCGACCAATCTTCATCTTCTGGACGATTTCGTCAACACTAAAGCACCGAATCATCAGTGCTTCGATCTCATCTAGACGCGCTAATCGTTGAGGGGTTAGTCTACACTTCCACTTTTCGCTTTCTATCGTATTGTTAAATCTGTTCATTGAGGCCATTCGCAATACGGCGGCTTATTGAGAATTGGCGGATTTCAGCATAGGAGCCTGACGGATGGACGATTGATCAAGCTGGGCCTGGTGTCCATCTGCCAGCGCCTTTGCCTCTCTCACTTGCTGCCACCGCTCAAGACGGTGGGGCTTGGAGCCGGGGGTCTGGCCGGGTTCAAGCCAACCATATTCCCGAATCTGCTTACCGCGCCCACAGTTAGCGTGACACGATTCAGACTCTCCACTCAGGATATTATGAATCTGCATCTCCTGAGTATGCCCGCAATCGCACCGCATGATGTAGCGAGTTTCGGTCATACCTTTGCCCGGTGTGAGGCAAAGCAAGAAGGTCCATGAACCTTTCTTTTTGCCCGTCATGTCAACAACAGGGTGTACCTTGGGGCGACCCAACTTGTCGCTGTGACGCTTGCCACCACGTCCCGGCGTTGCTCTGGGCAGTTTGGTGACGAAGAACTCCAATGCCTAACAGTGCTTACTGCTTCACAGGATAGCCCGAGACCGGTCGCTCAGTATTCCCCACCATGCTCCTCGTCCCACATGCGGCAAGCCTCATCACTGGTTTCTTGTGCCCTGTCATCGTAGCACGGTACTCCCACGATGCAACCCCCAAGAGGCGGTTGACAGTGGGGCGGGAAATGCCCCATACTTCTGAGGTCCATTCCAATTCCATTCAATGGCTTCTTCGAAAAAAGCTGCAACCTATGCTGATGTCAGCGCCACCGATATTTCCCTGATCATCCCCGAGGGAGCGGCAGCGAACGAGGCTCTCCCTGAGGGGCCGGTAGCAGAGGACTTCCCCAATGAGACCCTGCCTGAGGCCGAGACCACTCCCGCCGAGCCTCCCACTGAGCCCGCCCTGACCTCTCGCCCCAAAAAGCTGACTGGCGAGGCCCTCAAGGCCTATGCGGAGATCAACCAGGGACAGGGGCTGACGGCTGAACAGCTTGCCATTGGTGCTGGCTATGTCCGCAAGGTCGGTGGGCAGCTGGTGGCCGCTCCAAACGGCTACAGCGCGGCTCTGGCCATCGCCTTTGGCCTAGCACCCCAGACAGCCTCCAGGGGGCCTGGCAGCCGCCCTGGGCGCAGCCTGAACTACCGCCTGAAGTCCAATGCCACCAGCGGCAACGTCATGGTCACTGGTGCCTACTGGCGTGAGCTTGGTGTGGTCCCTGGCACGGTGTTCACGGTCATCGTGGACAAGGAGAACGGGGAGCTGGTGCTGCAGCCGCAAGTGGCGACTGAGGCGGCAATGACTGGGGACGCTGCAACCGTCTGACCTGACCCCTTCAGCTGATCAGCCTGGCCGCCTCTCGGGGCGGCTTTTTTGTAGGTTTTTTTCTTCCCGCTTGGTGACGGTGGTGACGGTGGTGACGGTGGTGACGGTGGTGACGGTCGCATGACGGTCATGACGGTCAAATGACGGTCATGCGACCGTCATCCACTCCCCTGTCATAGCAAGGGATTAGGAGAATGAAGGTTGTGACGGTCATTTTCTCACTCTTTTTTTCTCTCCAACGTAAACACTGGGCTTCTCAGCCACCAATGTTCACTGCGATACAAAACCATTTGCACCCTTCCCGCCCCCGAATTCCCCTATACGCGGGGTTTCAACCTTCATGACCGTCATTTCCCCAGACTCCTTCCAGCGCAGTCGGTTTGCATGACGGTCGCCATGACGGTCATGAAGGTCATGACCGTCATCCCTGGCTCTGTAGGTATTTGCAGGCACACGTGGTAGCCTGCAAAAGTCCACCCCTGCCATTCCGTTATGGACCTCGACCGCCATCACCTTCTACTGATCCGCTCCGCTGCCGATAAGGCATTGAAGCGCCTAGCTATTGACGAAGCACTGCAAAGCCAAGCAAACAAAAAGCCGGAAACGCGTCAAGATATCGTGTTACGTATTCTGAAAAAGCTGGGGCCGGCCAAAGCCAGGGATATTCAACAGCGCATGAGTAAAACGGATCGCCTTCGGTGCCCCACTCCGGAAATCAAGCAAGCCATGCGAGACTTAATTGAATCTGACAAGGCAATGTGGGTTGATGCCACCTGTAAAACATTGGTCTTTAGGGATTCAGAAAGTCATGAACAGCTTTGCCCTGAAGACAAGCAAATGATAGCTGATGCAAAAAGCGAAATTTACCATGGCGATTTAAGGTATTGCGTTTCGTGTCATAATGCCACAATTGACAAGCTGGACGATGGCACGGCTAGAGTTACACTTCCTGTCGAAGTTACAATGCGCAAAAATCAGTTCACCGGCCAGTGGGAGGTTTTCGATGAGTCCGAAGAGCCCTAGTTCGCCTTGAACCGTCCCTGGTCATCAAGGGTGCCCTTGCCTGCCTCCACCAGAGCCACGAAGGCATCCTTGATGGCTTGGGCGTTGATCCTGTTCGGACCCTGGCGCTCCTTTTTCGTTTGGGATGTGAAGATTTCCCGGCAGGTAACAGCCCTACCCCTGCGCCTTGCCATCGCCAGTACCCGACCAAGGATGCCGCCGCCTTCAGCCTCACGATCCATCTTGCCCACCAGTTCCACCATCCACCTGTTCATCGCATCTACGAGATTGCAGGCTCGTTCCAGATCCTTGGCGCTTACGGTGTAGGGATCACGCAATACCTTAGGCTTTTCCTCGCTATCAAGATTCAACTTCTCCTCGGCCAATGCCAAGTAGTGTAAAATACCAGCCAGTCGTGCGACCTTGCCGCCACTCTTGTTATGTAGGGCGCCAACAGCATTGTCGTGGTTTATGGCCCTTGCTGCCTCCCTCTCCTCGTACTCAGCAAAGTTGGCCCTAGCTTTTGGGTCGAACCTTAGCTCTCGTATTGGCGTTGCATACATCTCCAGTGAGATCTTTTGCAGGTAAGCCTTGGCGCTTCCCAGTCTTGCCTCCAGCTCGCTAGTGTCCTCTGCTGGTAGCTTCTTGGTGGTTGATGGCATAGGCACCATGCAAAACCTGGCCCATTGCCCCTTTGCATCACCAGCTTTCATGTAATCTTCGATCACGCTTGGCTGCGAGTTAGAGCAAATGCAGAGATGCGATGAACGATAGGAAACCGTTTCGATTGTCTTGTAGACGGAATCTTCTCCACCGCCATCATAAAGCTCAAGTAATTGCTGCATCCCATCTCCCTTACCAGATTGCTGATACTGACCGATTGAACCAATGAGACCAGAGAACTCATCCCTCAGCAGGAGCAGCCCCCTCTTCTCTTTCTCCTGGAACATCATTTGCTGTGACAAGGCTTCCGGGGTTGCCTTTGACACCTGAACTAGCACCCTAACTGGTTGATCATCCCTCTCTTCTTCCTTGACATCAGGATGGTCAAACTTTGCTTTCCATTTATTCATTTTTTCTTGGTAGTCAACTTCGGCCTGCTCTCGTACTGATGCCAAGGGTCCATCCAATACCGCTTTTTTTAGTGGCGTCTTCTTACTGCCAGTCTTTGCAACCAAGACAGAAAACAAATTGAGCGGTACAACCATATCGCTCACTGCTACTGCCGTCAATCTGCTGCCAAGTGGAAGTAAACTGGATTGACCCGTGAGGTAGAGCACTGCAGCTGATACCGGGTTACATGGAAGGAACTCAGTCACTACCCCAATGGCTTCCGCGATCTTCTTGGGTAGTAGGTAATCAAGCTCTAGCAGTTCAAGAGTTTTTGCGTTCTCCTTCTCCCTTGCAAGCGCTTCTACCTCCTCCTGGATTGCGTGGTTATCCTGTTCTGCACTTGCTAATTGCTCAAAAACCTTCTCCAGCGTCGCAACATAAAGCCCAGTCTCGTCGGCAATCTTCTTAATTAGTGCCCGTTGTTCCAGCACTGGCAGGTCAATTGCATCACGTAATTGCTGCTCTGCTAAGGCCAGCTCTGATGCTTTGACTTCTGCTTCTGCTGCTTCCTCCATTGCTGCCACCTGAGGCAGGCGTCTCTTGCGTGACTTGTAACCAGCCTGTTTGGCGTGATACCAGAAGGTGCTCTGCTTGACCAGTTCACCGCCTGAACCCACTACCTGCTCTACGTCCCAATCCTTCCACCCTGCTGCCTTCACCAGAGCAGCAGCCTCCTCCCGTGGCCGGCCAATGGCCTCCAGCGCAGCCGCCAGGCCCCAGACGATGTTCCTGTCACGCTGATACGTGCCTGGTATGACGCCCCTTGGTGGGATGCAACTCAGTGCTTCCTTGATGTCGTCAATCGTGTTTTCGCTGTAGGCGATGGCTGGCGCGGTGCTCTGCTGCGCACTGCTGCTCCTGGCCTCCGAACTGGCTGCCGCTGGCCCGGTGCCATTACTGCTTGCGACCACCGGCCTCTGGAGCTGGAGTCGCCCCTCCAGTTCCTCACCAAAGCGCTTCCATGCTGATTCGGGTACGGCACCAGCTACGATCAGGCCCCTGGCCTGCTCCGCCTGGCCGACCCTGGCCTCCAATTCCATGAAATCAATCTTTACACCAGTGCTGATGGTGTAATCAATTTCAGTAACACCCTTACCTGGATATGCACAACCCGGCACACGCATGATGCGTGATGGATTTTCAATGGACGGATCAGATTGCAATAACTGGATGATCCGCCATTGCATCAACCGCCAACGCATTACATCCTGCAGTGGTGCCGTATAGCACCAATAAAAATGCAGGCTTGCATCTACCGCTTGGCTTGTCCATATCGCCATTGTTGGCTTGGGCAGGCCAGCTGCCAGCCAATCAAATGCAGCTTGCTCTGCCCGTGCCTTGTTGTCCCATTCACCAAAGGTTGCATTACAGTGGATGATTGATTCATCAGTATCACCACCATCATTGATGACTGCATATGTGCCACGGCCTTCCGCTTCCCACTGCGCTACAACCGCAGGATTCCATGCTTCCATGCGACCGCGATCACCCTTCTTGCGGCTATCCAATTTATGGAAGAAGCCCCTGGCACGAGGATGCGTGGTCTTGCCTAGCTTTTCAAAAAAGATGTCGGCCTGGGGGCGGGCAGACTGGGGCTCTTTCTGGCGTGTCACAAGTAGCTCTGCAGTGCTGATGGCTTCAAGGCCGGGCGAGACGTGAGCCGTCAGCGCCTGACTTTGGTTTTTCTTTACAAACATTGCGGCTGTCATACACCCGCTGTTCAATCAGATCGCGTGATCCGGCCTTAGCGCAACGCACAATGGCTGACTTGCCATCGCGTTCCACTCGCACCAGCTGACCTTTCGCCCAGCCGCAGCCCCGGTAGATCCATACCTCACCCCTGGGGGGCCAGCCGGTTGTCACTGCTTGGCTGCTAAGGCAGTCGCAATCGCCTTGCGAGCAAACACTGTTACTGGTACGTCAAGCTCCTTGCACTCCTCAACAAGCTCCTCGTAGAGACTCGGCTTCAAAGTGACGCTGATAATCCGCCTGCCATCCTTTCGTAAGCTCATGTCAACGCCTCTTGGTGCAATGCGTCCGCCGCAAGTACGGCTTCTGGATCTGCAAAACCAAATAAGGGCAGGAAGAAAAGCGGCTGATTCCGTTTGCGCATGACACGCGCCCCCTGGATTTCATTGGTTGCCCCCGCCGCTTCCCCCGCCGCTTCCCACGCCGATGCCCCCTCCGCTTCCCCCTGCCCCGCCCACGCCGACGCACCCGCCGGTAGCCCACCCGCCTCCACACCAGCCCCCCCCGCTCCCCCCACCGCGCCCCCCGCCGATGCCCCCGCCGGGGCCCCCGCCGCTGCCCCCGCCGCTTCCCACGCCGCTTCCCAATAGCTTGCGGTCATCCGATCCAAATGCCGCCAGAAAGCCAAAACAGTGGCGGCTTGGTCTCCTAGCGCTTGCTCGGGGTGGGTGATCACGTGGGTAGGAGCGCCAGGTTGTCCGTCATTGATACGACGCAGCAGCACGGAGTGAGCCACGCTAATACCGAATAGTTCGGCAACACGCTTGTCTGCGTCACGCTGAGAAATATCTCTCAGCTGCTCCACACTCATCCCATCAAGGAAATGCAGCGCTTGCCCCTGCGCACACATACAGGTGCCATCATAGCTCACAAGTGATCCCTTGAACGGGATGTTGCCAGGCCAATAGTCGAGAAGCTCTTGAGGCGTGGTCGGTGTGGTGCTGGTCATGAGAGTGGTGCTCGCGTTTACGGTGGGCCTGTTGCCCGATCTGATCCTACACCATGGGAGGCGATCACGCAACGACATGCCGGAACTTGTGCTTTGCGAATCTACCCACCATCTGGCAGCCCATCTCAAGCATCTCATCCCTTGTCCGTGTCTTGGGGCCCGCCTTCCTGGCGACCATCCTCCCATTCTTAAACCAAGTAGCCTCCTTGGCCGTCATGCCGCAATACTCCCAATTCGTTGCCCTGTAAATCGCTCCGGTGTGACCTTGCATTTCATCTGCATAAGTAACAAGGCATGGCCATCTCTTGCGATCGATTAACTTCATGCTTTTACCGAGCAAGAAGGATGCGGCGTTTCCCGGCACCTCTGGTGCAATGGCAAGCCTGGTCAGGCATAAAACCCTCTTCCAGTCGTCGGGCCATGTTGCATTTGCGGCGCTTTTTGTTGGTGGTATCCACCAAGCCACTCCTACGCATTCCTGTCCATCGTTGCGGAATAGCCCGTGTCGATAAGTTGCTGTATTTGCCCCTCCGCCAGAGTAGTGATAGCGTCTCACGAGTTCCTGGGCGACACCCAAGCCTACCGTTCTGACGTTCCACTCAGACTTGCGAAGCCTGTCGCAGTCGCTCATGATCACCCCCCAACCCGCAAAGTATTAACGCCTAATCCACAAAATAGATTTGTCTCGCATACCTTTTGCACTGCTAATCCAGCCGTGAGTTCCATATCCATCAGCACCAATGCTGCCTCTGATGCACAACCAATAGCGAAGCGCGTGCTTTCAATTTTGATGGGGTGGGGGCTCATCATTAGCAGGTAGATGCCGCCGCTGGTGTCAATGTAGAGCAACTCAAAGTGATTATCTTCCTCTTTGCCGTGCAGCTCAGGGAAGTCAGCTGGATTGCCGCCATGTTCAAACCATTCCGTTGCTGCCTGCACATGGGGGCCAGACCCTGCTACGCCATAAATAACACCATCACTGCGCTGAAAGATCTTGCGCACCTCACAGTAGGTGCCATCACCAAAGTGGCAGAGTCGATCTGACGCTAGTGTTGTACCGTCGTAGGCGATTACAGTCACAAGCTGGTCCTGGCGGTGGGCTTGCGGCAGCCTAGCAGTATGAGCTAGGATCTGTGCAACAGTTCGTC
>Ga0114918_10004298_pt1 | contig 12407 bp, 10 predicted proteins | sample LantaG_FD_87015 | JGI IMG/M metagenome (GOLD analysis project Ga0114918, IMG submission 87015) | Deep subsurface microbial communities from Baltic Sea to uncover new lineages of life (NeLLi) - Landsort_02402 metaG | ecosystem: Environmental > Aquatic > Marine > Oceanic > Sediment | place...
ATGCCGGTAATAACCACCATTTTATCACGAGGAATGCTCAGACTGATATTTTTAAGATTGTGCTCGGAGGCACCTGTAATTCTAATAGCTTTTTCTGCTTTTCCGGCCATATTACGTCTTTACTGACCTCAGTAACAATATCGCACAAAGTTGACATTAACACAAATTAGCCATTGTAGCACAACACATCGAAAAGGTAAAAGATGTTTTTCGGTCGTCTGAAATCCCCCGCTTTCAACTGAAAAGAGTTATATTATCGGCAACAAGTGAGTTGAGTCTTCGTTGTACTAATTTAATACTAAAATGTTTAAAATTAGTATTTGACAGGGGTAAGAAAATCTATATACTAAATTTTAATAAATTAGTATATGATTAGTATTTACATAAGCTGTTTCTGTTAAAGGGGCTAACCGGATGAAGATGCCGAAACAACCTCCTAACCAGGATGTGATTTGGGAGAAAATCAGAGATGATCCGGAGCGTTTCTTTCGGATTTACGAATTGATCAAAGGCCTTCCCATCGCAGGGAGATATTTACATTGGGACAAACTGCGCTATCACCAGCCTCCAGAAGGCTATTCCCACGAAGAGTGGTGGTATGCCTTGAAACGAGAACGGCAGTTTCTATTTAAAGCCGTTCCCTTGCGGGATAAGAATGACACCCTATTCAAATACTTGATTGCAGATCCGGTTCCTGAAATGCTTCACAAAATAGATCAGGGTGCTGGGGGCTTCATTCGGATGCCGGAACAAATCACAAACCCAGACACGAAGGATCAGTACTATGTTGGTTCGCTCATCCAGGAGGCGATTACTTCGAGTCAGCTTGAAGGTGCAGCAACTACACGCGAGATTGCGAAGGAGATGATAAAGACGGGCCGAGCCCCACGCGATAAAAGCGAGCGAATGATTTTCAATAACTTCAAAACAATGCGACGTATTGGAAAACTCAAGAACGAGCCTTTGTCCATGGAGTTGATCTTTCTTCTTCACCAAATAATCACTGATGAAACTCTCAGGGACAAATCGGCAGCGGGGCGTTTTCGCAAAGCCAATGAGCGTATCGTTGTTGGTGACATGTACAATGAAGTCTTTCATAATCCGCCTCCTGCCCAACAGCTCGAAAGCAGAATGGCGACCATGTGCGATTTTGCCAATTGTAAAAATACCGGCGGCTTTATACATCCTGTAATTCGATCGATTATTATACACTTTTGGTTCGCTTACGACCATCCATTTGTTGATGGTAATGGTCGAGTGGCGAGAGCTTTGTTTTACTGGTCAATACTTCGACATGGCTATTGGCTCTTCGAGTTTATCTCGATCTCCCAAATTATCTTAAAGGCACCGGCGAAGTATGGTCGGGCCTTTCTGTATACGGAAACTGACGACAACGACCTGACGTACTTCATTCTGTACCACGTGGACGTTATCCATAGAGCAATAAGAGAACTTCACGAGTATATTAAGCGGAGAACCGAACGACTACGGGCGATTGAACGAGAACTCCGTGGCGTTGCAGTACTCAACCATCGCCAACGTGCATTGATCAGTCATGCCCTGCGTCATCCGTATCATCAGTACACGATCAGATCTCATCAAACGAGCCACAACGTAGTCTATCAGACGAGCCGGCTTGACCTATTGGACCTGGAGAATCGAGGTCTTCTCATTAATCAAAAAATAGGCAGGACGTGGTACTTTACGCCGGTTAGTGACCTTGAAGAAAAACTGGCCAAATTAGATTAAGTCCTTTATGGAAACGCAGAAGTTGCACAACTGGAATTTGTCTTATTCACGGGCCAGAGAGGTGCAGGCGGACCTGGCCTGCAAAGTGGAGTTTACGCGTTTAAAGAAAGGCCCGAAACTTATCGCCGGGATTGATTGTGCTTTCAGCAGGGACGGCGAGAGAATTTTAGCGGTGGTAGTTGTTTTACGGCCGCCTCAATTTGAGCTTGTGGAAACGGTAAGTGCTTCGCGAAAGGTCACTTTTCCTTATATTCCCGGTCTTCTTTCTTTTCGGGAGGCTCCCGTCTGTCTTGCTGCGGTTGAGAAGCTGCAAAATCAGCCGGATGTGTTTATCATCGACGGCCAGGGAATCGCGCATCCCCGCCGGCTCGGCCTGGCGTCACATCTCGGCCTGTTCCTGGATCAGCCGACAATCGGTTGTGCAAAAAGCAGGCTCACCGGAACGTATGAAGAGCCCCCGCCCGAAAAGGGGGGCTACAGCCTGTTGAAAGATGAAAAGAGAAAGCAGAACACACAATCAGAGATAATTGGGGCGGTTGTCAGGACACGTACAAATGTCAAGCCGGTCTTTGTCTCGGTAGGGCACAAGTGTCTCCTGGAAGATGCGATCAGAGTAGTTCTTGACTGTTCCGTGAAGTGTCGCCTGCCGGAGCCGACCCGGCTTGCCCACCAGGCAGTCAGCAAGTTAAAGCTAAAGACCTGAAAGAGTTCTATTTGTCCTTTATGTCGGCACAGAGAACCAGAAAAACCGCAGTCTCTTCATTCTGCGTCGCACCGGCGATGGCGGGCCGGCCGGCACGGAGATTTACGGCGCCCGACCATTCCCTGTTCACGGTGTTGGGTGGTGTTTTATCGGTGGAGGTAATATTCCGGTATGTACTTTCGCTGAAGTCAAAACTCACGAGTATTTCGCTGCTGGGGCGGACGGATGCCGTGGCTCTGAACGTCTTGCCAATATCATAATTCGTATAACGTACAGCAGCGGAAACATTTCTGCCGCTCGGAACAGCAACTTGCTGTTCTTGGTAGATAGTCTCTGTGATTTTGGTTTCTCCACGCTGACCTGATTGAATTGCCACTTTTACACCCGTGGTGACCTGTGCTATGTCTTTTGCTTCCAGGCATTTGAGGATATTTTCCACTGACACGGAATCGGGCTTTTGGCCGATGGGACTGACTCCCTGCGTATAAAGCTCCGAGAGATCGACCTCAACGACAAATGCCTCGACAAGAACACACACGTCCTGATATGGGTCTTCAATTTTTGTCTGTGCTTCGGCGGTCGGTCCAATGGAACGGCCAGTCATAAGCACCATACAGAGCGTCACCGCGACTAACACTACAATGCTTTTTGAGATCTTTGCCATGATTCTTCCCTTTCAAATTTCGTCTCGCACAAATTTGACTGCTCAATATTAAAGAGGCACAAAAGTGGGTTTTCGTTACAGAAAAAATAAATTCCCAGCTTAGCGGGAATGACAGTGCAGCACAAGAACTGATTCTAATTGGTATAAGTTCTTAATCGGCATCTGCTTAGTGATGTTTACCCTCTGATTTGCTCTCGCTGGCCCTAAAAACAGAAAGGGGCGGTTTGTGAGCCGCCCCCTGCAGAATAGCTAACGACATGTAGTTCTCAGTTTACCTTGGACTTATTCCGGCACTACAGTTGCTGATTGTATTATTACAGGTTCGACGGGAACATCCTCCATGCCGTTCCGAGTAGTTGTTTCTACCGATGCGATGGCATCCACAACGTCCATTCCCTCGGTGACCTTGCCGAATACGGCATATCCGGCACTATTATCATCGACATAGTTCAGGAACTCATTGTTACTGTGATTAATGAAGAACTGGGCTGTTGCGCTGTCGGGATCGTTGGTTCGGGCCATCGCAAGTGTGCCTCGCTTATTGCTAAGGCCGTTTTTGGCTTCATTTATGATCGGATCGCGAGTGTCTTTTTTAACCATCTCTTTTGTGAAACCGCCACCCTGGATCATAAAGCCAGGGATGATCCTGTGAAAAATCGCCCCATCATAAAATCCCGCCTCGACATATCCGAGGAAATTCTTAACCGAGACAGGGGCCGTCTGCTCATTAAGCTCGATAACGATATTCCCCATGCTTGTTTCCAGCTTCACAACATTGCTTTGTGACTTCACTATATTCCTTTCCAAGTTCACTTTTTCTTTGTCGGCCGCCGCCTTGTTCGTTTTCTCGCTGCAGCCACAGGTCATTACAACAACTGTCAACAATCCACAAAACCAAGATTTTCTAATAGTCATATATATCTCTCAAAAAACAATTCTTACAATAATACGGTTTTATTTACTTCACGAGCCGTTCGCTACGTACTGTCACCGATTTTTTCCTTCCACTTGTGCTTCCTGACCGATACGAGAATCTTCTGCGCACATTCCAGTGCGGCCAGCCCCTCCTGGGCACTGACCTCAGGCATACATGCTCTATCGGTAACGGCCTGCAGAAAAGCCTCCTGTTCCAGACGGATAGGTTCCTTATCATCGACATTAAGCTGTTCGATGTGGAGCAAATCCGGCCAATTTACCGAAGTCAGGTCAAAATCACCGGTTTCTTTATGCCCTTTTATCCACTTGAGAACGTTAATATTTGGATCTGCCTTAATAATAATCCCGCTCTTTTTGAGATAATCCACACTCAGATACGCCTGCCGGCTGAAGACCCTGACCTTTCTTTCGGTTTTAAGAGCAAGTCTCGAAGCGGTAATATTTGCGATGCAGCCGTTCTCGAAAACAATCCTTGCATTGCAGATGTCTTCCTTGTCTTCAACGACGTTGACACCGACGGCGTCCACTCTCTTAATTTTGCTTGCCGCCAGGGACAGGATAATATCTATGTCGTGGATCATAACATCCAGCACAACCCCGACGTCGGTCGAGCGGAACGGATATGGACTGATACGGTTGGCCTCGATAAACTTCGGTTGGATATCGAGCCTTTTGATTGCCTGGGCCACCGGATTACATCGCTCGGAATGCCCCACGGCCACGACAGTGCCGTGCTTTTTCGCAAGGGTGACGATCTTCTTGCCTTCTCTGACATTGGCCGCCAGCGGTTTTTCAATCAGTATCGCAATTTGTTTCTTGATAAAGATCTTTGCCAGCTTCAGATGCGTCACCGTTGGAGTCGCGATTGTTACGGCATCGACCTTGTCCATGATATCTTCGCAATCAGTCGAGGCCAGACAGTGATATTGATCGGCCAGACGCTGAGCCTTCTTGGCATCGATATCCACCACGGCAACAAGTTCGCACTGAGGCAATTGGTTATATACTTTTGCGTGTATTGCCCCCATCTTGCCTGCGCCGATAACGGCAGTTCGTAATTTCGTATTTTGTATGGATTCATTCATTGTTCAGTTCTCGTTGTTAATTGTTTGTCGATGAACTATCAATCATTTCTAAACTTCTCAAGGTGCCTGCCAAACTGATGCTCGCTGCTTTTGATTATCGCATCGATCATGGCGAGAATATTATCATCGAGTCCATCCTCCATTGCCAAAGCTTTTGCATTTTCAATTAACGTGCCTTCCTGTCGATATAGCTTCTTATACGCCTCGAATATTCGCTGTTGCTGCTCCTCGATCATGCCGGATCGAGTCAGGCCTCGCTTGTTCACCCCTCGAATCTTCGGTGGATAATGTCCACTGACTGTCAGGAACGGCGGAATATCCCGATTAATCCCGGCTAAACCGGCTACATAGCACCACTTGCCGATCGTCACAAACTGATGTGAAGCGGCCAAACCACTGAACCAGACTCCCGTTTCGATCTTGCAATGCCCGCCGATTTGCACGAGGTTGCTCATTACGGTATTATCTTCCACTGTGCAGTCGTGTCCGATGTGCGTACTGACCATCATAAAATTATTATTCCCAATTGTTGTCAGATCGCCCGGATGAATACCCGGATGGATGGTGACCTGTTCGCGAATTACGTTTCCGTCTCCTATTACAAGCCCGCCGATCTCGGAATCCGGCTTCAAACGCAGAACCTGCGGCCGGCTCCCAAGTACGCAATTGGGAAAAAATTGATTCTTCCGGCCGATCTTGACATTCTTATTGATTACTACATTTGCCTCAAGGATCGTACCGGAGCCGATCGTGACTCCGCTACCAATTACACAATTAGGCCCAACGATAACATCGTCGTCCAACTGGGCGTCTTTATGGATTACTGCACTGGGATGTATCTGAGTCATATTGCCTCTTTAAAAACTTTTAATATACTTTTTCATCGTCGACGAGCATAAATTTGATTTGTGCTTCAGCGACTATTACATCACCGACCATCGCTTTGCACTGACACTGCGCGGTCCTTTTCCTCAATCTGTTCGTCTCGGAGATAAGAATAAGCTGGTCGCCGGGGACAACAGATTTACGTAATTTTACATTATCCATACCCAACAGCACTGCAAGCTTGCCGGTATGCTCGAGTCGCTGTGCGAATAACAAACCGGAGACCTGTGCCATTGCTTCAACGATAAGAACGCCTGGCATAATCGGCGTACCGGGGAAATGACCCTGGAAGAAATGCTCGTTAAAGCTGACATTCTTTATGCCCTTGATTCGTGTCTCTCCTTCGATTTCGATAACCTTGTCCACGAGCAAAAACGGATATCTGTGCGGCAGAATCTTGGCAATCTGCCGAATATCCAAAAGGGCATCGGTACCAAACTTGGCGATACGTTCCTGCTGCTGGGCGGCCTCGTATAATTTCCTGGCAAGCTGCTGATTGAGGGCGTGGCCGCTCTTATAGGCGACAATCTTTCCTTTTACAGCCCGGCCGACAAGCGCTATGTCGCCCACTAAATCGGCAAGCTTATGCCTGACGCACTCATCAGGAAACCTGTAACTGTTCTTGATCGGTCCGTCTGAGTTGATGACCAGAAGATCTCGCGGGCCGATGTGCGTTCCCATGCCGCGGGCCTGAAACTGTTTTGCCTCCGCCTCAAGCAAAAAAGTCCGGGCCGGTGCAAGATGCCTCTCAAAGCTTTCCGGGGTTAGCTGGCAACTGAAAATTTGCCTGCCAATACCGGTGTGCCCGCCGTAATCGAGATCGTAGGTGAGGCTCAATCCGTTACCAGAATAAGGCAGGGCGTAAATGCATGATTCACCTGCGTTCAGAGTGATAGGCTTGCGGATTACATACTCTTTCCTGCTGACGTTTTGTTCGACGAGCCCGGTCCGTTTAAGGATCTTGAAATACTCTGCACAACTGCAGTCCGGAGCCGGCAGCTCGGGGCCATCGACTTCTATAATCATGTTGTCGATCTCAAGAGCGTTCACTGCGGCCATACAGTGCTCGATGGTCTCTATACTGACGGAGCCCTTCTTGATTGTCGTACGGCGGCTGCGCTCGGCGAGATTGGACGCAACGGCACTAATCCGTACCGGCTCGGGGCCATCAGTCCGAACGAAAGTTATGCCGGAATCTGCAGGAGCAGGGCGGAAGACAAGTTTCACTTCCTTGCCCCCGAACAGGCCGCGTCCTCGCATTCTGCTTTCACTTTTTATCGTCTTCTGCAGCTTCAAGTTTTTCTATCCTCTTGCTCATTTGCTTGAGCTGCCGTGCCATCTTTGGCAGGCGCAGAACCAAGCCGATTGTTCGCATTGCGTCTTCTTTTTTAATCGCCGGCGTCCAGGCCAGTTTCTGTCCGGCTGGTACATTGTTTATCACGCCGGCCTGAGCGCTAACCATCGTGCCGTCGCCTATTTCTATATTATCGGCCATGCCTACCTGGCCACCTAATACGACACTGTCACCAAGCTTGCAACTGCCGGCAATACCGGCCTGAGCCATTATCAAACAGCATTTGCCGATGACCACGTTATGAGCGATTTGTACGAGATTGTCGATCTTTGTCCCGGCACCGATAACGGTATTTTCGAACTTGGCCCTGTCAACGCAGCAATTGGCTCCTATCTCGACAAAGTCTTCGATGATTACTCCGCCGTTATGCGGAATCAATCTGTGCTGGCCGTCGATAAATGAATAGCCGAAGCCGGTTGAGCCGATCGTGCAGTTTGCCTGAATGATAACATTGTTGCCTATGCAGCAGTTGTGGTAAATGACGACGTTGCTGTCCAGACGAGAATGCTCACCCAGCTTTGAATTCTCTCCTATTTTGCACCCGTTGCCGATGATGCTGTTTTGTCCGATTTCGACACCATCGTCAATGACCACGTTCGCGCCGATATATACACCTTTGGCTATCTTAACATTGTCGGCGACTTTAGCAGTCGGATCGATACCTTCTTTTACGGCTTTGAGTTTGGGAGCAAATATTTTCAAGGTTTCTATGAGAGCTGCATTAACATTTTTGACGATCAATTGCGGTTTGTCCAGGCCTTCGATACGTGCCGAGACAATAACCGCGGCCGCATGCGAATCGCTGATGGAGGCTTTATGTTTGTCATCTGCGATGAAAGTTACATCATTTTCACCCGCCGCCTTAATCGGGCATACAGCAAAGATCTGCCAGCCGATTTTATTGGCGTTACCGGTTAGCTCGGCGCCGAGCCGCTTGGCTAATTGTTCAATCGTTAATTTCATTTTAATCAAACAGTAAAGTGCGTCATATGGATACGGGTTTATGGCATAGAAACCATACAGTAAACCTGAGTCTTATGACTAAAAAGTATCGAGCCCGTTAGTTCCGGGATATTCTGTGCTCTGCTATTTAATTGATGAATTTCGATTCTTCTTTATCCAGCTCGGCGATGACTTCATTGGTTAGATCCGAACATCCGCCGCTGTACAATACTTTATGGGTACTGAGAGTCATAGCAAGCTCTTCGTACCTTTGAATCGGAAATTCCGGTTCATCGCTCCCAAGGACCAGAGGCAGCCCTTTTTCAGCAGCCAGTACCTTGGTTATACGCAGGATCTCTTTATAGAGTTCTTGTGTCCATTGTTGATGTTTTAATGCTTTCTGCTGTGGATTGAATTCCTGCAGAACCTTAAGGTCTGACTGTTTTTGCAGGTACTCCTTATACTGTGTCAGATGGTCACTGCTGCCCGGTTTCAGGGCCCTGAGACCGGCCGCCAGCGCCTGAATCTCTCTGGTGGTCTGCTCCTCCTCCGCGTCCATTTTACTGTTTTCAGCATTCGTTCTTTCCCTGTATTTTGCTGTTGCCTTACAATCACGCAACGCACGCCTGACATCCACAAGGCCGATCGGAAGGACCGGATCATTAATCTTCACCTGGGCCATGCTGTATTCATGGGCAAATAACAAAACCACCACACCTATTAAGCAACCCAAAATTGTCGTTTTGATCTTCATAAAAATTTCCCTTTCTCGATTTAGGCTATTATTGACAGTTCGACAATAAATTTTAATACAGTCTTCCCATATAGAAACTGAAGACCTGTGTTTCATCTTCTTCGTCTTTCATCAACGGCGTGGCAAATTCGAACCTCATCGGCACGCGTGTGCCAAGCAGTTGAGGTATCGATATTTCTATGCCCGCCCCAATCGCAGCGCGGTACCTGCCGGTATCGATCGTTCCGCTGTCTACGAAAAACAACGCACCGATGTTCTCGCCGATTAAGGGCACGGTTATCTCGGTATTGGCCAGGAATATCCAGTCACTGCCTATCGGATCTTTTCGTACCGGGTTGAAAACATTTGTCTGCAGGCCTCTCGTGCTTACGCCCCTGTACTCGAAACCCCTGATACCGTAAGTGCTCGTACCGCCGGCATAAAACTTTTCGAAAGGAGGCGCATCGGATATAGTTGTCGCAGCGAGCAGCTTCAGTGTCAGGACGGTTCTTCGCTCGAGCAAGTCCTCATAAAGCGTTCTGTATCCGACGGTGCTGCCTTTTACTATTCCGAAGTCATATTCACCGGTAACCTGTTCGTAGCCGACATCGAAGCGATAACCATCGCTTGGAAGATATCGATCGTTCCTCATGTCTCTGCCGATGCCAAGCCTTGCCCCTAAGAGCAGATTATTGCCTTTGACATCGATGATTTCCTGAGGCGCATCGAAATCAAGCTCGCCGACCTCGACGTTCTCAGCTCTAAAGCCGAAACTTGGTCGCCAGCGGTTCTTAAGCCGCTGCTCGAATCCGACTGATGCTTTTGTCCTTTTTTCGTCGTGGCTGTCTCTCCAGCGTTCGAAGCTCGAGCCGACCACATCGAGTGATGTCGGTTTGTCCTGGAAGTAGGGTTCCGTAAATGTCGCCGAATAGTAGCTTACCCGGGTCCCGGGCTCAAGCGCGACTCTCAGGCTCTGGCCGGCGCCTTTGAACGACCGCATGGTGATAAACTCCTCGAGGCTTTCGGGCCAGTCCTGAATGTCGAAATTACGCTGTTGCCAGATTAACTGGCCAATGACTCCGCTGTCGCTGCCCACGGCGACTCCCGGATTCCACATGCCCGTCATGCCTTCCTTGATGTCCACCTGGGCATCCAGGCGGTCAGGTGCGCCCTCGGCCGGCTGAGCAGGCCTGATCAGCGATTCCTCGGACATCGTCATCATTTGGACATATCGTTCTAATTGTCCACCCCCCTGTTTGGGAGCGATATCGGCGTTGTACAATTCGCCCGGTGAAAAATCATACTCGTCCAGGATTCGCCGTATTACCTTGTCATGGACCTGTTCGTTGCCTGTGATTTCAATCTTACCGATTCTGAATTTTTTGCCCTCGGTGATTTTGTATTCAACGTCCACAACGTTGGGTTCCGGAACAAACCCGCGTAGTTGCCGGACATCTGCATCCACATATCCATCCTCGCGATAAAGCTTTAGAATACGCTTGGTGTGTGACTCGGCTTTTTGCTGATAATAGGTTTGCCCTGGTTCTAATTTAAAATCTGCCAGCAGCGTCTCATTATCGAAGCGGGTGTTCCCCGTGAGGGTGACATTCCCGAGCTTGTAGAGCGGCCCTTCCTCGATTGTGAAAGTAATATGAGTCTGGCCCTGAACGGCGATACGGTGATTCAGATATCCCAGGTCATAATAAAAATTTCGCAGTTTATCCACATCCTCAGCTATTTTCTCTTCGGTGTAGTAAACCGGCCACAAAAGCCAGCTCCTGGTCTTTGTCTTTTTTATTACATTTTTAAGATCGTCCGTCTTTATGGCCTTATTGCCTTCGAATTCCACAGACTTGATTTGAATCTTCGGGCCCTCCACAACCATGTAAATGACATGGCCGTCCGACAGCTTCTTTGTGTTCAGCATTACCACGGCATGCGGGAAACCTTTGCTTCGGTAAAATTCAACGACGATTTTTCTGCCTGACTCAGCCAGAATAGGATCGATGTAGTCGCCCACCTCGAAGTCCAGCTTCTTCAGCAATGTCTTGTCCTTATATTTGCGATTGTTATCAAATTCGATTGATTTGATAACGTCTATTCTATCGCTTTTTATGGCAGGTTCATTGGTCTTGTTGTTTTCCTCGAGGTCCGGGATTGCCGCACAAGCCATGGGCGGATTAGAGAGTGACATCGATAGAAGAACAACCAGAATCATATTTCGTATTTCGTATCTCATGTTTTGTACATCGTGAATGGAAAGACCAGGCACGAATAACTGTCCTCATACTAAAATGGTGTCAATTGTTCTCCTACACGGGCGGCGTTCTCAAACCGTGTAATTTTTTCTCTGAATGTCAGTTTGACGGTTCCTGTTGGCCCGTTTCGCTGCTTGGCTATTATCAATTCGGCCGTATTATCCTGCTCGTAATCATTCTCTCCACGATGGTAATAATCTTCGCGGTGCAGAAGCATGACAACATCCGCGTCCTGTTCGATACTGCCGCTTTCCCGCAGGTCGCTCATTCTCGGTTTGTGTCCCTCCCGACCCTCCGGAGACCGATTCAACTGGCTTATAACAATAACCGGAAGGTCCAGCTCCCTGGCCAGGGCCTTGAGATATCTCGAAATCGTAGTAATCTCCTGCTGACGGGATTCGGTCCGCCCGGAGCCGAGATTCATTAACTGCAGATAATCGATCATGATACATTGTATATTGTGGCGGCTCTTGAGCCGTCTTGCCTTGGCGCGAATCTCAAGCGGGGTCATCGTCGATGTGTCGTCGATATAAATGGGTGCTTCGGAAAGTTCAGCGCATGCATCTGCCAGTTTCTTGTAATGCTCATCGTTCAGAAGGCCTCTTCTAACCTTCTGGCTGTCGATTTCGCTGATGCTGCACAGGAACCTCTCTGCCAGTTGCTGCTTTCCCATCTCCAATGAGAATATCGCAATCGGAACCTTTTCAATGAGCCCGAGATGTTCTGTGATATTTAAAGCGAGGCTGGTTTTTCCCATACTGGGCCGGCCTGCGACGATAATCATCTCGCCGTTTTGCAGGCCGCAGGTCAAATCGTCAAGCTCATAATAACCGGTGCTTAATCCCGTGACGTGACTGCCCTGGCGACTTTCGATCAACTCGAAAGAGCGAACGACCAAATCCTTGATCGCCGTGGCACTACCGCTGATATTTCTATCCGTAATGGCAAATATTCTCTGTTCGGCATCGTCAAGCGCCTCATGGGGTTCGCCGGTCTGGTTATATGCATTTTCAAGGATCGCGCCGGTGGTGGAAATAAGCTCACGCAGCAGCATCTTGTCTTTGACGATCTTCGCATAATATGCGACGTTTGCCGACG
>Ga0114918_10004301_pt1 | contig 12404 bp, 7 predicted proteins | sample LantaG_FD_87015 | JGI IMG/M metagenome (GOLD analysis project Ga0114918, IMG submission 87015) | Deep subsurface microbial communities from Baltic Sea to uncover new lineages of life (NeLLi) - Landsort_02402 metaG | ecosystem: Environmental > Aquatic > Marine > Oceanic > Sediment | place: Baltic...
CGCAGAGGTCTTGTTGCCCCGGTCGACGTGCGCCTCGCACGCGAGAATCTTCAAGCCGCAAAAACGGTTGAGCCAGGCATTGAACTGCTGCTGGCGAAAGCTCATCATGCCCTTGATGTCCTCCTCGGCCAAAGACCCGGGGAAGCGAAATATCTGCCTCAGACATTAGCTGATTTGCCAAACCTCGAGCCCGTCCCTATCGCTGTTCCTGCCGCACTTCTCGACCGCCGACCGGATGTCCAGGCCGCTGAGTTATCTCTGCGCGCAGCAAACGAACACATTGGCGCAAGCATTGCACAATTATTCCCCGATTTGACCCTTACCGCAAGCTATGGCGCCAGCGCCGATAGATGGCGTGACATCTGGGAGCATTTCGCCGAGACATATTCAGTCGTGACGCATCTGACTCAACCTATTTTCAAAGGGGGCCAACTGTTTGCCCAGATAGATGCCGCCAAAGCCCGCCACGCAGAATTGGCAGCCGGCTATGCCGCAACCATCCTGACTGCTATGCGGGAAGTAGAAGATGCGCTCGCAAGTGAGCAGATGTTACAGACCCAGCTCCGGCACGCCCAGCGCCGCTTCAGCGAGGCCAAAGCCGCAGAGCAGTTATCAAGGCAGCGATACCAGCGCGGCGTTGCAGGAATCCTGATGGTCCTCGAATCACAGCGGCGACGCAGAATTGCCGAAGAAGAGCTCACCATCCTCAACGGCCGGATTTGGACCACTCGCGTCAATCTATACCTGGCTCTCGGCGGTGACTGGGATTACGAAAGCGAATCCAAAGATAAAACCTGAGAATAAATGGTGTGAAGAAAATGACTAAAAACAATATAACGAAAAGAAAGTTTACCAAACCAGCCCATAGGCTTAACAGAAAAGCGGGGGGCCTCTTGAAAGCCCTACTGCCGCTTGCAATTGTAGTTGTAGGGATATTGGTTGCGTTCGTTCTTATCAAGTTACGAAGACCACTCCAGCGCAAAGAGCACCAAATTGTGCCGCCGTTGGTCAAAGTCCAGCAACTACACGTGCAGGATATTCAGATGGTAGTTCGAGGCTACGGTACTGTCGGTCCAAAGGCTCAGGTCGATTTAGTCCCTGAAGTCTCAGGCAAGGTCGTCTCTATCAACCCCCAGCTAAAGGCAGGGGGATTTATCCCCACCCGAGAACAGATACTGCAGATAGACCCGCGCGACTACGAGTTAGCCGTCCAGCAGGCCAAGGCCGCTGTGGCCGATGCTCAGCTAAGGCTTGAAATAGAGACGGCTGAGGCAGACCTCGCACGCAGGGACTGGGACGAGCTGCATCCGAACACCGAACCCAATTCGCTGCTTGTCTTACGTCAGCCGCACATCCAGCAGGCCGGCGCTGCACTACAGTCTGCAAAGGCACAACTTGCGACCGCAGAACTGAGGCTTGAGCGAACGAGCCTTTCCCTGCCGTTTGACGGAATGGTTGTCACCGAAACAGTTGACCTCGGCCAGTACATAAATGCCGGCCAACCAATCGGAAAAATCTACAGTATCGAAGCAGTTGAAATAGAGGTCCCCCTGGAAGACCGGGAACTGGCCTGGTTCGATATCCCCCCAAATCCCGTCTCAATTAACGGACATAGTTCACCAAGGGCCGGCTCGCAAGTCGAAGTTCACGCCAACTTTGCCGGCGGCCAGCACCTCTGGCACGCACGCGTCGTCCGAACTACCGGACAGGTGGACACAACCTCACGAATGGTTTCGGTCGTTGTAGAGGTCCCTGAGCCATTCAAGGGTGCCGATGGCCGGCCTCCACTCGTGCCTGGAATGTTTGTGGAAGTGATAATAAAGGGCAAAACTCTCGCAAATGCCATCGCCGTCCCACGTTTTGCATTACACAATAAGAATCAGGTCTGGCTGGTCAATAACAACCGATTGCACATTACGGCACTGGACATTGTCCGACGAGACAAGGATTACGCCTACGTTACATCAGGGCTTGAGGATGGCGCCGTCATAGTTGTAAGTTCACTGGATACCGTTACAGAAGCTATGCGGGTAAGGACAGAAGCGGCCGCGTCGGCAGAACAGGCCCCGCCGAACGTCCGAAGTGCTAATCAACACCAGGGAGATAGATAAGTGGAAGATTCAAGTCAAAGAAAAGGTCTGCTCGGATGGTTCGCTTCGAACCACGTTGCGGCAAACCTGCTGATGTTTCTGATTATGGCCGCCGGGCTCCTCACCGTTTTTTCCATCAAGAAAGAAGTCTTTCCCGAAATAAGCCTCGATATCATCACCATCACCGTACCTTATCGCGGCGCTTCCCCAACCGATGTCGAGGAAGGTGTCGTGCTTCGCGTCGAAGAAGCGATATCGGCCGTCGATGGCATAAAACGGATTACCTGTACAGCTTCAGAAGGGGCCGGAATAACAATTGTCGAAGTTGAAGAATATGCCGACCCAACCGAAGTCCTTGACAACATAAAGGCCGAAGTTGACAGGATTATAACCTTCCCCCAGGAAACTGAAAAACCTGTAATCGCCGAGCTGACAACCCGCCACAAAGTAATCACCATCGTAATCTACGGCGATGTCTCGGAGAAGGCACTCAAGAAACTGGCCGACCACGTCCGTGACGACCTTACCGCTATGAACAACATAAGTCTGGTCGGCATTGCAGGTGTAAGGCCTTACGAAATTTCAATCGAGGTATCAGAGCAAACGCTGCGCCGCTACGGCTTAAGTTTCGACCAGGTCGCGAACGTCGTAAGAAACTCCTCTCTCGATGTCCCCGCCGGTTCCGTCAAAACCCCCGGCGGTGAAATCCTCGTTCGAACCAAAGGACAAAAATACTACGGCCCGGAGTTCGAGAACATTGTGGTATTTACAAGAAACGACGGTACAAAAATTAGACTCGGGGACATCGCCGCCGTAAAAGACGACTTTGAAGATATCGACCTTTATTCAGATTCGACGGCAAAAGAGCTGCCCTCGTAAAGGTGTACCGCACAGGCGAACAAAGCGCGCTCGATGTGGCCGATACCGTCAAAAAATATATAAGTGAAAAGAAAGGGAATTTACCTGAGGGCGCTTCAGTCGCCTTGTGGGACGATGATTCGCTCTTCCTGCGCTCACGAATGAACCTTCTAAAGAAGAACGGCTATATCGGCCTCATCCTCGTCTTTCTCTGTCTTTTGCTGTTCCTTGATTTGCGACTGGCTTTTTGGACCACCCTGGGCATCCTCATATCCTTCTTAGGCGCCTTCTGGCTCATACCAATCTTTGACGTCTCCATCAATATGATGTCGCTTTTCGCATTTATTATGTGTCTTGGTCTTGTCGTCGATGACGCCATCGTCGTCGGCGAAAACATATTTACATACCGCCAAAAGGGAATGGACACCACCGCCGCCGCAATAAAAGGCGTCAAAGAAATGGCAATGCCCGTCACACTCGCCGTCTTGACCACCGCTTTTGCATTCCTCCCGCTCGCCTACACCAGCGGCATAATGGGCAAAATCCTTCGCGTTTTCCCAATAGTGGTGATAAGCGTACTTTCGATTTCACTGCTCGAAGCCTTATTGATTCTCCCGGCTCATCTTTCTTCAAAACGCTTCCTTGGTAAGAACCCTATTACAGCTTTAACCGGCAGACTTAGCGGTTTCACCGAGCGAAGGCTCGACCGGTTTGTAAACGGCCGTTTCGCCCGCGCCGTAACCAAAGCAGTAAAATGGCGATATGTTACCCTGGCCTGTGGTTTTGCCATATTCATCATCACAATCGGATTCATAGCCGGCGGCTACATTAAATTCACATTCTTCGACGCCGTTGAAGCCGACAACATGATTGCTGCTCTGAAAATGCCTCAGGGAACTCCTTTCGAGCAGACCAGAGAGATTGCCGAGAGAATTGAACAGGCGGCTCTCCAGGTCATAGCAGAGTATGATAGCAAGCGAAAAGACAAACCCTCGCTTATAAAGCACATTGCAACCACGGTCGGGGCACAGCCGGCAATGGCACAGCGAGGGCCGGGCCACACTGAAATTGCAGGCGTAACCGAAGCACACCTCGCCGAAGTCAATGTCGAATTGCTCGGCGGCGAAAAACGGGATGTCTCAAGCATTGTGTTGAAAAACCGCTGGCGCGACGTCGTCGGCGAGATTCCAGGAGTATCGTCACTGACATTCATCTCAGAGTTTATGACGGCGGGCGAACCCATAAACGTCGAACTTTCACACGAGGACTTTGACATTCTGTTGCAAGCCGCCGAAGAGGTGAAATCCATCCTGCGTCAGTACGCCGGAGTCAGTGACATCGCGGACAGCTTCGAACAGGGAAAGACCGAACTAAAGCTCTCCCTCAAAGACACAGGAAGAACGCTCGGATTAACCTTGTCCGACCTCGCCCGACAAGTCAGGCAGGGCTTTTACGGCGAAGAAGCACAACGCATCCAGCGAGGACGCGATGATATCCGCGTTATGGTGCGTTACCCCGAAAGCGAACGCAAGAGCCTCGCTGATGTCGAGGATATGAGAATCAGACTGGACGGCACCGAAATACCTTTTCAGACCGTCGCTGATGTTAAGTACGGGCAAGGTTACGCAAACGTCCGTCGCGTTGACCGCAGACGCGTAGTAAATGTTTCCGCTGACGTGGATGAAGCGGCTGCCAACGCAGGAGAGATTAACAAAGAGCTATACGCACAAGTACTCCCTCGTCTGAAACGACAATACCCGGGCCTGCAATTCCGTCCCGCCGGGGAGCGCCGCGAGAGAAACGAATCCCTCGCCAGCCTCAAAGTAAATTTCGCAATCGCTATGCTCGCAATCTACGGCCTGCTCGCAGTCCAGTTCAAAAGTTACGCACAGCCCGCTATCGTTATGTCGGCAATACCCTTCGGAATCGTCGGGGCAACCTTTGGACATCTACTGCTGGGCTTTAACCTCAGCATTCTTTCTTTGTTTGGAATCGTGGCGCTTTCAGGCGTAGTTGTCAACGACTCACTTATTATGATTGACCTTATCAATCGCGAACGCAAAAGCGGCATCGTACTCAGCCAGATGGTCCGCGACTGTGCCACTCGAAGATTCAGGCCAATAATGCTGACAACTTTGACAACCTTCTTCGGCCTTGCCCCCATGCTTGTCGAACGAAGTTTGCAGGCCAGGTTCCTCATCCCGATGGCCATAAGCCTCGCATTCGGAGTGATGTTTGCGACCTTAATAACGCTGTTCCTTGTGCCATCTCTGTATATGATTCTCGAAGATATCAAGGCCGGAATCTTTACAAAGCCGCAAAAGTGATGCGATAGCCTTCTCCGGATGCGAGAGAAATTGCGGCCAGATTGACGACTTTACCTTACCGAACCCCCTCACGTATCGAATTCCAACCCTCTAAGTGGTTTTGCCAGCAAGAATTAGAAAACACTACAAAATTTTAGCCTTCCCGAAAATTTTTCTGGCCAGACTGCCCTCAAATGTGGATAATAATACAGGTTTGCCTCAGGGCAATTAGAAGGGGTGAAGGCATGAAAACTTCTGCAGGTTACAAACCGAATGTTGAGGTTGCAGCCGACGCTGAAATCCTTGCGCACAAATGTGTCGAGCTTCTTGTTGCCGATGCGCAAAAAGCCATAAAAGCAAAGAATATGTTTTGCGTGGCAATATCCGGCGGCAATACCCCCAGGCGTTTTTTTGAACTGCTCGGCGAGTTGCCGCAGGCAAAAGCACTGCCCTGGGACAGGATACAATTATTCTGGGTTGACGAGCGATACGTCCCCACCGACTCGCAGTGGAGCAATTATAAGCTCGCCGCAGATACCTTCTTAGCTAAAGTCCCCATCCCTGAGGAGAACATTCACCGCATTCCAACCGAATATACCAACTCCAATGCTGCCGCCCGGTGCTATGAAGAAACCATTCGAGAGGTCTTCGGCCTGCAGGAAAATCAAGTCCCCGAATTTGATTTGATTATGCTTGGTATGGGTGCTGAGGGACATACCGGCTCGCTCTTTCCAAATTCTTATGCGCCATTTGATGCGGACCATTTGGCCTGTGTCGTTTATGTCCTGGATAAGAAGCTAAATAGAATAACCTTGACACATCCGGTCTTATGCGCCGCCTCCCGCCTGGTCGTATTGGTTTCCGGAGAAGAAAAGGCCGCCATTTTGAAAGAGGTTTTAACAAGCAAGCCGGATGAAGTCCAGTACCCCATTCACGTCCTCTGGCCTGTTATTGACAAGGTCACCTGGCTGATTGACAGCGAGGCCGCAAAGCTCCTCTAACCTGGGGTCCCGGTTGGCGCAGGAACAACCCTCATCTTGTCCTTGTTTGTTCGGCAGCCAAAACGCTTCTTACCGCCTTTGAAATCACATCTACAATCCCTACTTGCCATTTTCCTTTTTGGCTTTGGTGCCAAGCAGCAGCACCGGGGCTGCTATCGCAATAGAAGAATAAGTTCCAACGACAATACCGAAGCCTATTGCAAAAGTAAAACCTCTCATGGCCTGCCCGCCAAAAATATACATTATCAGTACAACTATAAAAGTTGTGAAAGAAGTTAAAAGCGTCCTCGAAATAGTTTGGTTAATGCTGTCCGTAATTATACGTGGATCGAGTAGGGCCTTGCGGCGATTCTCCCGGATTCGGTCGAAAACAACTATTGTATCGTTAAGCGAGTATCCAATCAGCGTCAGGAAAGCCGCTATCATTGCCAGATTGATTTTGAAATCACCAATTAGAAGTTTTTCGCCGATTGTTGTTGACGCGATGTAAGTGCACGCGGTAACAGCACCGAGCGTGATGCATACGTCGTGCACCAGCGCTACAATTGCCGCGATACCGTAGCGGAAATTTCCGAAGCGTATCCAGACATAACCGACGATTGCAAACAAAGATAAGATAATAGCAATCAATGCTCGTGTCTTTGCCTCTGCGCCAACTGACGGGTTTATCTGTGTTACTCGCGGCAGTGAGGTTTCCAGTTCCGCGGCAGCCAGGACTTTGCGCGTCTCGTTTGCAACAAATCGTGCCCATTCATCTTCGCTCAGTTCACGCACGCCTGCCTCCGGCTCGACGCTGACATAAACAAACGACTCAACAGGCCGGTTGGGTTCCATTTCGCTCAGGTCTGAACCAAGAATTTTGTCATTGTAGCCCCAATTAAGGTTTCGCATATCGGGCTTGAACCACAAATCCTTGAATCTTTGCTCTATCTCCCGGCCTGTAGCAGTGCTTTCGATTTTGCAGGTGATTTTAATACCCCCAAGAAAACCGGTAAGCTGGGGGTAAGAGTCTATCAGCTCTTCCGTTATTTTCTCCTGCGATGTGATTTCCGGTTGAAGATTCTGCTGGATTTCCAATTGGCCCGCGAATGCAGTTAATATTGCATTATTGACAACCTCTTCAACTTCCGGCTCCAAGACCTCGGCAGCCGGAAAAGCTGTCGAGAGAACCTCTTTTACCACGGATTTGTTCAACTGGCTTGTTGTTATAACAAACGCAGCAGGGTTGCCCCGTCGTGCCACTACAAGATTGGCCAGTTTGCCGCCGGACTTGCGCTGGGTCTTTTGGATTTCTGAAGTTACACCTTCGACTGTTTGCTGCTCACTCTCCGCGAAACTTATCGTCGTAACGGTTTTGTTTGTCTCTGTCGTGTTGATTTCATATTGCTTGTAGAACTGTTCTCTATGTGCTTTTCCTATACTGTAAACATTTGCCGCGGCAAGGGCGGGATTGCCCCGACTTCTTCCAATCTTATGGATTTTATCTTCCACATCCTGCCTGCTGAGGTCGACACCGTCTTTTAGATTGATTACAACAGAGGTCCCGCCCGTAAATTCAATATCGTATTTATTGTTCTTCGTATTGTCTCTTGTAAAGAAGACAAAAAGGCCGGCCGCAATAAGCAAAGTTGAGATGGTAAGAAAAACCGGTCTCAATGCCATCCAGTTTACATTTGGCTTGCGTATGATTTGGAGCATAAACAAACGCTCTTTGATAATTCTCCTGGCTAAAAAATAATCGAAAATTACGCGAGTCACAAACAGTGCCGTGAACATACTCGATGCGATGCCGAGCATAAGCACAATAGCAAAGCCTTTTACCTCTTCAGACGCACGCCAGTAAAGGATTGCAGCGGTGATGAAGGTAGTCACGTTGGCGTCTAAAATAGTTCTAAACGCTCTTTGGTAACCGTTTCTTATCGCAATTCTCAGAGACGAGCCTCGCTGCTGCTCTTCCCGAATCCTCTCAAAAATGAGGACGTTGGCGTCAACGCTCATACCGATGGTTAGTATGATGCCGGCGATGCCGGGCAATGTAAAAGTGGCTCTGACACCTGCCATTATTGCCAGCACAAAGAGAATATTCATAAACAGCGCCAGGTCAGCGATTGAGCCGGCAAGCATATAGTAAACCAGCATACATAACACCACCACGCCAAGACCGACAAAACCGGCCCTGATACCCTTATTGCGGTTGTCGGCACCGATGGACGGGCCGATTGTTCTTATCGAAATCGGCTGTTCTATCAGTCTGGCGGGCAGGGAGCCCGCATTTAGTTTGTCGACCATATCTTGCTGTTCCGTCTGACTGAAGCTGCCCGTTATTCTGCCGCTTCTACCTATAGGCCCTCCCGTAGGGTCAATATTCGGAGCTGATATGGCCAACCCATCAAGCAAGATACACAATGGCCTATCAGGATTATTTTTTGTTACATTATAAAATATCTTCCCCCCTCTCTCATCAAGCAAAAAAGCAATTGCTCTTCGTCCCATTTCGTCCTGCGTCGGCCTGGCTCTTTCGAGCTTCCAGCTTCTTTGGTCACCGGTGCCGCGCAACAACGTCATATTTCGCTCGTTGCCGGCCAGAACGTAATACTTGTCACCAAATGAGGCAACAACTGCAGGACGCTCCTGTCCGTCGGTTACCCTCACGTAAAGACGTCCCTGTTCGCCGGTTCTCGTCCATTCGTCAATATTTTCTATTTCGCACCATACATATTCAGCAGTCGAGGCATATTTAGGGCCTTTGCTTTTGAGGGTTTCAACATAGCCGTCCATTTTTCCGGTATCTACTTCCGGATGTCCCCAGGTCGGCAGTATCCTAAACTCTAATATGCCCGCACCTTTCAGCATTCGCTGAAGGTCTTTTGGGTCGTCGAGTCTGCCCTGGAAGGGACGGTATTTGTCGAACGCCGCCACTACTTTGTCAATTTTACCCGCTCGGTCAGGGAAGTTGACTTTGAGTTCTTCAACGGCCTCGGCTCTTCTTGACTTGGCCGGCATTGACAGGACAAAGTCTATCTGTTCTTCACTAAGATTTAATTTGTCGAGTTCCTTTATTGCATTTGTGTACTGGATTTTCTTGCCGGTTTCCGCGTTCGTTAGCTGCTCAACAACTTCGGCCCACTCGCCATACATCCTTACATACCCGGTCAGCAGCTTGATATTATCCTCGGAGCCGAGAAACTCCTTCAGTGATTCTGTCAGTTGCTCCTCATCCAGCATCGCCCAGCGGCCGACATTCCACTTTATCTGCTCGAGGTTGAGTCCGGCCGCAGAAATTTCACTTTCCGGCGTTTCGAGTTTGCCTGCCAGGGCATCACTTTTGTTTCGCAGGCTTTCACGCTCGTCATAAGCGACCGCCAGGGTTTCGAGAATCTTTAATCTGTTAGGATCGCCCTTCGCGAAATCGTTGAAATCTTCGATTCGTTGTTCTGCCGGTTTGCCAAGGCAGGATATAACTACTGCCGGGTTGATATTTTCCCCCACAAGCTCACGTTCGGCCTTTTTGTAATTCCGACGTTTCTCACGCGCTTCTGCGCTTGCCAGCGGCATTTGGATTTCAAACCGAGTGCTGCCCTGCGGCCGCCATATAAGGTTTGTAATGTTCGCAGGGTCTATTCGCCTTTGAAGAACTGTTATTATTTTCTCGCTCAAGTCTCTTTTGTCTTCTGGTTCGAGTCCCTGGGTGTCAATTTCGTAAATGAGACTTGTTCCGCCTGCCAGGTCTATCCCCGGCATTAACGTCTTGGTCGGTGGATATAAAGTCCACAATGCTATAACTACCAGAACAATAATAAAAACAGATTTCGCCGTCAGATTCTTGCCCATAATCGCTTCCTTCGTAGTTCGTGGCTCATAGCTTGTCGTCCAACAACTACGAACTCATAACCATAAACTATTTATCTTTCGACAAGTTCCTTCCTATCGCTGAAGAGATAACTTTTATTTTCGTGTTATTCGACTCGTCCACTTTCAGCGTAACCTCGTCACCCTTGATATCGACAACGACTCCGATAATTCCGCCGATTGTCCGGACCCTGTCATTCTTTTGCAGCGATTGCACCATTTGTTTTTGCTGCTGCTGCTTTTTTCGAGGCCCTCTAAAAATAATAAGGTAAAACACCACAAACATCATAATAAGTAAAATCATGCTTCCGTAATTACCAAAAAGCCCTCGTGGCGGCGCTCCCCTTCCGGAAGCGTTGGGGTCGGCTGCCTCTGTTTTTGTTTCGGTCGCTTCAGCATCGACATGCTCTGAATCAACACCTCCGGTTCTCTCACCGCTCGGCGCTTGGGCTAAAATCCACATATTATTCATTTTTCTTTTCCTTTCACAATTGTCCGCCGACAATCGGCCATTATTGGTCAAGCTAAGATATTAATTTATAAATAATCAATAATCAATAATCATTAATCATTTTTTAGTTGCTCATCTGCCCAGTCGGCAAATTCGTCCCTTTCTATGGCCTCTCTTATCTTAGCCATAAGTCTTTGGTAGAACCTTAAATTATGCAGGGATACTAACATTGGCCCAAGCATCTCCCCGACATTAAAGAAATGTCTCAGCGTCCCCCGGCCAAAATTCCTGCAGCAGTAACAGTCACAATCAGCCTCAATCGGCCTCGCGTCGCTTATATGAGCGTTATTACGCATCCGCACAGGGCCGTTATCGGTAAAAGCAAAAGCGTTCCGTCCGTTGCGCGTCGGCAGAACGCAGTCAAACATATCAACACCGGCTTTCACCGCCGCTATAATATCCGCCGGCATTCCCACCCCCATCAGGTATCGAGGCTTACTCTCCGGCAAAAGCCCCGCCGTATGAACAACAGTTCTTATCATATCATCGCGCTCTTCGCCCACACTCAGGCCCCCGATGGCATACCCGTCGAAATCCTGCTTCATAAGTTCCGACGCACAGTAACTTCTAAGCTCCAGGTCCGTTCCGCCCTGAACAATACCAAACAAAAGCTGCCCGGCGTTACCGTGCGCTTTCTTAGAGCGCTTCGCCCAGTTAATAGTCCTTTCCACCGCTTTTCTTAACTGAGAATCCTCGCACGGAAAAGGCGTACATTGGTCAAAACACATTATTATATCGCCACCAAGTCGATTTTGGATTTCAGTGGCCAGCTCAGCATTCAAGTAAACCTTCGAACCGTCTATATGGCTGACAAATTCAACACCATCATCGTCAACCTTGCTCAACGGCGGTGCCCCAGGCCTCGCTTTACTGCGCTTCAGACTCCAGCCCAAAGAAAAAATCTGATAACCGCCGCTGTCCGTCAATATTGGTTTGTCCCACGACATAAATTTATGCAGTCCGCCGAGTTTTTCGACCACCTCGACGCCGGGCCGCAGCAGCAAATGGTAGATGTTGGCCAAAATAATGCCGGCACCGGTCTCGTCGAGTTGCCGCGGGCTGATTCCCTTTACTGCGCCGGCCGTACCGACCGGACAAAAGGCCGGCGTCTCTACATTACCACGCGCCGTAGTTAGCAACCCTCGCCGGGCTCCGCAGCCCCCGTCTGTATGCAGAACCTCGAAATCATTCATTTCGAATTAAAATCCAGCATCGAGCATCGAGTATCGAGTATCGAGAATCGAGTATCGAGTATCGAGTATCGAGTATCGAGTATCGAGAATCGAGTTTTCTTCTTTCAATAGACCCGTACAATTTCAGAGCCCGGATAGTAATGCAAAAGTATCTGTCTCGCCTTTTTGCCTTTTCTTGCCATTCCCTGTACGCCGCATTGGCACATTCCAACGCCGTGGCCGTAACCTCTGCCTGATAAAAATCCCCACTTATCGCCCATACTTACAATTTGGCAAATTGTGCTTCTCAGTTTATTGCCCGTTGGGTCAATTGTAAGACGCAGGTCCTCGGCCCGCAAAAAATCGCTCTTACCGCTCGAGCCGAGCAGTTTGACCGAAGTCAATCGTGAAAACTCTTCATAATTGCTTTGCCTGACGGCACTGATATTTGTGATTGCTCCCAGACGCTTCAGCGTTGGATACTTCCGTAACAGCTTGGCGGAAACATTGCCCTTATCGAATTGCGCCATAGCCCAGAAGAAAAACTTCGGCTTCGCTACATCCTTGCAATAAAAGCAACGGACGCCAACCAGTGGCTCAAAAGAATCTCCGAATAC
>Ga0114918_10004302_pt1 | contig 12403 bp, 12 predicted proteins | sample LantaG_FD_87015 | JGI IMG/M metagenome (GOLD analysis project Ga0114918, IMG submission 87015) | Deep subsurface microbial communities from Baltic Sea to uncover new lineages of life (NeLLi) - Landsort_02402 metaG | ecosystem: Environmental > Aquatic > Marine > Oceanic > Sediment | place...
AAGAGAGAGAGAGAGGGAGGGAGAGAGAGAGAGAGAGAGAGAGAGAGAGAGAGAGAGAGAGAGAGAGAGAGAGAGAGGGAGGAAGAGGGAGAGAGAGAGATCAGGAGAGAGAAAGAGAGGCAGAGAACGAGAGAGAGATCAGGAGCGAGAAAGAGAGGCAGAGAACGAGAGAAGGAAAGATCAGGAGAGTGAAAGAGAGGACAGAGACGAAGGGAGAGAGAAAGAGAGGGAGAGAGCAGCAGCATCACGAGAAGCGAGAAAAGAGAGAAAGACAGCAGCAGCACTGACCGCAGAGACCTTGCAACAAATCGAAATCACATCTTTTCTTCAAGACACCGCCTCGAGTAGACTTCCAATTCCCCTTTCCTTTTCTTCTTCTTTTTCTTCTCTTCTGTCTGTTTCTGGGTTTTTTCTATCAATCACACATTTTTGCAAGTTCGGTTTTCATACAGAGACTCCTCCCTTGTCGCTGTTTTAAATTCACGCGCGCTTGTCCCCACCGCCGCCGTCGTCGTCGTCATCAAAGGCGAGATCGGACATAGAAAAGTTCCGCCTGACAGCCCCCGCCGCTCCCCCTCCTCCCCCGTCGCATGCATGAGCAGCGCCAGCAGCGTCGGAGGAAGGCACGGCGGCGGCGGAGTCGGAGGCGCCCGCCGCAGCAGCGCCGCCCGCCCCCCCCCCTCCTCCCCCCGTCGCCGCCGCTGCCAACGCCGGCGCCGGCGCGACCCTCCTCACGGCGGAGGGGCTCGGCTCGCCCAGGGCGGCCTCGAGGGCCCGGAGGGACTGCGCCGAGCTCGAGTGTTGGAGGAGGCCGCCCACCCCGCCGCTGCCGCCGCCGCCGCCGAAGAGCGGCGGCGGCGGCGGCGGGAGGGCGCTTCCGCTGTCCCCCGCGGTTCCCGCCGCCGCCGCCGCTGCTCCCGCCGCCGCCGTCCCCGAAAACAGGGGCGCGATGGGCGCGACGACCCACGAGGGCGGAGAGGAGGGGGAGCCCGGAGCGACGGCGGCGGCGGCGGAAGCGGGAGGCGGAGCCGCTCCAGCCGCGACCCCCGAGACCGGCACGCCCACGGCGACGCCGGCGACGCCGCCGCCGCCCCCGCCTCCCCCTCCGCTCCCCGTCCCCCCGCCCCCCCCGGCCCCGGCCTCCTGCTGCTCCTGCTCCTGCTGCTGCACCCTCGCCGCCATCGCCACCTGCTGCTCCAGCAGGTGGTTGAAGAGCACAACCTGGTCCTTGAGCTTGAGCCTCGTGTAGTACGCGCGGAAGAACTCGGCGTTCTGCTCCTCGAGCTTGGCCCAGACGAGCGCGGTGAACCCCGGGTCGACGCGGGAGCGGGCCTGCAGGGTGAAGACGGCCTCGCGCTGAGACATGTAGAGCTGGAGGCAGCGCTCGATGAGGTTCTGGACCGTCTGTGTTTTTTTTTTTTGTTGTTTTTTCCGGGTGCAGAGGGGAAGAGGAGAAGGTGGGTTTTTTTTTTCCCCCTCGGAGGTCCGAGCGACAACGTTTGGATAACGGATAAGCGAGTCGACAGGTTGAGCATCGGTTCGTTTCAAGCGTCCTCTGTTCTCTCTGCCGCGTAGCTCTCTGGTGCCCATTCCCCTCCAAAAGCGCAGAGAAAAGACCTGACCTGGATGTCGGCCGCGGAGACGCGCTTGCCATCCCCTGCAGGGATCGCGGCGGGCTGGCCAAAGGCGTCACCGGCCACTGCGGCGTCAGCGGCTGAAGTCGTCACTGGTGTTGCTTCTGCTCCAGCGTTGTGCTGGTGTTCTCGCGCTGCTGCTGCTGCTGCTGTTGCTCCGGTTCCTGCTGCTCCAGCGCCTCCTTCATTCAGGCTCGAAGGAGGCGCCATGGCCAGGAAGGACCCGTAAGGAGCCAGCGCCGCGACCTTTTGCTTGAGAGGAGCAAAAATGAAGAGAAGAGGAGGAAATTGCAGAGTGACGACGATGACGGCGGGGAGAGAGAAGGGGGGGAAAAAAAACTCTTGACTCCCACTTTTCGTTTTCCCTCCCCTTTTTCTTTTCCTTCTTTGTTCAAAAAACCGAAAGAGAAAGCAAATCATCATGGCGGCCGGGGACGGGCTGCTCCAGCTGGACCCAGGTAAGCATGTCTACCCTCCGGAGGGCAGAGCAGAAGCCAGGAATGAAGAGAGGAAGAAGGAGCGGCCTCGAACCTCGACCTTTTCCCTCAAGCGCCAGCCTCCTCTCTTCAACCTCGAAAACGAAAAACTCCCCCAAAACTCCCCCCCCCCCTCCTCCCAACCTTACCTCTCCAGCGTCGGAGCTCCGCTTCCGCTTCGAGCTCCGCAAGAACGTCACCGCCACGCTCAGCCTCCACAATCCGGGCTCCGACCGCGTCGCCTTCAAGCTCAAGACGACCGCCCCGAAAAAGTTCGCCGTCCGGCCGTCGAGCGGGATTGTCGAGCCGGGCACGACCAAGGAGGTGCACGTAAGTCTCTCCTTCTTCTTTTTTTGACGCCCTTTTTTCCTCTGTTTCGCGTCGCTGCTTTGCCTTTGCGAACGCGGGAGCAAGTCGTTCGCGGTCGCATGCGTGCCCGTAGGGGATGGCATGATCTGAGTGGCGCCAGCTAGGCGGGGAAGAGGGCGGGGAAGACCTCGAAAAAAATTGATGGGCGCGCCGCCTCTCGGTCGATCGAATGTTCTTTCGACGTCTTGTTCGTCTCTTCCCCGCCGTTTTCCGTGAGCGCCTCCTCAGATCGCTCTTCCATTTCGGTGAGAGCCTCGAGCGCGTCGCGGAGAGCACGCTCCTGGGACTGGCACGCCAAGAGACGTCGAGGAACGGGGCTGAACAAAGGGATAGACGTTTTTCATCTTCTCCTTCCTCTCTTCTCTCTCGAGGTCCTCGGACGAAAAGAACCATCGAGTCCGTTTTTCCACGGCTTTGCGCCGGCGGTTTTCCTCGAGCTTGCTTCTTTCTTTTCCTGGTTTATCCTCCAGGCGTCCCAGATAGATCGCGTGAGCTGCTCGAGTGTCTGAATAATGGGGAAAAGAAGCGGTGGAGGGGCTTTTGAAAGGCGATGATTTCATCCACGAAGAGCGCCACCGATGGCGGGCCGACTCGCGATGTTTTTCCCTTCTTTTTTTCCCGCTCTCTCTTCGTACCTCCTCTTCTCACCCCCAACACGCTCGCCTTGTCCCTTCCTTTCCGCCCCCCTCTCGCCTCTCTCAAAAAAACACCAACAAAAAACAACAGGTCATCATGCAGGCCCAGCGAGAGTACCCGCAGGGCGGCCTCGCCGAGTGCCGCGACAAGTTCCTCGTCCAGTCCGTCCGCCTCCCCTTGTCCTCGACGGCCGCGGACGTGAAGGAGGCCGCGCCCGAGATGTTCGACGCGTCCAAGGCCAAGGACATCCGGCAGACCAAGCTCCGCGTGGTGCTCTCGGGCCCGCCCAAGCCGCCGTCGCCCGTGCCCGAGGGGAACGAGGACGACGGCGGGGTGGGAACCGCCCCAGCGGCGGCGGGGGCCGGCGGCGGCGCGGCGGCCAAGGGTCTCGACGCGCTCGCGCGCGAGAGGGACCGCCTGCGCGACGCGCTCGCCCGCGCCGAGAGGGACAGGGCCGGGGCGCAGGCGAGGCTGGACGCCGTCTCTGGCGGCGGGGGGGCGAGGGCGGCGGCCAAGCGCGGCGGCGGCGGCTTCTCCGTGGCGGTGCTCGTTCTCGTCGCGCTGCTCGCATTTGCCGCCGGCCACTTTCTGGCCAGGGGGCTGCCCGCCTTCAAAAAGTGACCTTCTCTTTGACCTCTGCCTGTTCTTTCCCTTGCTTCTGATGGCGATGGCGATGATGGTGACGAGAGAGAGGGTGGATCGAGAACATCAGAGAGTGACAGAAAGAGAGGGCACGCAAAAGAAAAAAAAAGAGAGACAAGTAAATAAAAAGACGAGAACGGAAAATCAGAAAAAGATGGGAAAAAGGGGATAAACACAAGCTTTTACAGTCTCTCTCTCCCTCTCTCCGCGCTCCACTCTCCCGCTCTCCGTTCAGAACCTGGGCGTGTACCCGCCGCCCTGCCTGTCGAGCCTCCAGGCCTTCCACTGCAAATGCGAGAACCACATTTTGTGGAACGAGTCATCCGTCGCTCGCGGCTTGCGGTAGCCCATCGTCGGCATCTTCTTTCCTTTACGGGCGGCGAGGGCCATGGAGGCCTCGTTGGCGCAGGCGATGGCGTAGTCGCGGCTGGATTGGGGTCGTGGTTGTGGGTTTTGGGAGAGGGGGGAGAGGAGGCGTGAGCGGGGAGGGGGGGGGGCGAAGGGTTTGAGGTCGAGTTTTTTTGTCTCTCCCTCTCCGCTTCCTGCTCTTCGATTCTCCCTTTTCATTTCCCGGGAAACGAAACACGCACTTGATCCTGTTGGGCCTCACGTGGAGGCCGGCGATCCGCCCGGGGAACATGTTGAGGAGCACGGCGACCTGGTGAAGAGAGGGGGAGAGAGAGAGTTTGAGAAATTGAAAGGAACGACCGATGGGTGACAACGTGCGGCGGCTTGCTCTCTCTCTCAATCGCTGTCAGCATTTCCTTCGACAGCTTTCTTCTCGCTTACCTGCGTGCTGACGAATAGCGTCGTGAACCAATCCTCCGGGACGTGGGGCACGCCAGCCTCGCCCTTGAATGGCGTGGGGTTGAAGTCGGACATAGCCGCGAGCGCTCGCGAGAGAAAGAAAGAGAAGCTCGCTCGAGAGAGACTCCTTCAGGCGACAACAAAGGGAAAAAATAAAAAAAACTCTCTTCGTTTTTTTTCACTTTTTCGAAAAGAACAAAAAAAAGCATCGGTCGCGACTCTCCCTCCTCCCTCCTCCACAACAATTCGCGAACTAGAAATGCCCGGCGAAGAAGAAGAAAAGCCCCTTGCGGTCGTCGTCGGGGCTTCGAGGGGTCTGGGCCTCGCGGTGAGTGAGACGACTGAAAAAGCAAAGAAAGGGAGAGCACGCATCGGACGAAGAAAACTGAAAACTCAAAAAACCTCGACCTCTCTCTTTCCCAAAAAAAACAACTCTCAGCTCGCCCTCGCCCTCGCCTCGAAGGGTTACCACGTCCTCGCCACCGTCCGCGCCTCGTCGGCAGCGCCGGTCAGTCCCACGGGGGCGGAGGCCCTGCTCTCCGAGAGGGGTATCGAGGTCGTCACGGGCATCGACGTGACGAAATCGAACACACCGAAAAGCAGGGGCAGCGGCTGCGGAAGCGAGGAAGGAAAAGAAGAGGGAGAGGAGGAAAAGGGCTGCGAGGCGCGGCTACGGGCCGCTCTCCGGGGCCGTCCCGTCTCCCTCGCCGTCTTCAACGCAGCGGTCATGGCCGTGGAGAGGGACCTCGTCTCGGGGCGCGGGTTCGACGAGGAGGCCTCGCGGAGGCAGTACGAGAGCAACGCGCTTGGGTTCCTGAAGGCCTCGGCCGCGCTCGTGCCGGCCCTCGTGCAGCAGGCCTCGATGATGAGCTCTTCCCCTTCGAGCCCTTCCCCTTCGCCCCCCGAGAGCGAAGGAAGAGAACTACAACAACAACAGACAACACCGAAGCTGGTGCTCGTCTCGTCCAAGATGGCATCGCTGGGCAGACTGAGTGAAGCACCTGGAGGGGGCATGTACGGCTACCGCGCGTCCAAGGCCGCGGCCAACGCCATTGCGCTGTCTCTGAGCAGGGATCTTCTCGGATCAAAGGTGGCGGTCGGGATGGTTCACCCGGGTACCGTGGCGACGGACATGTACCGCGAGTACCACGGCGGCGGCGGATCCAGAGATTTGGTGCCGAGCGCGGGGCTGTCGAGCCCCGAGGCGGCGGCGGAGGCGGTGGTGCGGGTCATCGACGAGAGAGTGAGCCTGGAGAGGACGGGGGTGTTCTGGGACGAAGCCGGGGAGGTTTTGCCCTACTGATCCGGTGTGTTTGTAAATTTTATCGGACCTGAGAGGCCTCGGCCGCTGCTGTTGCTGCTGCTGCTCTGAACCGGAAGAGAAGAAAAAAGGGGAGATTGAGGTCGACGAAGAAAAAAGAAAAAGCAACTGTTCTCACTTGCTCAATTCTTCTTCTTCTTCTTCTTCTTCTTCTTCTTCTTCTTCTTCTTCCTCTTCTTCCTCTTTTTCTTCTCTTTCTCTCTCCACGCAACTTCATCCTCAGATGTCCGCGCCCAACCCCACGCCCGATGAGATCGAGGCCCGGGAGACGGAGCTTTTCCGCTCGGGACCGCTGTCGGTGCTCACGGCAAGCGTCAAGAGCAACTCGCAGGTGAGTTTGTTTTGATGAAGCGGCGGCATCCGGCGACGGCTTTTCCACTTCTTCTTCTCTCCCCTCTATAGCTCACGCTCCCTGTCGCTCACACTCCAAAAAAAACAGGTCTTGATCAACCTTCGCAACAACCACAAGCTGCTGGCGCGCGTCAAGGTAAGAGGAAGAATCGTTGAGAGGGGTAAAGAAGAGAGGGGAAGGGCGGAGGAAAGAGGGGAAGAATCGCCGATCGCACATATTTTTTTTTCACTTCTTTTTCTTCTCCCTCTCTCACCCCTCAAACCTCCTCCTCCCCCCTTTCCGAAAAAAAAACGAACCCCTCTCCCCCGCACCCCAGGCCTTCGACCGCCACTGCAACATGGTCCTCGAGAACGTCAAAGAGATGTGGACGGACGCGCCGAAAGCAGGAGGGGCCGCGGCGAAGGGAGCGGGCGCGCGGCGGGCGCGGGTCGCGCGGGACAGGTTCGTCCCCAAGATGTTCCTCCGGGGGGACTCGGTCATCCTGGTGCTGCGCAACCCCAAGTGAATGAGGGGAAAGGGCCGCTCGGTGTTCCTCCCCCTTGTTCGGCGGGAAAACGGAGCTCTGCGGTTTCTTTTGTTTCTTTTCTTCGCCCTCTTGTAAAATCATGAAAAATGAGTTTTTTTTTTTTTAAGTCTCCTTTGTTTTTGTTTTTTCAAGTCTCCTTTGTTTTTGTTTTCTTCTTTGTTCGTTGTTTTGTTTCCTTTTCTCTTCAAATCTTCGTTCTCCTTTCTCTACACACAACAATGGAGCTAGGATGGAGGGGGGGGGGGGCGACTGAATATATTGAAACAAGGAAAGATTCGGCAGCTCTGCTGAAATCCTCAAGGGAAAAATGAAGAGAGAGAGAGCCCTTTCGCCCTCTCGTCGCTCGTGCTTCAGACCTTTCCCTCTCTCTCCCTCTCGCTTCCCTCTCGCTCCCCCCACCCCCCTTTTTTTCACCTTTCACTCCCCTCTCCACACGCGCTCCGTGTGCGCCCGCACGGCGTCCAGGTTCGCGGCCACCTCGGCCCTGATCCTCCCCTGCACGAGGTGGACGGGCAGCCACGGCTGCGGCCTCACGTAGAGCGCGTACGAGAGGCGCGTGCACGGCCCGGAGGGGGCCGCCGCTCCCGCCGCCGCCGCCGCCGCGCCCGCCGCCGCCGCTCCCGCCGCCCCCGCCGCGCCGCCCCTGTCGTCCTGCACCCTCCACACGCCCCGGAACGCCGCGAAGTCGCCCTCGATAAGCGCGAAGCTGATGTCCCGGACCCGGCCGGGGGAGCAGGGCAGCCCCGACCGCGGCTGCGGGAACAGGCCCGCGGCGGCCGAGCGGGCCCAGGCCGCGTCGCCCCCGGCGCCCGAGACCGAGGACCTCGAGGGCGCCGGCGGGGGGGGAGCGGAGGGCGAGGACGCCGCCGCGCCCGGGGAGGCCTCTTCCGCGCCCCACAGGCTCGCGGGAAGCCCCCGCTCGTGCTCCTGGATGTCCAGCACGACCCGGGCGCGGAACCTGAGGCCCAGCGCGACGGACTGCTCGCCGACCTGCAGCAGCGTCGCGCCGCTCGCCGTCCGCGCGAGGCAGCGGTTCTCGGCCAGGCCCGGGATGAAGTCGCCGAGCGCCTCGTAGTCCGTCAGCGCCGACCAGACGACGAAGGAGGGGGCGGCGATGTCGACCGAGGCGAAGAGGCGGCGGGCGTTGGAGGGGGCCGGCTCGACGTCGACGGGGACGAGGGAGGCGGGCGCGGAGGGCGAGGAGGGGGACGGGCGGAGCCGGCCAAGGAGGCCTCGCATGGGCGTCGGCGGCGGCGGCGGCGGTGGCGGCGACGGGGACGGTGGAGACGACGGGCTCGAGGCCAGTTCGCCGTCGCTCCCGCCGGTGAGGCCGCTCTTCAACGTCGCCGACACGATCGTGTCGTCTTCCAGGGATCGCAGCGCGGCGCGGGAGGGCGAGGGACCCCGGCGGGGAAGGAGCGGCTCGGCGACGGTGATTGGCGATGGGCGCCGACGTGTTCGCTTTTTTGTCGTCGGCATCAAAGAAGATGCCGACGCGGGAAAACTGTGCTGGTGACTCCTCTCCGCCGTCCTCCTGCCCAGCAGCTCGCCGCCCGCGGCATGTCTCAGGGCGTGCGACATAGTATCAAGCGGTGGAAGAGGAAAAAGACGGACAGGGGACCGAGAGAGAGAGAGGAAGAAGACGGACGAACTCAGCTCATCGGGCGGAAAAAAAGTTGGAAAAAAAAAAGAGCTGTGCTCTTGGCTGGTGCCTCTCTCGCTCTTTTACTTTTTCTTTTTTCTTGCAAACAAAAAAACCCAAACTCATTTCTCTCCCTTCCCCGCTCTCTCTCTCCCCCCCCCTCTCCCCCTCCGCTCTCTCTCTCCGTCCCTCTTTCTCTACTCTCCCCCTCTTTCTCTACTCTCCCCCTCTTTCTCAAAGGTCGCCGTAGTCCAGCACGCTCCTCTGGTTGGCGGGCGCGTCGAGGTCGAAGTACCCAGGGGCCCCGGGACCGGCGTTCCCTCCTCCGCCTCGGCCGCCACCTCCGCCCCGGCCGCCTCCGCCCCGGCCTCCGCGATGCATCATTCCCCCGCCCCTCCCCATCCCGCCCCCTCCCGCGGGCAGCATCATGGGCACGAGTACCATCCCCGGGGGAGCTCCCCCCATCATCATCTGCGGGGGCATCATCATCATCCCCCTGCCTCCGCCGCCGCCGCGGCCTCCTCCGCGGCCTCCTCCGCGGCCGCCGCCGCCGCCAAACCCGAAGGCGCCGTTCCCTCCGCCGCCCCGTCGCTCCTCGTCCTCCTTCGCGGCCCTGAAGTTCTCCCAGAACAGGGCGTCCAGCAGCCGCTCCCTCTCGGCCTCGACCACGTGCCCGTGCTTCGACCGGATGTGCTTGAGCACGAACTCGCGCCCGACGAACAGCTTGGACGACAGCCTGTTGCCCCACTTTTTGTCGTCGTGCCGCACCACCTGCGAGTCGACAAACGCCTCGAGCTGCCGCTCGAGCTTCGCCGCGCCGATCTTGGTCATCAGGGCGTCGCCCTCGCGGGCGAGGCGGGCCGCCCAGGCCCCGTCGACGCGGCGGCGGTAGAGGTCGCGCCCTGCGCGGGAGGCCGCGGCCTCGGCGCCGGCGCGGGCGGCGGCAGCGGAGGGGGTGGTGGTGGTCGTCGCGGCGGCGGCGGCGGCGTCCTTGGTTGCTGCGTCTGCTTCGGCTGCCGCTGCCGCTGCCGGCGTCGCCTCCCTCGAGGCGTCGCCGCCGGCGCTGATTCGCGGGGGAGGCGGTCGCAGCGTGCGCCTGACGACATTGCGTCCCTTGCGAGCCATTGCGGCCGCCGCGGTCGCTGCAGCGGCGGCTGCGGACGCGGGAGAGGGAGCCGGAGCGGAAGCGTCGTCGGACTTTGCCCCGGCCTCCGTCTCCGCCGCCGCCGCGGCGGCAGCCGGCGCTGCTTCGATTTCGCCCTCCCTGCCTCCGTAGTAGTCGGCGCGGTGCACTGTCCACAGGTAACCCAGAATCGTGTCGAGGGCGGCGAGGCGCTCCTCGGGGGTCGAGGTCGGAGCCGTCGGCTGCGGCCTCGGGGGAGGGGCCGGCGTCGACGGCGGCGGCGGCGCGGCGGCGGCGGCGTCCTCCTCCATCGGGAGCGGAGCCTCCGCCGCCGCCCCCGAGGGGGGCAGAGCGACGAGGGGGTTCCCCTCGATCCCCTTCTCCTTGTCCATCTTCGCGACCAGGCGGCAGGCCAGGGCCAGGTCGGCCGAGACGCGCTCTCCCTCCCAGGAGAGGGCCGGGGCGAGCTGCGGCGGCGGCTCTCGAGCGGCAGCGTGCAGCTGCGGCTGCTGCTGCTGCTGCTGCTGCCTCCGGTCGGAAGAAGCACCCGCCGCCCTCCCGTCCCCCTGCGGCTCCTCCGAGGCCTCCCTCGACACGGAGCGAGAGGCGACAGCCGGCGCCTTGGGAGGCTGAGGCTCGGCGGCCGCGGCCGGGGCCGGGAGCCTCCCGGCCCCCAAGTCGGCGAAGAACGCCGTCGCGGCGGCCCTGCTCGCCGCATTCCTGCGCTCGAGCCGCGGCAGCAGCTCCCTCGGGTCGAAGCGCCGCCGGACCTGCGGGTCGCCCCTCGTCGCCTCGAAGTCCGCGCGGATGCCGCCGCCCCAAGCCTCCTGCAGGTAGGCCCGGTAGGCCGCCTGGCCTTCCTGCGGGCCCGCGTCGTCCGGGAGGCGCGCGAGCACAAACTCCTTGTAGGACATCGGGCCGCCGCCGCCGCCGCCGCCGCCGCGGGAATCTCTCTCGCCGCCACGCTCGCGGTCGCGCCCTCCGCCGCCGCCGACGCCGCCACGGCGGTCGTCGCGGGAGTCGCGGTATCTGCCCCCCCCGTCCCCTCCTCCGCGGCGGTCGTCGTCGTAGCGCCCTCCACCTCCACTTCCGTAGCGCGGGGGGGAGCCAGAGAGGCTGCGAGAGCGGGACCGGGACCGGCGGGAAGAACGGCCCCCGCCGCCGCCGTAGTCGTTCCCTCGGCGCGAGTCGAAGCCGTAGTCGTTCCCTCCTCCTCCGCGGAAGTCGTCGCCTCCGCCGCCTCCGCGCCCGCCGCGCCTTCGGCGGCCTCCTCGATCTCCTCTTCGGTCTCTGTCTCCTCCTCCGGAACCGCCGACGCCGCCGCCGATCCCAGGGGAGAACGGCGACGGAGAGCGCGGCCTCCTCCTGTCTCCGCCGCCTCTGATGCCGCCGCCGCCGGCTCCGTGGGGGGGGGGCTTGAGGTCTGCGAAGGGGTCGCGGTCGTGCGCCGTCGCGTCTGTCCCTGCAGCAACAGGAAGAGGAGGAGGAGGAGGAGGAGGAGGCAGCAGGTCGCTGCTCGCTGCTGGGAGCGGTGGGAGTAGAGGGAGCAGGGACGAGCCTGCAGCAGCGGCAGCGGCAGCGGCGCCAGCCGGCATCGGCGGCGGCGGTGGCAGTGGCGGGGTGAGCGCCTCGGGCTCCATCGTTTTCTGTCCTCGGCTTTCTTACTTTCGCTTCTTTCTACGCTAGAGTAGAACGTGCTCGTTCCCTTCTCTAACGCGCTTGCGACAGCGAGAACGTGCGCTCGAAGCCTGTGTGTGTGAGAAAGAAGAAAGAAGCGACGATGGCCGGTGGGTGGCGCTAGACGACGTCGGAGTTTCTACCTCCTTATTCTCCTTCACGCCGAAGTTGCTTCTTCCTTGTTTCTTCATGGATGGTGAGTTTATGGCGTGTTTTATGTCCAAAGAGAGAATGTGAGATGGAAGAGCTCGAGGAGAAGGGAAGGCGAGGCGCAGATCGAGTTGATGCAAACCGAGCGTCGTCGGACGACAACGACGACGACGATGACGGCTAGCGTCGATGATGAACGCTTTTCTCCTCGCGTCTGTCTTTTTCTCGAGACGATGCGTCAACGACAAGCAATAGAAGATGCTCAAGAGGCCAGAGCCGAGCAAAAGAAAGCACGTACCTCGGTGCCAAAGAGAGAGTGAGGACGTTGTTTTGCCTTTCCGGTTCACGGAGAAGTGATTTCGCCAAACGTTTTTTTTTCGTCGAGGGCATCAAAGTCTCAGAACCCATCACGCTCTCTCCCTCTTCCGTGCTCGCTCGCTCTCTCTCTTTCAACCCCTCGCGTGCCCTATGTCTGCTGCTCTCCTGCTCACGGCCTCGGCCCTCGCCTCGGCCACCGACGTCGAGGCCCTCACGAAAGCCAACGGAGGACAAGCCCCGAGCGTGGCGACCCGCTCGAGTGCGCTGTCGCCTTCGGATTTCGCTTCTACGAGCTCTTTCTCGCTCATGCGCTCTCTCGCCGCTTCTTCTGGCCACGCTTCGGCGGAGGGAGCCGGCGTGCTCCGTGTCGCGGCCGCGGCGCTGGCCCCTGGGGGAACACTGGAGCTGGCGGAGGAGGTAAGAGAGAATGAACGGCGTTTGGAAGGAAGCAGCGAAAAGGGGTGACGTCGCTATCTCCTCGAGGAAGAAGAAGAAGAAGACAGCGCGCCCCCCCTCCTTTCCACCCTCGACCCTCTGCCCACTCATTGTCCGCCTCTCTCCCCCTCCCCCTCCCCCCTTCCGAATCAAAAACACTGAATCCCCTTCAAAACAAAACAAACTAGCTCACGGAGCCGCTCAAGAAGGCCCTGCTCCTGGCAGGGTTCGTCGAAGCAGCAGCAGCAAAGGAGGGCGGCGAAGGGGTGGCGACGACGGCAAGAAAGCCCGACTG
>Ga0114918_10004303_pt1 | contig 12403 bp, 16 predicted proteins | sample LantaG_FD_87015 | JGI IMG/M metagenome (GOLD analysis project Ga0114918, IMG submission 87015) | Deep subsurface microbial communities from Baltic Sea to uncover new lineages of life (NeLLi) - Landsort_02402 metaG | ecosystem: Environmental > Aquatic > Marine > Oceanic > Sediment | place...
AGTTATAGAGAATCTAGTTAGACAATACCCTAATGATTATGCTTTAGGAAATAAAGTAAGGGAATATATAAAATCAAAAGAAAAAAGTGAAACAAATTTTAATTTATGATTAGTGTAGTTTATTGTACAAGAGAAAATTATCCACAACATACGGAACACATAAAAAAAACTTCTGGTATTAAAAACATAGAGGTAATAGAATATATTAATAAGGGTGAATCTTTAACTAAGTTTTATAATAAAGCACTTAAAGAAACTACTAATGATATAGTAGTTTTTTGTCACGATGATATAATCCTAAATACTAATAATTGGGGTAAAAAAATAATTAATCATTTTAATAAAACTGATTATGGTATTTTAGGTGTTGCCGGTACCACACACATGTCAGAAACTGGTAGATGGTGGGATGATAACACTAAAATGATGGGTCAGGTTAGACACACACATGAAGGTAGTTCATGGGACTCTAAATACTGTTCTCTTTTTGATGATAAAATATTAGAATCTATTATTGTAGATGGTTTATTTTTCACTGTTAAAAAAGATAGACTATCCAACCAATTTAATGAAGAATTTAAAGGTTTCCATTTTTACGAGGTTGACTTTTGTTTTAGTAACCATTTAGGGGGTACTAAAGTAGGTGTAATGTCTAACATAAGGGTAACACACAAATCTATTGGTATGACCAATGATGAATGGGAGAATAATAGAAAACAATTTGCTAACAAATATAAAAAAGAGTTACCTTATAATATAAAAAGTAATATTTTCTTTAATAAACACAAACCTATTAAAATAAAAACAGTACCACAAGTAGGTGTAATTATACCAACTAAAGGGAATGTAGATTTATTAAAAAAATGTGTTGATTCTATTGTAGAAAAGGATGGTTATAAAAATTTAAAAATCTACATAGCAGATACAGGTTCTACTGATGAAGAAAAAAATGAAATTAAGAATTTAATTTTAAAACACCAAAAAAAGATTGTCATAGAACTAATAGAATATGATTATTATAATTTTGCTAAAATAAACAATGATGTTGTATGGAATCATGTTTCAGATGAAACAGATATTCTATTATTCTGTAATAATGATATTGAGTTGATTAATAACGCAATAACAAGAATGGTTGAGACCATGGTTAAAAATAAAAATGTGGGTACCGTTGGAGCTAGACTTCACTTCGGTGATGGTTCTATACAACATGGGGGTGTAATTGCTTTTGTTGACCAACAAAGAAACATTAGAATATCTCATAAAGGTTTAAGATCCTATTACAACTACCCAAATAGGGTAAAAGAGGTTTTCGGTAATACAGCTGCCTTTATGATGATTAAAAAAGAAATTTTTAATAAAATAGGGGGTTTTAACCAAGGATACCAAGAGTGTTTTGAGGATGTAGAATTAAATATAGATTGTTTAAGTAGAAACCTTAAAAACTATTTCGTACCTGATGCTGTTTGTTATCATTACGAATCACAAACAAGAAATAAAAGTGGGGAAAAATTAAAAAGAGAGGGTGAAGACTATATTAAAAGATTAATCCCTTTTATAATAACAAGTAAAAAATGTCATAATCATTTTGAAAATGTTTCGGCTAAAGATTTAGAAATGATTATAAATCAAACCACAAAAAATTTAGTACAATGAAAATAGGTATATCATATAACTTATTTGATGGAGAAGAGTTACTAGAAAGTTCTATAAAATCAATTAGAAATAATGTTGATTTTATCTCAGTAGTATACCAAACCACATCAAACTTCGGTAATCCTTGTGATGAGGGGTTAGTCCCATTGTTAGAAAAACTAAAAAGTGATGGTTTAATAGATGAACTATTTCTGTATAAACCAACTCTTAATAGAGGTGGTCACTATAATGAACTTAGAAAAAGGAATATTGGGTTATCTTTATCTGAAGGGGTTGGTTGTACACATCACATGTCCATGGATTCCGATGAATATTACATACCATCTGAGTTTGAAAACCTTAAGAAATTAATGTTAGAAGGTGATTTTGATTCATCTTTCTGTCAAATGCAAACATATTATAAGTCATGGGAGTACTCATTAGACCCACCTGAAGATTATTACGTATCTTTAATTTTTAAAATCAAACAAGACACATCCTACGTTATGGGGGCTCCAGCTCCTGTGTTAGTTGACCCAACCAGAAGAATTTCCCCAATTAACAAACCATTGATCCTTAAAAGAGAAGAAGTTCAGATGCATCACGGATCTTACATAAGAGATAATATAAAAACAAAGTTGACTAATAGTTCTGCATCGGTTAACTTTATTAACGATATAGATAGAATTGTTAATCACTATGATACATGGGAATATCCTAATAAAGTTTTGTGGGGTGGGTTACCTAGCACATTACATAAAGTAAAAAAAGTGGAGAATTTATTTGTATGAAAATAAATGAATATTTTGATAAAATTTATTGTATAAACCTTGATGAAAGAACTGATAGGTGGGAACAAGCACAAAAAGAGTTTATTAAATTGGGTATTGTTGACGTTGAAAGATTTTCTGCTGTAAGACATGAAAAAGGTGCTATAGGGTGTAGGGAGAGTCATTTAAAGATTATAAAAAAAGTTAAAGAGCTAGGATTAAAAAATGTTTTGATTTTTGAAGATGATGTTTTAGTTTTAGAAGAAGCGATAAATAGTGTAGAAAAGTCGTTAGATGAGTTAAACACCCTTGAGTGGGACCTATTTTATTTTGGGGCGACTATAGACCCAAACGTAGGCAGATTGACTAAAATTTCTGATAATTTAGTAAAAACTAATTTTGCTTACACAACTCACGCTTATGCTGTTAATGGTGTAATTTTTGACTTAATATTAGATCAAGCTCCATTACACGGTATAATAGACGTATTCTATTGTAGATACATAGTACCAAGGGGTAACTCTTACATAATCAATCCAATGTTGTGTATACAACAAGAAAGTTATAGTGATATAGAAAAACATCACTCTAACTATTGGTGGATGATAGATTTTTTCAATAAAGGGTTAAAAAAGGTTTAAATTAATGATTTATTTTACTTTAAGAGGAGGTTTAGGTAATATGTTGTTTCAGATAGCATCTGTAACCGCAATTGCTCTAAGTAAAGATACACAAGTTTCTTTTAATAGTTTGGATGATGAATATAAAACTGGACCTTATGAAGGTCAGGAGTTAGATAAAATATTTTTATAAAATAGTGATGAGATTTTCTATAGTAATACCAACTTGGGAACAGTACGGTAAAGGTTCCTTTTTTATATCCCAACTACTAAAATCGATAAAAAATCAGACATTTAATGATTATGAAATTATCATTTCAGATCACAGTGTAGATGATGAAATAAAAAAAATATGTAATCAATTTAGTGGATTAAATATTTTATATTTTAAAAACAAAAATAAAAGAGGTAATAGCCCACATAATCTAAATTTTGGTTTAAGTAAGACAAATGGTGAAATTATAAAAATTATGTTCCAAGATGATTTTTTTATAGATGTTAATTCTTTAAAAAAAATAAGTGATTTTTTTATAAAATCAAATTGTAAATGGCTTGTGAATGGATGTTGTCATACAACAGATTCTATAAAATTTTACCGATATATGACCCCTTATTGGAACGACAGGATTAATGAGGGTGTAAACACAATTAGTTCACCTTCCGTATTATCATTTATAAATAGTAATATTAATTATTTTGATGAAAACTTAGTAATGTTAATGGATTGTGATTACTATTATTCACTTTATAAAAGGTATGGGTTACCTTGTATACTAGAAAATTACTTGATAGCTAATACATCTCACGAACACCAAATAAGTAAGATGTATGATAAAAATATTCAAGATGAAATAAATTATGTAAAAAATAAGTATTATGTTAACTTGTAACTTAGTAGGTGGTTTAGGTAACAAGATGTTTCAGGTAGCCACAACACATTCTTTAGCTTTAAATAATGACGATAAATGTGTGTTCGAGTTTTCTGAGAAAGTTAATGACCATCAACACATAAACACCTACTTAAACAATATTTTTAGAAATATTAGCTTTGGTGTTAGTGGTTGTAATTTACTGTACCAAGAACCATATTTCCATTACTCTAAAATACCATACATAACCAATTTAAGGTTATTAGGGTACTTTCAAAGTGAAAAATATTTTAATGAAAATAGAGAACAGATTTTAAACCTATTCAGTATTGATGAGGTTAATATGAAGTATATTACCGACAAATATAGTGATATACTTGAGGTCAATACATGTTCGTTACACGTTAGAAGAGGTGATTATATAAATCTACCAAACCACCACCCAATATGTGATGTATCATATTATCGTAATGCTATGTCACATATGGATACAAATACAATATATCTAGTATTCTCCGATGATTTAGAATGGTGTAAATCAACCTTCAAAGGGGGTAATTTTATATTCGTAGAAGAGAAGGATTACATTGATGTGTGGTTAATGAGTTTATGTAATCATAATATAATAGCTAATTCATCTTTCTCGTGGTGGGGTGCGTGGTTGAATAACAATGAGTCTAAAAAAGTTATAGCACCTAAAAAATGGTTTGGTCCGGCTATAAACCATGATACTAAAGATTTAATACCCGAAAAATGGTTAACCATTTAAGGTTTATAAATAATTAAAATTTTATATTATTAACATATGGATATAGAAAATTTTTATGAAAGATTATGTAAGTTAGATTTTCCTAGAGAACTAACTTTTAGTAGGGGGATTGTAGATATAAACGAACACCTACCAACGTTAAGAAAATACGCATCTAAATGTGACCACGTCACAGAAATGGGTACTAGATTCGCAGTATCAACACATGCTTTACTAATTGGTAAACCTAAAAAAGTGGTTGCTATTGATTTAAATAGGCATTTTTATGAACCATATGAGAATGATGTGAAAATCTTCGCTGAATCATGTGGTGTTGAGTATGAGTTTATCGAGGGTGATGATTTAAAGATGGATATTGAACAAACAGATATGTTATTTATCGACACACTACACACATACAATCAACTATCTAAAGAATTACGTAAACACGAAAAAAGTGTTAATAAGTGGATAATTTTACACGACACAATAACTTTTGGTGAACGTGATGAAGATTTTTACCGTAATGGTAAGATAAACGAAGAGGTTTCAACCCAAGAGGTCACTAAACGTGGTTTATACACAGCTTTAACTGATTTCCTGACTGAGAATAAGGATTGGGTTATTAAGGAACATTTTACTAACAATAACGGATTAACTGTTATTGAAAGAGTTGTATGATAGTATTAGATAATGTCACATTAGTTGCTATGTCATCGGTTGATATGGATAACACTGTAAAAGCTCTAATAAATAGTTCTACCGAAATAAAGTTTGGTAGTGTAATGTTAATCTCACACGAAAAACCGAATAGTCTACCTGATAATATCAAATTTAAACACATTGATAAGATGAGTAATATTAATGAGTATAGTTACAATATGATATACAAATTAGGTGATTATATAGAAACTGAGTTTGTTTTGGTGATACAATCAGATGGTTACGTAGTTAACCCATCGTCTTGGAGGAGAGAATTTTTAGATTATGATTATATTGGAGCACCGTTTGCTTTACCTAACGATAGTTTCTCATATAGAGATGTTAATGGTGAAATTTTTAGGGTTGGTAATGGTGGATTCTCCTTAAGGTCTAAGAAATTAGTAGACTTACCAAACAAATTAGGTTTAGAGTGGAAATCATTTCACGGTTTTTATAATGAAGATGGTTTTATATGTGCCATGAATAGACATATATATGAAGAAAATGGTATTAAATACGCACCCATAGAAGTGGCTAAGTATTTTTCACACGAAGCACCAATACCAGAAATAAATGGAATAACACCTTTCGGATTTCACGGTAAAGGTTCTAAATGGTTAAAATAAAAAATATGGAAATAAATTATAAAGACGTTTTAGATACTGATGTATCATTTCTAACAGACCACTATGATAATATCGGTCACATATTAAACGCACAAAAAGATTATCGAAAAATTAATGTAGATAGTGTTGGTTTGGATAAACTACCATCCATCGAACATTATAAATTATTAACCTACTTAAGTTATAAATTTAACGGTATAACAATAATGGATGCTGGTACACACCATGGGTTATCCTCAGTATGTTTAGCACAAAATAAAAACAACAAAGTTATTAGTTATGATATTGTTAAAGTTGACAGATTTTCCAAATTAACATACCAACACACACCAATAGGTGATAGTTATCCAAATATTGAGTATATACAATCGGATATAAATAATGTCCCTAATGATATAATAAAAGATTGTAAACTTATTTTCCTAGATATCATACACGATGGTAAAGCTGAAGTTTTATTTTCTAATAAATTAAAGGAAATGTCATATGCTGGGTATATTTTATGTGATGATGTTGGGTTATCTGGTGAGTTAAGATACCCATTAGGTGATTGGTTTGGTGGTCTACCTTGGGATAAATATGATTTAACTAAAGTAGGTCACTTTTCGGGTAGTGGGTTATTAGATTGTGTTGGTGATGTAACAATAATAGATAATATAATTTAAAAATGGATAAAAATAGAATTAAAGAGTTAGTAAATAAAAAAAACCCAACAATTTTTGAAATTGGGTGTGCTGACGGCCAAGATACATTAGAATTTATAAGGGTTTTTGGTGATGTAACAATACACTGTTTTGAACCCGAACCAAAGAACATTGACATAGTTAAATCAACTGTTCATTATAGTAATCACAATCTATTTGAAGGTGTGGTTTCAGATTTTAACGGGGAGTTAGAGTTTAATAGGTCTAGGACTGACAACCCAAGTGATTTATCATATTCAGGTAGTATAAAAAAACCTAAAGAACATTTGAATGAGTGGCCATTCATTAAATTTGATGACACAATCAAAGTTAACTCAACAACATTAGATAAATATTGTGAAGATAATAATGTTGATATTATTGATTTTATATGGGCTGATGTACAGGGAGCTGAAGAAAGTTTAATTGTTGGTGGTAAAAAGATGTTTAAGGATAAAGTTAGGTACTTATACACCGAGTACTCAAATAAAGAATATTATGAAGGTCAAGCCAACCTAGCTCAATTAACATCTATTATTGGTGATAATTGGGAAGTGGTTCAAGATTTTGGAACTGATGTTTTATTAAAGAATAAAAACTTAGATTAAAATGATAGTAACAGAATTGTATAACGGACAAGGTTTAGGTAATCAACTTTGGAACTATGTGGTTACTAAATTAATAGCTGATAAACATGGTTACACACACGGTGTAATGTCACCACACAAATATAAGGGAAAAGAATTTTTAGATATTTCCTTTGGTGAGGAGGTACTTGGTGGTAATGGCCCTGAAGGTGGACCACCCACTTCATTACCTAACGGCGTTAACACATACTATAGGGAGAGGTTGGTTAGACACCCTAATGGTTTAGATATAACTAAGTGTGACACTATTATGTTAGGTGTTAATGATAATACTAAGATAGATGGTAATTTACAATCTATAGATTATATAAAAAACCATAAAGAACTAATCCAAAGTTGGTTGGTCATTAAAGATGGTTATAACATAACCGACTACAATAGTGACGACATCTGTATCATCCATATACGTGGGGGTGATTTTAAATCTAGTTCAGCCCTTTTAGATAAAGACTATTACCAAAAAGGTATTGACCTAATGTTAGATAGTAATAGTTCCATGAAATTCTATATAATAACAGACGATATAGAATATAGTAAATCTATGTTTCCCGATATTGAAATAATTGGTGGTTCGTCTATTGGTGTTGGGGATGTTAATAAAGCTGGTCACCATATAGGTGGACCAGTGTGGATGGATTGGTCGATACTACGTAATTGTAAAAACGTTATTATATCAGCATCTAGTTTTAGTTTTTGGCCTATTTGGTTAAATAATGATGTTAATGTCATCGCTCCAATGTATTGGGCCGATTATAAAAAAAGTGATGGTTATTGGTCTTGTGGTGATTCACTTATCGAAGGTTGGGGTTATATTAATCGTGACAATAAATTTTACACATATGAAGACTGTTTAAGACTTAAATTAGTGTATGAGGAAAAAAATAAACACTTATGGCAGTAAAACCAAACAAAAACATGAAAATATATGACTGTTTTAATTTCTTTAATGAGTTAGATATATTAGAAATGAGATTAAATATTTTATATGATTATGTAGACTATTTTGTTATCGTAGAATCTAGTTTAACCCACTCAGGTGAGGAAAAACCATTTTATTATGAAGATAATAAAGATAGATTTACTAAATTTTCGGATAAAATAATAAACTATAAGGTATATGATACACCTAATGACTTTACAAATATTCCAAGTTCTAGTGATGAAGGGTTTAATAAAATATTAGGGTTTATTAATAGTCCAAATAATAGATGGTTTAATAAACTAACACAACCAGATTACGGTAGAGACTTTTTCCAAAAAGAATGTGTTAGAAGACCATTATCTTCTTGTTCTGATGACGATATTATACTATTTTCTGATTTAGATGAAATACCTAACCCAAGTATTTTAAGTCATATAGATACCTTAGATTTAGATAACAATATATACCGTTTAAAACAACGTATGTATTATTATTATCTAAATGTCTTAAAAGATAATAATTGGTATGGTACTAGGTTGGCTAAGTATAAAAATATTAAGGATAAATCATTTAATGATATTAGAGGTTTAAATAACTTAAGTTCCGAAATACCAAACGGTGGTTGGCACTTTAGTTTCATGGGTGGTAAAGAAATGGTTAAAACAAAATTAACATCATATTCCGCTAGAGACATGGTTTATGATAGAGTAATTAACTCCATTGAGGATAATATATTGAACAACATCGACCCATTTTTTAGGGGGGGTCAATTAACCCTAGTTGATATTGATGATAGTTACCCTGAGTATGTAATTAATAATAAAGAAAAATATAAACATATGATAAAATTATGAAATATAATTCACAGATAGGCCAAGATAAATTCGTTATTGAACAATTGAAGGGTAAAAAAAATGGTGTGTTTATCGATATTGGTGGGGCACATCCGACAGATATCAATAACACATACACCTTAGAAAATGAATTAGATTGGCGTGGTTTATCCTTTGATATAGGACCCCCATACAGTCATGGCTGTGAAAGTATGTCTTTAGATGAATACAAAGATTTTTGGTCTTCTAATAGAACGACACCTATAATTTGTGGTGACGCATTAACACAAAACTACAGTCAAATATTTAAAGATAATAATTTACCTAAACATATGGATTATTTAACCATAGATTTAGAACCACCTAGAACAACACTTGATTGTCTATTGTTGATACCTTTTGACGAATACATCTTTAATGTGATTACATTTGAAACGGACTATTATCGAGACACATCAACTAGAGAACCATCCCGTGAATTTTTAACTTCACATGGGTATAAACTGGTAATGGAAAATAACCAAGAAGATTGGTACGTACATAACACACTAAAAATATGAATTTAGAAGAAATAAAGGATAGAATTTTAGCTGAGGATATACCACAAACCAATGGTTCATGGTATCACCCAAATAAACTAACCATGTTACCAAGAACAACCATTGATAATATCGAATATTGTATTAACGAATGTGTTAAAAACGGTATCGAGGGTGACTATATCGAGTGTGGTGTTTGGCGAGGTGGAGCTGTAATATTCGCTAATGAAGTTTTTAAATCTTTAGGGGAAGAAAGGAAGATATATGTTGCTGATTCATTCGAAGGATTACCAAAACCTAATGGTGAAAAATACCCAGTTGATGCTGGTGATAAACATTACCTAATACCAGAATTAGCTGTTTCTTTAAAAGATGTTAAAAATAATTTTACCTTATTTGGTGAATTGACTGATAACATTATCTTTTTAAAGGGTTGGTTTAAGGATACTTTACCTGAATGTGGTGTGGATAAATTATGCATTCTTAGAATGGATGGGGACTTATATGAATCAACGATGGATATCTTAACTAATCTATATGATAAACTATCGATAGGTGGTTTTTGTATTATAGATGATTATGGTCATCATACATGTAGAAAGGCTGTTGAGGATTTTAGAACAGAACGTGGGATTACTGATGAAATAATAACAATAGACCCAAGACCTGGCGTATACCCTTCATCTTATTGGGTTAAAACAAGTATTTAATGGTAGAAAAAAAAGTTTTAATAACTGGTGTTAATGGTCAGGATGGTTCGTACCTCGCCGAATTCCTTTTAGAAAAAGGGTATAAAGTGTGGGGAACAGTTAAACGTAATTCCGTGTCAGAGACACAATCAACAAGGATAGAACATCTACGTTCATCAGGTAAAATTAATTTGGAGTATGCTGATTTAACTGATATGTCATCATTAGTGAGGGTGTTAAAAGAAGTACAACCTGACGAAATTTATAATTTAGCAGCACAATCGCATGTAAGGGTAAGTTTTGACCAACCAATATATACAGCAAATGTAACTGGTTTAGGTACACTTAATCTATTAGAATCTGTTCGTATGGTATCACCACATTCTAAAATATATCAAGCTAGTTCTTCGGAAATGTTTGGTAATAATATTGATAGTGATGGGTATCAAAGAGAGACCACACCCTTAAGTCCAGTTTCACCTTATGGGTGTGCTAAAGTATTCTCACATAATATAACAAACAACTATAGAAACTCATATGGTATGAAAATATGGAATGGGATTTTATTTAATCATGAATCACCTAGACGTGGGACTAACTTTGTTACAAATAAGGTTGTTAAAGCCGCGGTAAAGATAAAACTTGGTCTACAGGAAAAATTACAATTAGGTAATTTAGACGCTACTAGGGATTGGGGTCACGCTAAAGATTACGTTAGGGCTATGTGGATGATGTTACAAACAGACGAACCTAAAGATTATGTATGTGCCACAGGTGTATCACACTCAGTTAGGGATTTATGTGAATACACATTCAACAAATTAGGTTTAAATTATATGGATTATGTTGTTGTTAATGAAAAACATTTTAGACCTGAAGAATTACGTGACCTTAAAGGTGATTCAACAAAAATGAGGGAAGAACTAAAGTGGGAACCAACCTACACGTTTGAAACTATGTTAGATGAGATGGTTGAACATTGGTTAGGTCATTATAATAGTGAATTAAATCTATTATAATGGGTAGATTACTAGTAACTGGTCAAAGTGGGTTAGTTGGTTCACAATTTACAGGTGATTTGATAGCCTTAAACTCTAAAGTGTGTGATTTAAGGAACACTAAGGACACGGACTATATGTTTGAGTTTTATACTAACGAAGAAAGACAGAAAGAATTCACTGTCGATAAGGTTATTCATTGTGCAGCTAAAGTTGGTGGTGTTGGTGGTAACATGAAATATAAAGGTGAGTTTTTCTACGATAATATAATGATGAATACAAATGTTATCGAATCCTCAAGAAAACACGGTATTAAAAATTTAGTATGTTTCTTATCTACGTGTGTGTTCCCCGATAATGTTGAATACCCACTAATGGAGTCTAAAATTCATTTAGGTCCACCACACACATCTAATGACGCTTACGCCTACTCTAAAAGAATGGCTGATGTCCAAATCAGGGCTTATAGAGAACAATATGGTTTAAACTATAAATCAGTTATCCCAACAAATATATATGGTATTAATGATAACTTTGATATAGAAAACGGACATGTTGTTCCCTCATTAATTCATAAATGTTATGTCGCTAGAGAAACCAACACACCACTAATGATATGGGGAAGTGGAAAACCATTAAGGGAATTCATCTATAATAAAGATGTAGCTAAATTAACAGAATGGGTATTAGATAATTATAATGAAGATGAACCAATTATATTGTCAACATCAGAAGAAATAACTATTAAAGAAGTTGTAGAGATTATTGTTGAGTTACTGAATTTTAAGGGTGAAGTTATATATGACAAAAATAAACCAGATGGTCAATTTAGAAAACCAAGTGATAATTCTAAAATCAAACATTACTTACCTGATTTTAAATTTACACCCCTATATGATGGTTTAAAAGAAACTATAGAATGGTTCGAATCTAATTATGAAAATGTTCGTGGAAAAAAGTCTATACATTCCAATCAAATATAATATATTTTATTTATGAGTAGAAATAGAAGTGGAAAAAGACTCACTGAAGAGGAACTTCAGGAGATTGAAAGTTTTGTTTACAAGAAAAACATCGAAGAAGATAAGTTTTTGTCTTCAATGTTTGTTAATGTGAAGTGTA
>Ga0114918_10004304_pt1 | contig 12401 bp, 12 predicted proteins | sample LantaG_FD_87015 | JGI IMG/M metagenome (GOLD analysis project Ga0114918, IMG submission 87015) | Deep subsurface microbial communities from Baltic Sea to uncover new lineages of life (NeLLi) - Landsort_02402 metaG | ecosystem: Environmental > Aquatic > Marine > Oceanic > Sediment | place...
AAAATAATAAAATAAAAATAATAGAATGTTCAAATTAGGAAGAAAAAATTATTAATATATAAATGTGAAGAAAGTACTTATAACAGGAGTCGCTGGTTTTATTGGCTCAAATTTAGCAGATAGATTATTAAAAGAAGGTAACTATGAAGTTATTGGTATCGATAATTTATCATATGGAATAAAAGAACAAATACCAAATGGTGTAAAATTCTATAAATATGATATAAGAAATAAATTAATTGGTCACTTGTTTGAAAATGTTGATTATGTATTTCACTTTGCAGCAAAAAATTGTATAAGTGATTGTCAAAAAAATCCACAAGAAACTTTTGATATAAATGTTAATGGAACAATTAATATTTTTAATTATGCATATAATAATAAAGTCAAAAAGGTAATATTTGCTGAATCATCAGCCATATATGAAGGTAGTGATATATACCCTACACCAGAAACAGAATTCAAACCACAAAGTTTTTATGCTATCAGTAAAGCAACAATTATGATGTTATCAGAATCATATAAAAAGTTTTATAATTTAAACACTACAGCTTTAAGATATTTTTGTGTTTATGGGCCCAGACAAGATTATAGACGTTCAATACCACCATTATTTAGTTCTTTCATTATAAAATTACTTAAAGGTGAAACACCTACAATATATGGTACAGGTGAAAAACGTAGAGATTTTATACATATTGATGATATAAATAATTTTCACATTAAATGTATAACAGATAATAGAACAACTGGTAAGGTGTTTAATCTAGGTAATGGCATAAACTATTCAGTAAATGAAATGTTAAAAACAATACAAAATCTACTTGGTATTGGAATTGAACCCAATTATGAACCTGATTTACCAGGTGAAGCATTTCAAAACCTAGCAGATATCGAATTAGCAAAAGAAATTGGATGGATACCTAAAATTGATTTAGAAACAGGTTTAAAATCATCAATAAATTTTATAAAAAATGAATTAAAAAAAGGTAACTTATGAAAGCAATTATATTAGCAGCAGGTAAAGGTGAAAGACTTGGTAATACAATACTAACACCAAAACCTATGATAATTGTTGATAATAAACCAATTTTACAACATAATATTGAACTATGTAAAAAACATGGAATAACAGATATTTATATTAATCTTCATCATTTACCTCATGTTATTATGAAATATTTTGGTGATGGCAAAAAATTTGGTGTTAATATAAAATATTCATATGAAAATGAATTATTAGGAACATCAGGTGCTGTTAAAAAAATATCAAAAGATATTAAAAATTTTAAAAAAAATCCATTTTTTGTTATATATGGTGATAATTATTCTGACTGTAATTTAACAAAATTAATAACTGATAATATGATTAATATAGGTTTTCATTATCGAAAAGATGTTACAAATAGTGGTGTTGCTGATTTTGATAATGATAATTTTATATTAAATTTTATTGAAAAACCAAAATCAAATCAAATTCACAGTAAATGGGTAAATGCTGGTATCTATTATTTACATCCTGAAATATTAAAATATATACCAAAAGGTATTTCAGATTTTTCAAAAGATATATTTCCTAAATTATTAAAAAATAATATTCCTATATTTGGCGTAAAGTATGATAATATTGTCAAAGCATTTGATACTCCTGAAATGTTAAAGAAAAATATAAATGTGTAAAGTTGTTAATATAAAAGAAGAACACGATGTTTATGTTGGTAGACCAAGTAAATGGGGTAATCCATACACACACTTAGATAAATCAATAGCAAAAAATAAAGTAGATACTGTTGATAAAGCTATAGAAAAATACGAAGAATATTTAATTAATAATAAGGAACTTTTCTCATCTCTACACGAATTAAAACATAAAAAAATCGCTTGTTGGTGTAAAACAAAAAAATGTCACGCATATATTCTAAAAAAATATGTAGATAAGCTAGAAAAAGAAGACGAAAGAAAAAATCTATTAAATTTTTAATTCTAATATTAAACTTAATAAAAATTAAACAATATAATTTTTATGTTAAATATTGGAGTTTTTGGTTTATGGCACCTAGGATGTGTCATAACCGCAGCTTGGTATAAGTTAGGTTATAATGTAATAGGTTATGATTATGATTTAAAAAATATTAATAATTTAAAAAAAGGTATTCCACCTATATTTGAACCTAAGTTAACAGATACCATTAAAGAAGGATTAAATAATAAAAAAATACAATTCACAGATAATAAATTAGATTTACTATATTGTGATTATGTTTTTTTAGCATATGATACACCTGTTGATGAAAATGATATAAGTGATACAAGTATATTAATTAAATCTATTACTGATCTTAGTAAAATACTAAAAGATGATTCTGTTGTAATTATTAGTTCTCAATCACCAATTGGGTTTAGTTCTAAATTAAGAAAAATATTAAAAGAAGGTAATAGTACATTAGAATTAGCATATTCACCAGAAAATTTAAGATTAGGTGAAGCAATTGATTGCTATCTAAAACCAGAAAGAATAATACTTGGTACAAATAATAAAGAAACAGAAAAAAAATGTTTAGAAATATTTAATAATATTAAATGTGAAAAAATGACTATGAATTTAGAAAGTGCTGAAATGGTTAAACATGGTATTAATTTATTTTTAGCAACTAGTATAGTTTTTGCTAATCATTTATCTAACATATGTTCAGAAAATGGAGCAAATGTTAAAGATGTTATAAAAGGAATAAAATCTGATAATCGTATTGGTAAAAAAGCATATTTATCACCAGGTATAGGTTTTTCAGGTGGTACATTAGGTAGAGATCTTAAAGTTTTAGAAAAAGCAAACAATAATATTAAACATGCTGGTTTTTGGAAGCCTGCAAAGATATTTGAAAAAATACATATTTTTAATTCAGATAGAAAAAATGAAATTGTTTCTAAAATAGATATTCATTTTAATGGTATAAAAAATAAAAATATTGGTGTTTTAGGTTTAACATATAAACCAGGAACAAGCACATTAAGAAGAAGTATTCCACTTGAAATTGTTAATATTATGATTAAAAATGGTGCAAATGTTAATGTTTTTGATCCTAAAGCTAACTATAATGAATTAACAAAAACACCAAAATTCATTATAAAAAAATCAATTGAAGAATTAATTGAAGATGTTAATTATATAATAATTTTAACTGAATGGAAAGACTTTAAAGATTTCGATTGGACAAATATAGATAAAAATTTATCAATTTTTGATACGAAAAATTATTTGGAGTTAAATGGGTCCAATAAAATTAAATATTATACATTATGATATTAGAAGGAAAAACAATAATTGTTACAGGTGGAAATAAAGGCATAGGATTAGAAATATCTAAAAAAATTATTAAAGAAGGTGGTTATGTTTTTATATGTTCTAAAAATGATAATGATAATCTAAAAGAATATTATGGACATTATTCTTTCTTTAAATGTGATGTGAGTGATGAATTTCAAGTACACAGATTCATGAACACAATTAATGAAAAATATAATAATGTTTATGGTTTAGTTAATTGTGCTGGTATTTATGGTCCAATTGGTAAAACCACTATTATAGACAATCATAGTATTCTAAATACGATAAAAATAAACTTAATGGGAACCATTAATATGTGTAATTCATTTATAAATTTAATAAAAAACAAAAAAAGAAAAATTGTAAATTTTTCTGGTGGCGGAGCATCTGGTCCATTTCCAAATTATTCAGCATACGCTATTAGTAAAATAGGAATAGTTAAACTTACAGAAAATTTATCAATTGAATTATCAAAAGATAATATTGATATTAATTGTATTGCACCTGGATTTGTTGCTACGAATATACATAAAAAAACATTAGAAGCTGGACCACATACAGCAGGTAAAGAGTTTTATGAAAAAACTAAAGAACAATTAGAGGGTAAATCTACATCACCTAAAATTGCTGCTGATTTAGTTATATTTTTATTATCTGAAGAATCTAATGGTATATCAGGTAAATTTATATCAGCACCTTGGGATCCTTGGAAAGAAAAAAACTTTCAAGAAGAATTAAGAAATAATAAAGATTTAGCAACTATAAGAAGAATTGATAATAAATATTTTAGAAAAATATAAGAAAAAGATGAAAATAGGTATAATAGGTTGTGGATTAATTGGTAGAAAAAGAGCAATTGCACTTGAAAGTAATGATAAACTTGTTGCCTGTTGTGATATAAATGAAGATATAGGTAAAAAATTTTCTAATGATTTTAAATGTATTTTTTATAAAAATTATATTGACTTACTTGCTAATACCGATTGTGATATTATTATAGTTTCTGTAATAAACAAATATACTAAAGAAATTGTTATAGCAGCACTAAAAACATTTAGACATGTATTAGTAGAAAAACCAATGGGTATAAATTACAATGAATCAAATGAAATTTTAAGTGAATCTATAATAAATAAACAAAAAATTAAAGTTGGGTTTAATCATAGATTTCATCCTGCTATTGTTAAAGCAAAAGACATATTTGATGTAAATGGTATTGGAAAAATAATGTTTATTCGTGCATTTTATGGACACGGTGGTAGACCAGGTATGGAAAATGAATGGAGAGCATCAAAAGAATTGTGTGGTGGTGGTGAATTGTTAGATCAAGGTATTCATCTAATTGATTTAAGTAGATGGTTTGCTGGTGATATAAAAAGTGTTTTTGGTACAATAAGTACAAAATTTTGGAATATAGAAGTTGAAGATAATGCTTTTATGTTATTAAAATCAAAATCAGACGTAGATATACAATTACATGTAAGTTGGACAAATTGGAAAAATAATTTTCAATTTGAAATTTATGGTACCAATGGATATCTTAAAATAACTGGACTTGGTGGTTGGTATGGTGAAGAAAAATTAGAATTTGGTAAAAGAAAAAAAGAAGGTGGTGTACCTAAAATTGAAATATTTGAATTTAATAAAAAAGACATTTCATGGAAAAATGAATGGAAAAACTTTAAATCATCATTAATACACGAATTTGAACCATTAGGGAATGTAATAGATGGTGTTGAAACTAATAAAATAATAAATGCTGTGTATGAGTCTTCTTCAAAAAATAAAATAATAAATTTATGACTTTCACAGAAAAATTTTTAGATGAATGTAAATTAATGTTAACATTTATAAACACAAAACAAATTGAAAATGTTGTTAATATATTAGAAGAAGTAAGAAATAATAACGGTAGATTGTTTATTATTGGCTCAGGTGGTGGCGCAGGACACGCATCTCATGCTGTTTGTGATTTTAGAAAATTGTGTGATTTTGAAGCTTATGCACCATATGATAATATATCAGAATTAACGGCAAGAGTGAATGATGAATCATGGGAATTATCTATAGTTAAGTGGTTAATTACAAGCAATCTAAATAGTAAAGATTGTATATTTGTAATATCAGTTGGTGGTGGTAGTATAGAAAAATTAGTTAGTATGAATTTAGTTAATGCTATAAAATATGCCAAAGAAATTAACAGTAAAGTGGTGGGAATAGTTAGTAAAGATGGTGGTTATACGAGAAAAGTTGGTGATGCTGTAATATTATTACCAGTAATAAACAATGAAAATATTACACCATTAACTGAAGGTTTTCAAGCTGTTATTTGGCACCTTTTGGTATCTCATCCAAAATTACAAATAAATAAAACTACTTGGTAAAAAAAAAACAATGTAAATAAAAATGAATGTAAAAATTTTTGCAGATGGTGCAAACAAAGAAGTAATGTTAGAAATGTATAAAAACCCATTAATTTCAGGTTTAACTACAAATCCAACATTAATGAAAAAATCAGGTGTAAAAAATTATAAAAAATTTGCACAAGAATTAACAGCAGAAATAAAAGATATGCCTCTTTCTTTTGAGGTTTTTTCAGATGAATTGGATATAATGGAAAAACAAGCGTTAAAAATTTCATCATGGGGTGATAATGTTTATGTTAAAATTCCTATAACAAACACAAAAGGAGATTCTACTTTTAATTTAATTGAAAGTTTAGGTAAAAAAGGTGTTAAAGTAAACGTTACAGCTATTATGACAATTGAACAAGTACTTAATATTATACCAGCAATAAAAAATTGTCCAAATGGTTATATTTCGGTTTTTGCTGGACGAATAGCAGACACTGGTATCAATCCATTACCAATAATGTTTGATGTTGTAAAAACCATTGAAGGTTACCCTAACTTAGAAATTATATGGGCTAGTTGTAGAGAATTATATAATATAATTCAAGCTGATAAAATTGGTTGTCAAATCATAACTGTACCAGATAGTATTATTAAAAAAATACCTATGATTAATAAGGATTTAAATGAATTATCATTAGAAACAGTTAAAATGTTTTATGATGATGCTACTTCATCTGGTTTTTCAATATAAAAAAAATATTCTTAATGAGATTTCATGTACTAGGTGTTTCTTTTGCTCCAACAAATAAACAATATTCGTGTGAAGGTTTTTCACAAAAAGTTAGATTATTTTGTAAAATGATGACAGAACTTGGTCATACCGTTTTTCATTATGGTGTAGAAGGTTCTGAACCTATATGCACTGAAAATATTGATGTTGTAACTATTGAAACTTATAATAAAGTACACAAAAAATATGACTATAGAGAAAAAGGCTTTTTATATTATTCAGATACTACAGCACAAGAAGAATTTAATTTTAATGCTATAATTCAAATTGAAACAAGAAAAAAAGAAAATGATTTTTTATGCTTTAGTTTTGGTTTTCCACAAAGACCAATTTATGAAGCACACAAAGATTTAATATCCTGTGAAATAGGTATTGGTTTCGATGGCTCGTTTACACCTTTTAGAATTTTTGAAAGTTATGCTTGGATGCATACAATATATGGTAAGGAAAATAAATTAGATAATGTTAATTTATATGATGCTGTAATTTCTAATTATTATGATTTGGATGATTATATTTATTCAGAAGAAAAAGATGATTATTTCTTTTATATTGCAAGAATGGATCCTTCAAAAGGATTAGAAATTGCTTTAAAATCTACTGAACATGTTGGCTCTAAATTGATAACTGCTGGTGTAGGTAAACCACATTTGGAAAGTCCAAATTTAATACATGTTGGTGTTGTTGACTTTGAACAAAGAGCAAAACTAATGAGTAGAGCAAGAGCTACATTTGTACCAACTAATTATTTAGAACCTTTTGGTTCAACTGTTATGGAATCATTATTATGTGGTACACCTGTAATATCAACTGATTTTGGTGCTTTTACTGAAACTGTTGTTCATGGTAAAGTTGGATATCGTTGTAGAACATTAGAACAATTTTATTGGGCAACAAAAAACATACACAATATCAAACCAATAGATTGTCGTAACTATGCAGTAAATAATAATTCTATATCAAGAATTAGTCAAAGTTATGAAGAATATTTTTTTTCATTATATAAAATGAGAACATCAGATGAAGGTTGGTATGAAAAAAATATAAATAGAACAAATTTAGATTGGTTAAATAAATATATTCCAAAAGAAAGAAAAATTGAAAAAGATAAAAGAAAAATATTATGTTTTTTAATTGGATATTCACCGGATATTTTAGATAAAAATATTAAAAATAGATATGGTAGTGAAATAACTTTATTCAATTTAGCAAAAGAATTTTCTAAAAAATATAAAGTTTATATTTTTGGTGATTCGATTTATAATGAAAATTATATAGATTGTATAGAATTTTCAAATATAAAAAGATTCGAAGATTTTCAAGATAATAATGAAATAGATATTACAATAGTATCAAGATATATTTATCATTTTATAGAAACTAATATAAAATCACGAAAAATATTTTTATGGTCACACGACACAACAATGTTACCTTTTTATAAAGGTGAAATTTTACCAAATGAAGGTAAAGATTTACTTAAAGAAATTTTACCAAAAATTGACGGTATAATAACTCTATCTAATTGGCATAAAAAACACTTTATAAATTTTTATAATATTAAAAAAGAAGAACGAAATAAAATTTTTATTGTTTCAAGTGCAGCTGACACTAAACAATTTAAAGGTATTTTTAAAAAACAAAAAAATAAATTTATTTGGACATCACATGGTTGGAGAGGTATTGATAAATTATTAGAATATTTTCATGATATTCATAAAAAATTACCAGATGCTGAATTATATATTTATCGTGATGAAACAGCATTTAGTGAAGAAGTACATGTTGAAATGCAAAAATATGATTATTTCCATTATGGTGGTAAAATAGATTATGAACAAATAACCAAAGAATTTGAATCGTCAGACATATGGTTTTATCCTACAGATTTCACAGAAACTTATTGTTTGAGTGCAGTAGAAGCTCAATTAGGTAAATGTGTTTGTATAACTACAGATATTGGTGCATTAAAAGAAACAGTTGATGATAGAGGTATATTAATAGAAGAACCAATTTATAGTGATAAATATAAAAATAAAGCAATAGATACTATTGTTTCTATATTAACTGATGAAAAATTAAAAAAAGAATATCAAGAAAAAGGATATAATTGGGCAAAAAAACAAAATTGGCAAGAACGTGCAAAAGATTGGTATGAACTTTTTAAATAAAACAAAAATTGCAATAGTAGTACAAGGTACATCTAATTATGTAACAGAAGTAAAAAATGCTTGGAAAAGTTTTAAAAAAGATTTAATTTTCTCAACATGGAAAGGTGATGAAAAACTATATGATAATAGTGATATAGTATTGTTTAATGAACCACCTAAAGAACCTGGTCCTTTTAATTTTAACTATCAAAAAACATCAACATATAATGGTATATTAAAAGCTATAGAATTGGGTTATACGCATGTACTCAAAATAAGGAGTGATAATATACCAACAAATGTAGAAGAATTTATTAAAATTCTAAATCCTGATAAATTAAATTTTCTTATGTGGGATTATACTAGCTTTTTATGGCTAGATTATCCAAATTTAAATGGTTATTTAGATGATCATATATCATTTGGACCAATTGACTATATGTTAAAACTTTGGAATATAGAAGATAATTTTTGTCACTCACCAGAAATAATGTTAACTTGGAGTTATATTAATAAATTAAAAAATGTAATTGATATAAATTATTTATTACCACATCTAAATAATAATAATGATATTTTTTATATTAAATTTAATAATCAAAATAGAAATAATTCATTTGCTCATAATGAAACAAATAATCTTTTTGGTGAACGAACTTTATTTGGTAGATATGAAAGTGTTTTTAAAAATAATAATGAATACACAAAAACACCAGAAGAAACAAAAAAATTTTTAAATAATAATTATCTAAATTTTCTAAAATATTATAATCCACTACCAGAAATCACAATTTATAATAATAATAATAATAATAATAAAAACATGGAAAATATAATATATCCAGAAAAAAAATTAAATATTGTATCTAATATAAATGACATTAAAACAGATTTAGTTATATCATCAACAGATTTAGAAAATGATGCAACTTTAATTATTGAATATTTTAAAATGAAAGATATAATGTATTTATCTACGATAAAAAATTCTCCTAATCCTGGTAATGTGAGTAAAAGTAAAATTTTATCAAAAGAAAAATTTATAAAAAAATTTATAAAAACATGATTAAACTTATAATATTTGATTTAGATGGTGTTTTAGTTTCAACAAAAGATATACATTATGTTACTCTAAATAAAGCACTATCAATATTAAACTTAAAATATAAAATTTCTATTTCTGAACATTATGAAAAATATGATGGATTACCTACCAACAGAAAATTAGAAATGTTAACTATTGATAAAAATTTACCAATTAAATATTATGAACAAATTTATAGAGATAAACAAAAATATACATTTGATGCAATTAGAGAAACTGTTAAAAAAGATGAAAGATTAATTAATGTTCTAAAAATGTTAAAAAAAGACAACTTTAAAATATATGTTGCTTCAAATTCAATTAGAGAAACTGTTAAATTATTATTATATTATAGTGGATTAATTGAATATGTAGATTATTATTTATCTAATGAAGATGTTAATAATTCTAAACCAAATTCAGAAATTTATTTAAGATCTCTTGCACATGCTGGTGTAAATCCAGATGAAGCATTAATAGTAGAAGATTCACCAAGGGGAATAGAAGCAGCACAAAATTCAAAATCAAATTTATTGATTGTAGAAAATCCAGAATGTGTTACATATGAAAAAATAATTCAACAAACAATGAACAATAATAATATCACTAAAAAATTAAAATTATCAAATTTTAATATACTTATACCAATGGCTGGTGAAGGTAGTAGATTTAAAAAGGCAGGTTATACTTTTCCAAAACCAATGATAGAAGTTAATGGTAAACCTATGATTCAATTAATAGTTGATAATATAGGATTTGAAGCCAATTATATTTATGTTGTTAGAAAAGAACATTATGATAATTATAATTTGAAAAATTTCCTAAATCTAATAACACCTAATTGTAAAATTGTTATTGTTGATCATTTAACAGAAGGTGCCGCTTGCACAACATTAAAATCTGAAGAATATATTAACAATGATAACCCATTAATAATTGCTAATTCAGATCAATTTATAAAATGGAATCCTGTTGATTTTTATTATAAAATGATTGAAACAAAAGCAGATGGTGGAATATTAACTTTTAATTCTACACATCCTAAATGGTCTTATGTTAAATTGAATGAAAATGGTAATGTTATAGAATTAAAAGAAAAAAATCCAATATCAAATATAGCCACAGTTGGAATTTATTACTATAAAAAAGGTTCAGAATATGTTAAATACACCAAACAAATGATTAATAAAAATTTAAGAGTCAACAATGAATTTTATGTTGCACCTGTTTATAATGAATATTTATTAGATAATAAAAAAATAAAAACTTATAAAGTTGATGAAATGTGGGGATTAGGTATTCCTGAAGATTTAGATTATTTTATAAAAAATTATAAAGAATGAGATTTAATAAATTTTTTATAGCACACCGAGGTAATATAAATGGTAGAAATATAAAAAGGGAAAACTCACCAGATTATATAAAAGAAACATTAGATAAAGGTTATGATGTGGAAATTGATGTTTGGTGTATAGATAATGAATGGTACTTTGGACATGATAAACCACAATATAAAGTAGATTTAAAAATGTTTATATATGAAAAAAAATATGATAATAGAATTTGGTTTCATTGTAAAAACTTTGAATCTTTATATACAATGAATTATAAACATTCATTATTATTTAATCAATTTGAATATTTTTGGCATGAAAATGATAACTTCACACTAACATCAAAAAGGAAATATATTTGGACATATCCAAATAAAAAAATATCAAAAACTTCTATTTGTGTACTTCCTGAAATTTCAAATTATACAGAGAAAGATTTAAATTTATGTAAAGGTATATGTAGTGATTATATTTCTAAATATGAAAAAATGTTTAAGGATAAAATAAGTTATATAACGTTAAATAGATTTTTTAAATTAAATAAAATTATTTAATAACTTCTGTTGATAATTTATCAATATCTTTTCTTTCACCTGTTAATGTCCAGAAAAATTCATATATTTTATAATCATAATTTTCTATTGAAACATAAAAACAATTTTTCTCTATTATAATATCTTCAATATAAATTGTTTGATAATGTTTAATTGGTGTTATTTGAATTGTTACATTTTCTGTATGTATCAATTTATAAATATATTCTGGTAATTTAACTTTATAAGGTGATATATTCATTTTTTCTTTTCCTGTCAATTGAACACCAATATATGGTGATTCTATTGTTGAATAAACTAAATATTTATCTTCTTTAATTGGATGTTGTATGATAAAGTGTTTTTCTGTGGCGTAAAAAGCACCTGTTGCTGGATTAACATATATAGTATTTACAGTATTATATCCATTTCCAGCACCAGTATCTCTATATAATAATTCATAATTACTACCAATACCAGGTAATAAACCTGTTGGTCCTGTTGGTCCTGATGAACCTCTTGAACCGATTGAACCAATTGAACCAATTGATCCTACTGGTCCTATTGAACCGATTGAACCAATTAGTCCTACTGGTCCTACTGGTCCTGATGATCCTATTGCACCAGTTGGTCCTGTTGGTCCTGTTGGTCCTGATGAACCTCTTGAACCGATTGAACCAATTGATCCTACTGGTCCTACTGGTCCTACTGGTCCTGATGATCCTATTGCACCAGTTGGTCCTGTTGGCCCTGATGAATCGATTGAACCAATTGATCCTACTGATCCTATTGCACCAGTTGGTCCTATTGGTCCTGTTGGTCCTGATGAAC
>Ga0114918_10004305_pt1 | contig 12400 bp, 11 predicted proteins | sample LantaG_FD_87015 | JGI IMG/M metagenome (GOLD analysis project Ga0114918, IMG submission 87015) | Deep subsurface microbial communities from Baltic Sea to uncover new lineages of life (NeLLi) - Landsort_02402 metaG | ecosystem: Environmental > Aquatic > Marine > Oceanic > Sediment | place...
ATAAAGACGAAGCAGAGAAAGAAGCTGATATAGCTGATCCAAATACTGAAACAGTTGAAGAGCATATTGCTCAAGATTTAACAGTACAAGTATCTCCGAAAGGACTAAACATTTTACAGAAAGTTATGAATGATAACAAGAAATCAAACACCTAAAGGTGGAACAGAATTACAATTTAGTTATTTAGAAAAATACGTAGATAAAAAATTATTAGATCAAGTTCAGATTACAACATCTGTACCTGAAAAAATTCCATTACATCCAACTAAAGTAAATATACTTTGGCAAAAGAATTCATATGATCAACCGAATCTTGCACCATGGTTTCAAGATAAATCTAATCATAAAAAGTATGATTGGTATGTTTTTAATTCTCATTGGACTTTTGAAAAATTTAGAATGATGTTTGGATTACCATTAGAAAAATGTGTAGTTATTAAAAATGGTATAGATTACATTAAAAAAGCTGAACCTTACAAAGAAGGTGACCCTATAAAAATCATTCATCAAAATACACCGTGGAGAGGATTATCTGTTTTACTTGGTGCTATGCAATTAGTTAAGAACCCATTAATTACTTTAGATGTTTATTCATCAACAGAAATATATGGCAAAGACTTCATGGAAAAAAATGATGATAACTATAAAGAACTTTATGAACAAGCAAAACAATTACCTAATGTAAACTACATAGGTTACAAACCTAATAGTTATATTAAAGATAATATGCATAAATATAATATGTATGTGTATCCAAGTATATTTGAAGAAACATCTTGTATATCTTTATTAGAATGTATGGCAGGTGGTTTATATTGTATCACAACCAATTTAGGTGCACTATTTGAAACAGGTGCAGAGTTTCCAATGTATGTTCCTTATGATGATAATTATATGAGACTAGCTTCTAAATTTGCTTATGGAATAGAAGCTGCAGCTAAAACTTTACATCATCCACAAATACATAATCACATAGAGTCACAATCTCATTATGTTAACATTTATTACAATTGGAATAAAATAGGCAATGGATGGACCAATTTTTTAAAAGGAGCTATTCATGCAAAATCCCAATAAACCTATATGGTTTAACAAACCTGATGATTCAGGGGTAACCACAATTAATTTAACAGAAGCTAGTAAACATTCTAATCATAGAATAATGGTATGTACTCCGTGTCATAGTGATACTTCTATGCATTACACACAGGCTGTTTTAAAATTTCAACAAGAGTGTATGCAAAAAAGAATACAAGTTAGTTTTACATTATTAAAATCTTCTTTAGTTACACAAGGTAGAAATTTATGTGTAGCGGAGATGTTAAATCACCCTGATAATTATACTCATTTATTATTTATAGATTCAGATATTGACTTTCAATTTTCTACTATTGAAAAAATGTTAGATGCAGATTTAGATGTTATAGCATGTCCTTATCCTATGAAAATGTTAGATTGGGATAAGATATGGAGAAGAGTCAATAATAAAGAAGATGCAATTAATTCTGCTCAAGATTTATCAAGAGCTGGCTTTACTTACCCAATAAAAGTAAAAGATAAAAATAACATTATAGCTGATAAAGGTATCATAGAAGTAACTCACGCTCCTACAGGATGTATGTTAATTAAAAGAAAAGTATTAACCAGCATGATTGAAAAATACCCTGAGTTAGAAATATTTCAACCCACTTACATTAATGGTGTAGAAGAAAAAAAAGATAATATGTATAACTTATTTGACACAATCCATGACCCTAAGACCAAACGTTATTTTGGTGAAGATTTTGGTTTTTGTGAAAGATGGGGTGAGATGGGTGGTAAGGTTCATATCTACGTAATGGATGTAATAACACATGTTGGAGAGTTTCAATACTGTGGTAGTTTTTATGATGATTTATACCAAGGTCATAGGCCTGCAAAGCATGCCAAACCGCTTGACGAAGATACAAAAATCAAATAAAGTATTACATTACAGGATTTCTAAGCCTGCTCAACAGTATAAATATATTTAAATTATGGCAATATCAAGAATGCAACAACCCAGACAACAATACGGACTAGGAAGCATAGTAAAAGGCATTAAGAAAGCCGTTAGTGGTGTAGCTAAAGGAGCTAAAAATATACTTAAATCTGATGCTGGTAAATTAGGTTTACTTGCTTTAGGTGGTATGATTCCTTTTGGAGCTACTAACACAAGTTTGTTTGGAAGAATAGGGCAAATGGGTTTGCCTTCAATGTTTTCAGGTGCTGTGGAAGGATATAAAAATTTAGAAGGTCCTAAAAAGTTTTTAGCACAAGCTGGTATAGGAACTGCACTAAGTGGTGGACTCATGGCTTTGATGGGTGAAGAGGAAGAAACACGAGAGATGGCTTCACAAGATGTGGGGGCATTAAGAAAATATCTAACCTCTTACTATCAAAATTTAGGATACTCGGCAGATCAAATTGCAGAAAACGTAGCTAGAGATACTTCAGAATATGGGTATGCAGATGGTGGTCGTATTGGTTATGCTTTTGGAGATAAAGTAGAGATGGCTGCGGGTATCGAAAGACTTCCAATCAATGTTAATCCTAAAGGTCTCAAAGAATTAGACCTTAGAGAAACAGGTGGATTTATACCACCAGTTGGTGTAAAAGAAAAAGCAGATGACATTCCTGCAATGTTATCAAACAATGAATTTGTATTTACTGCCGACGCTGTAAAAGCAGCAGGTGGTGGTAGTGTAGATAAAGGTGCTCAGATTATGTATGACACTATGAAAAAACTAGAATCGAAGGTAATATAATGGCTGAAGTAGTACAACAACAAATTTTACCAGCTCCGTTTATTGAAGCAGGAGGTAAAACATTTTTAGACATGCTGACCTCAGCGGTCGGTGAATATGGAAGTGCTGATCTTTCTAAAATATTTGGTCCACAATTTATAGCTGGACAAGATCCTTTACAAGCTAAAGCACAAACTTTAGCTGAATCAGGTATTGGTGCTTACAAACCTTTTTTACAAGCAGCGGCAGCTTCAACAGGACCTAGTGCTTACAAACAATTTATGTCTCCGTATCAACAAGATGTCATTGACACTACAATGGCAGATTTTGACGTGCAAGCTCAAAAAGGTGCACAAGGTATACCAGCAGCAGCAATTGCAGCAGGTGCCTTTGGTGGTGGTAGAGAAGGTGTACAAAGAGCAGAGTATCAGGCATCAAGCGACAGGAACAGAGCAGGTATTCAAGCTCAGTTAAGACAACAAGGTTTTGGTCAAGCACAACAATTAGCTCAACAAAATATGATGAATCAATTAGGTTTAGGTCAAGCTCAACAAGGGTTTACAGGTCAAGATGTTGGAGTGCTTTCAACTTTAGGTGCACAGAACCAAGCGCAACAACAAGCTCAACTTTCTGCACAACAACAATTATTACAACAACAACTAATGCAACCGGTAACCGCAGCGCAAACGTATGGTTCAGGTGTAACAGGTTTAATAGCTGGATATCCAGGTCAAACTCAACAACAAATTTCACCATCACCTAGTCTAGCTCAAACAGCATTAGGAACTGGAGCAACGCTTGCAGGTATCTATAGAGGTTTTGGGTTAGGACAGTAAATGAAAACATTAAGAAGACCTATGTTTAGAAAAGGTGGTAACGTTGGTACAGGCGTTATGACTGGTATTGTAGATAGAGGTAATTATGCAATAGGTGACAGGGTTCAGGAACAAGATATTACAGATTATATTTCTTTAGTTAAAGGTGGAGATCAAGCTCAAACTTCTGATCCCATAACAGATTTTTTATTACAGTTTGGACCTAACTTATTATCTCAAACACCTACAGGTGGTGGAGGATTAAAAGGTTTATTATCTACAGCAGGTGGTGCAGCTAAAGAACCATTACAAGATTTAATTAAAAACAAAAGATCACAAAGAAGTGAAAACCTTGCATTAAGAGCTAAAGCTATCGACACATTAGGTGTTGATGATCTTAAAAAAGTAAGAGCACAAGCTAAGATGTCTGTGGGACCACAATTAGAAACTGAAACTTCAGAAGAATATGCAGCTAGAGTAGAAGATAAAATGGGTGAGTTTATTGATTCTACTTATGCTAAAACACCATTCTTAAAAACAGATTCACCAGAAGAAAAAGTATATAGTTATGCAGAGACTATGGTTAAATCAGGGGACATGAAAGACATGCCTACCGCTAAAAATAGATCAAACTTTGAATTAAATGATTATGATAGATTAAGAGCTGCTAAAGTAAATATACAATTACCAAGAGCTACTAAATTATATCGAAAAGGTAATCTTAAAAAAGATGCTAACCCAGGTGTTTATTACGATGACGTGACAGATACTTATACTAAAGTTGGTGTTAATGAAAATGGCATTCCATTCATAGAACAATCTAATATTTCATTTGAAGAACTAATACAAAACTAGGAGGCTAAATGGCATACGATACAGATTTCGATCCAGAAGGCTTCATGGGTTTAGGTGATGAGGAGTTAGGTAACGAAAGAAATGCATTTAACGCAGCGCTAGCAGGTGTAGCTTCAGGATTAATTAAAGTACCTGAAGGTGTAGTTTCATTAGGAGCAGAGTTAATTGACTTGGGTGCAGGTACAGATCTTGCAACAGACGTAGAAGTATTTTTTGATAAAATAAATCCATTTGAAGAGATTGCACAGGAAAAAGCAGCAGGTAGATTAGTTGAAGCTTTGATACAAATTGGAGTTCCTGGATCTATAGGTTTTAATGTTGCACGTAAAATGGCGACGAAAGCTTTGTCTGGTAAAAAAGCAAATAAATATTTAGATCTTAAAAGACCAGATTTAATTAAAGGTGCAACTAAAGCTGATGAGCTAAACAAGTCAGCTAAAAAATTAAGATTTGCAGCTGCAGTTAGCGGCGGTGCAGCGGGGGAAACGCTAGTAGCAAACGTTGAAGATATAGGAAGTATTGGAGATGTATTAGGAGGACCAACAGATTTAGATGATGAAGCTCTAGCTGATCCATCAAAAGATGCTGGCAGAAAATTATTAAACAGAGTTAAGTTTGGTGGTGAGTCTTTGTTTATTACACCTATTGTTTATGGTGTAGGTAGAGGTATTAAAGAAGCTGCTACTATGGGTAAGAATATTGAGTTTAGTAATTCAAAACTAAGTAGATTTTTTAATAGTGTATTCAGTGCAGTAAGAGCAAGAGGTGCAAAACCACAAAAAATATTTGAAGAAAAAATGGCTGAAAAAGGAGCCACTATGGCTGACACAAATGAAGCTTTACAGTTAGTTAAAGAAATAGATAAGCCATTAAATAAAATGTTTCCAACTGTAAAAACTATTTTTAATCAGTCTACAGGTAAAGAAAAAGCAGAAGTATTAGAAACTATTAATGATGCTATGTTTTCTGGTGATCTAACTAAAGGTATTAAAGACGATATAGTAGTTGATCTTACAGAAAAATTAAAAGTAAAAGGATTAAAACAACCAGAGATTAATCAATTATTTGGTACACTAGGTAAAGCAAGGAATGCTTTTACTACTCTTATCTCAACAACTAGTAAGTTAGGTGGTGACATGACAAACATTACACCATTAAAAGAAATAATGGGTCAAAGGGTAAAAGATTATTTAGGTGGAACATATAGAATTTTTGAAGATAAACCTATATTACCATTTGTTAGATACACACCAACAAATCAAGCTTACAAAAATGCTAGAGATTTATTTATAAGATATGCAGCTAAAGCTGGTAAACCTTTTGAAAGTGTTAACCAAGTAGATGAACAATTAAATAGATTAGTAGACACTGCATTAGCAGCTAAGAAACCAAACGAATTACCTTTCTTTAAATACACATCTAAGACTGCAGAAAATGATGATGGCTTAACTAAAAAATTTTTTAAACAAGTATTAGTAAAAGATGCTGAAGGTAAAATACTAACCGGTAAAAGAAGAGCTTCTGCATTAAGAGGTGCGGGTAAAAAAGGAGACATTATAGAACCTATCGGTAAGGGTAGTAAAATATTTAGAGAATTTTTTGGTGAAATGTCTGACCCTAGATTTTCATTATACAATGGTATGACCAGACTATCTAGTGTTGCTAGAAAAAATCAAATGTTTCAAAGATTAGATGATCAAGATTATTTTAGAAAACAAGCTGTAAAAGAAATAGAACAAGCTGGAGGAACCGTTGCACCAGGAACCAAAGGATTCTTTTTTGGAACTAGAAACGCAGCAGAAAATTCTTTACCTAATCAAGAGATTGTAAAGCTAGATGATTATGTTGCAAATGCATTTAAAGATGACTATGCTGTTAATCCTTTAGCTGGTAAATATACATCAAGAGCTATTGCTGATGGATTATCAGAGAGTGGTAAGATTTTAAAATTTTTATTTGAACCAAGAAAAGATGCAACAGGCGTCGAGAAACTAGCAACATGGGGTTATCGTAATTTAATTTTATTTCCAAAAGCTGCATCACAGGTAGCCAAAACAATTCTTGCACCGGTAACTCACTTTAGAAACATATTTTCTGCAACAGGATTTTCTGCAGCTAATGGTATCTTTTTTGAAAACCCTGCAGTAGTTGCTAAAGCTTTTAATGAAGCTCTTAAAACAGTAGAACCAGGTGCAGGTATTAAAAAGTTTGCATCTAAATACACACCTTACAAATATAGTGAACAAGACTTTAGAGATTCTTATAGAAAATTTTTAAGATTGGGTGTTGTTAACTCACAAACAAACGTAAACGATTTTAAAAATATATTAGGAGACCTAGGTTACGGTGGTAATTTAAATTTAGAAAAACCATTAGAGTCTATGGGTAGAAAACTTTTAGGTTCAGCTGGACGTGGAGCTAAAGCTGTTATGAAAGGTGCTGAAGATTTATACACAGCTGAGGACGATATGTTTAAAATAGCCAACTATGCTGTTGAAAGATATAGATTAAAAAATGCATATACTAGAGCTGGTAGAGAATTTACAGAAGAGATGTTAGATAATGAAGCAGCGGATATTGTAAGAAACACAGTTCCAAACTATGCTTATGTATCAGATACTGTTAGAGCATTAAGACGTCTACCTCTTGGTACCTTTATGTCTTTCCCATCTGAGATATTAAGAACAACAACTAACATTGGTCAAAGAGCTATCAGAGAAATAAAAGATCCAGCGTTAAGAAACATTGGTATTAAAAGATTACTAGGTATGACAACTGTATTAGCTGCAGCGCCTTATGGAATACAAAAAGATTTTCAATCTTTATACGATGTTACCAACGAAGAACTTGAAGCTATTAAAAGATACTTACCTAAATGGTCAGAGAACTCAACTATCTTACCTATTAGAGATGAAGAAACAGGTGAACTAAAATACATCGATTTCAGTCATGGTAATGCATACGACATAGCTATTAGACCATTACAAACTTTATTAAATAATATTCAAAATGGAATTGAAGATGAAGAAGTTTTAATGCAAGGTTTATTAGAAGGTATGGCTGAAGCTGCTGGTGAACTTGCATCACCATTTATATCAGAATCTATTTACACAGAAGCATTAACAGATTTAACATTAAGAAATGGTGTAACAGATGATGGTAGAGCATTATGGGATGACCAAACTCCAGGTGGTGACAAAATTAAAATTGGTATTGAGCACCTTGCAGAATCAATGCTACCTTTTTCATACCCACAGTTAACAAGATTATACCAAGCAGCAGCTGATAAACCATCAGGTCGTGGTGAGTTCTTTGAATTACCTGACGAGCTTTTAGGTTTTGCTGGATACAGAGCTGTTAAACTAGACCCAGTTCGATCAATGGGATTTAAAATTTCTCAATACCAAAGAGGTATTAGAGAGTCTAGAGGTTTGTTTACAGGAGGTGCAGACTCATTGTTAGCTGGAGGACCTAAAACTCCGGTGGAAGTTATAGATAAATTTATTAAAGCAAACAAAGCAAGATTTAATGTACAAAAAGATATGTTAAAAAATCTTGAAGCTGCAGATATATTAGGTGCAGATGAAGATGAAATATTTAAAGAGTTTAGGGATAGACAATTGAGAGGAGACTACAGAGATCTAACAAATGATAGATTTGATCCTTACTATCCATCTAGAAAAATTAGAAAAGAGTTTGAAGAAATTGCAGAAAGAATTGGAGAAGAAAATCCATTTGAAGAAGTAGAAGATATACTATTAGATATCAGAGATGATCTAAGGGACCTATCTTTTCAAGATCAATTTGATATTGATATCACAGATTACATAACAGATGATATGTTTTCTGATGCAGGTATAGTAACACCGCCTTTACCAGGCGCAGTAACTTCAGCTATGCCTAACCCACAAGTAATACAAACAGCTCAAGCTAACCTAGGTAATGTGCCAAATAATGGGGGATTGACAGCCACAGAAACTGCATTATTATCTCTGGAAGAACAACAAATAAGGTTAAGACAACGTGGAATGATTTCATAATGATTGAACCAGAAACTCAAAGAGAAAACATTATTGCTTTACAAGGACATATGACAGGTATGAAAAAAGATTTAAAACATCTTCATGAAGATGTAGAAAAATTGGGCGGCAAGATAGACAAGATCTATTGGGTAGTTTTGGCTACGGTGGGGGCTGTAGCTTTTCAATTGTTAGATAAATACGTTTTTTAAATCCAGGCTTTTAAATCTTCGCCCATAATTTGAGTGGCGATATTTACTTTGTCACGTAAAGCTTTAACAATTTTTGTATCAACTGTTTCTTCAGTTATAATATCTATGTAAGTCATTGGATACTCTTGACCAATACGATCTATTCTAGCTTCTGATTGTAATCTTTTTTCAAGATCGTAACCATTAGAGAAATAAACCATTGTACTAGCAGCAGTTAATGTAATACCATAACCACCGGTTTGAGTGGTCCCTACAAAAAATCTACAGTTGTCATCTTCTTGAAACTTCTTTATATTATTTTGTCTTTCATCTTGAGGTGTTAAACCATAATAGTCCACAACAACATCATCACGTTCATATTTTTTTCTAATAGCTTTTAAAATTGTGTCTACATCTTTTTGATAGTTAGACCATATAACAACTTTACCTTCTACTTCAGATAAAATATCCATAAGTTCTGTTATTCTGTGATTAGGTATATCTTGTATTGTTCCATCATCAGCAGTGAAATGACCACAAGTAATTTGATGAAGTCTCATTAGCTGTACCATAACATTATTAGTAGTTAATGCTTTACCTTCTAACTCAGCCATTGCATATTTTTTCATAGCTTTGTAAACTTTTTCTTGTTGTGGTGTCATTGTAATTTGACGTTTCATAAAAGTTTTAGGAGGTAAATCTAAACAATCATCTTTTAGAACACGCATTGAAAAAGGTTCAATTAGTTTAGATAATTCTCCAAGATTTCTGTGACCAACTACTACATTTACACTACGGTTTCCAAGATTAATAGATTTCATAACAGAGTATCTAGCTCTAAAATCATAATAAGAATCTGTTTTTAAGAGCCAGGAACCAAGAAACTCACATTGACTATATAAATCTAATGGTGAATTAGTTACAGGTGACCCGGTTAATATTCTTCTGTATTTAGCAAGGTGTTTTAATTTTAAAATATTTTTAGTTCTATTAGCAGTGGGTGTTTTAATACTTGTTGATTCATCTATAGCCATTAAAGCATTATGTGAACTTAAAAATCTACGTGCAAATTCTTTACCAAAGTCATATGAAAAAGCTTCTACATTCATAATTAAAATATGAAATTCTGTACCTGTTTGAAATAAAGTATTTAATTTTTTAGTTTGTTCATGAGTTTTATCGGAAGATTTCCATAAAACTATTTTTGTATTAATGTAGTCAGGTAAATGAGTAGGTATTTGATCTTCATACCAATTTTTATATACACCTTTAGGTGCTATTAATAACATACCATTTATAGAACCTTGATTATAAAGCATCGCTGCATTATCAATTAATACTTTAGATTTACCTGTACCCATTTCCATAAAATAGGCGAAGTATTCTCGTTCCCAAGAACGTTCTAAAGCTTTACGTTGATGAGCATAAGGCTCAGTTTTAAATTTATAGTTTAACATTTACTTATCTTTCTAAAAAGGTATATAATACTTTGAAAGAAAAAAGTCAATGGATATAAAAGAATATAAAACTATGATGGATCAGGTCACTAAAAAAGATCCTAAAGTGTATTTAGTACAGGAAATTCCTACAGATAGAGAAACAGGACAACCTAAAATTGATATTACCCCTGCTTTAAAATATGGCGAAATTAAGATTATGTTTCCAAGATTAAAACAAATGCAGTTTTCACCAGGGCCAATGGTAATGGAAATAAAAAATTCATTAAAAAATTTTACACAAGATGATTATTTATTATTATATGGGGACCCTGCTATAATTGGTGTGGTATGTGCAGTAGCCTCTGACATTACAAATGGTAAATTTAAATTGTTAAAATATGATAGAAGACAATTTTCTTATTACGCAATCGAATTAAATATTTTTCAAAACTAGTTGACAATAAAAAATATATCTTTATATAGGATAGTGCAAATACAAATTTAAACTATTAAACTATTAAGGAGTAACATGACAATTGATCTAAGAGCTGATGCACCTAGTCAGGTGGAAATCACTAATCCAGAAAAACTAACAGACGAAATAAAAAAACTTCAAGACATACAACAAGAAATACAAAATTATAAAGATAGAATTAAAGACTTAGAAGATAGTGAAAGCTATTTATCTGAAGTAACAATTCCTGATTTGATGCTTTCTATGAATCTTAAAACCATGAAATTAAAAGATGGTTCTGAGATAGAAATAGATAATAAATTTTTTGCCACTGCGTTAGCTGAAAAAAGACCAGAGGCATATCAATGGCTTCGAGAGAACGGACTAGGCAACATTGTGAAAAATGAAATCACAGTGAGGTTTGGAAAGGACGAAGATAACAAGGCGACGCAATATGCTACCCTTGCAAGAGGACAAGGCTATGAACCGGAACAAAAAGTTTCTGTTAATGCCGGAACCCTTAGAGTTGCTTTGAGGGATCTCCACGAACGTGGTGGTCAGATACCCTCAGAGTATTTCAGTACATTTGCTGGATATCGAACTAAGATAACTGGTAAATCTAAATCAACAGACTAATAGACTAACAAAGGAGAATCTATGGAAAGTCAAGTAGCAAAGAAAGCTAATGCAGGTGCATTAGCAACAATAAATCTCAGAGCAGACTCTGGTAAAGGAGCTGAAGAGATTAGTTCAGATGATGTGTCAACACCAATTCTGAAAATCTTACATCAGCTGTCACCTGAATGTAATGAGAGAGACGCCAAGCATGTAGAAGGAGCTAAACCTGGTATGATTTATGCATCAGGGTTTAGTAAACTTATAAGTGGAGAAGAGGGACTAGATATTATAGTCGCTCACGCACAAACTAGGTTTCCTGAATGGCAGGAGAGAGGCGATAGTGCTTCAGCTCCAGTAGGAACTCATTTAGAGATTCCAGCCGATGCTGTGGAAGAAAAAAATGGAAGATATAGATTACCAAACGGTAACTATGTTGAGAAAACTGCATACTTCTATGTACTAGCAATGGTAGATGGTGAGTTAAAACCTGCAGTGGTCCCAATGAGATCTTCTAATTTATCTCCAGCGAGGGAATTAAATAACCTCATCAAGAATCTAAGATTCACAGATGATCAAGGTTCATTTAATCCTGCAAGTTATTCTGCTGTGTATAAGTTAAACACAATCGGGAGAGTAGCAGGGAGTAAAAGCTGGCATGTCTACAAACCATCAAGAGTAAGAAATCTTGATGTTGCTAATAAAGACGATGCGTCTATGTATGAGATAGCAGCACAACTTCAGAAATCTGTCTCTAAAGGTGTGGCTAAACCTAAATACGATGCTGGTCAACAAAAGCAAGACATAGTATAATAAAGTGTTATAACAACGGCGCTGAAGGGAGACTGGAGGCGCCGTATAAATTATGAAAGAATTTAGAAAATATTTTGGTGGACTAGAAAGAGACTTTGGTTTCTGTAATGTTAACAATGGTTATCATGATCCACAAACAAACAAATTAAAATTTGATCCAGGCGATTATGGCTGGTCTAAAAGAAGTATATCTGATCAAGACTATCAAGATCATTTAGACGGTAAACGTGCAATAGGTATACAAGCATGTGATGATAATGGTATGGCTAGCTTTGGTGCAATCGATATTGATCCGTCTGATTATTCTAGTTTTGATATTCATCATTACCTAAAAGTAATTGAAGACAAAGATTTACCTGTCATTCCAATTAAATCAAAAAGTAATGGACTTCACATATATGTATTTACAGCAGAGAAAGTACCTGCAACTTTAA
>Ga0114918_10004307_pt1 | contig 12398 bp, 13 predicted proteins | sample LantaG_FD_87015 | JGI IMG/M metagenome (GOLD analysis project Ga0114918, IMG submission 87015) | Deep subsurface microbial communities from Baltic Sea to uncover new lineages of life (NeLLi) - Landsort_02402 metaG | ecosystem: Environmental > Aquatic > Marine > Oceanic > Sediment | place...
GTGGCCGGGGCAGCAGCAGCATCAGCATCAGCGGGGAGCTTCCACCAGCAGCAGCACCAACAGCCGATGACGGTGGCTTCTTCGACGGCACCGGCAGCGGCGGCGATGATGTCGCTCCCCCTCTCTGACGACGGGAGAGGAGGAGGCCGAAATATCAGCAGCTCCTCTCTCCCTCTCGTCACCCCGCTGGCCCGCCCCGGCCTCCTCGCCGCGCCCGCCCCCCCGAGAAAGAACGCCCTGTTCGAGACGACGCGGGCGGATCTCGGGGCAGCGATGGCGACGGCGGCGGCGGCGGACAGCAGCAGCGCTTTCACCTCGGCGACGGCGACGACTTTGACGGCAGTCGTCTCAGCGAACGAGGTTTTGACCTCGGCGGCGGCGGCGGCGGCGGCGGCGGCAGCTTTCCCCTCCTCCCTCCTCCTTCGCCCTTTCCCGAGGCCGCACCCCGCCTCTGCACCCGAGCGAAGGGGCCGGCCCCCGCGCCCTCCGGCAGCGTCCAGATCGTTCGCGCGCGTCCGGGTGCGCAGGACGCTGGACATGCGGGCCGGAGGGGGAGGGGGCGGGAGGGGAGGAAACCCCTCCGCCGCGGCGCCCCCCCGCGCCTCGTCCTCCTCGCGCAACCCGCTCGCGCCGCTCCCGGCCGCGGCGACCAAGGTCAGGTTCCTCGCCGCCGGGCGCCGCTCCCTGCCGTCTCTTCCCCTTCCTCTCCCGCCTCCGCCTTCGAGGAGTTTCGACGAAGGCTGCGGGAGCGGGAGTGGGAGCGGAAGGAGGAGGGCGGACACCCCGGGCTGCTGCGGAGGGAGGCTCGCGGGGAGGAGGACGAGGAGGCTGAGCGGCGGTGGCGTCGGCGGCAGCGGCGGAGGAGGCGCGGAGAACGAAAACGCGACTGCGGCGAGCGACGCCGCGGCGGGGCTCGTCGCCAGGCTCTCCCTGAACGCGTTTGAGTGAAAGGAGGGGGAGGAACCTCCCCTCCGATGAAGACCAGGAAAAAATAAAAATAAAAAAAGGGCAGCTTCAAGGCATGTAAAACATTTCTCTCGAATTGCAAAGAGTTCGTGCGCAAAAAAAAAAGTCACTCCATCTCTCCCGCCGCCGCCGCCGCCTGCTCCTCTTCTCCCTCGACCCCCCCCCTCCCCCTCCTCCTCGCGCTCGGCTTCCTCGCCTCCTCGATTAAATTGGAGAGCTTCCCGCGCTCTGCCAGCGACCGCAGCAGCTCGAACATGAACGGGAGCAGGCTGCTCTTGCGGCGCTCGTTCTCGGCGACCCAGCGCGCGCGCCGCGCCCTCTCGGCGGCGAGGCTCTCGCGCGCCGCGGCGAGCTCGTCGCTTGCGGCGGCGGCGGCGGCGGGGTCGGAAGGAGACGAAGAGGCGACGGCGGCGACGGTCTTCTCGGCCGTGCGGGCCCGCTCCTCGGCGGCAAGCAGCCTGCTTTGAACCACAGCCATAAGATTGAATCGACATTCTCCCTCGGAGTGCCTCGAGATGCGCTCCTGGATGAAGGGGCCGACCCTGTCGAGCCAGTCGCCGTCTTCGCCATTTTCGGGTGCGGCGGTCGCTTCGCCCGCCGTCGCCGTCGCTGCTGCTGCTGCTGCTCCGCCTTCGCCTCCTCCCTCCGCTTCCATCTTTTGGGGAACGGAGAGATCGCAAAGCTTGATGGGCCCCTTGCGCAGCCCGTCGAGCTCCCAGAGAGAGCCCGCTGCGGAGTTGTTTGTTTGTTTCCGGAAGGGAAAAAGAGAGAGAGAAAGGTCAGCGCGAGAGAGAGGAGAAAGAGACACGAAAAAAAACTTCTCTCTCTCTCTCTCCTCGGACAAGAAAAGCACGCTCTCTCTCTCCCTTTCTCTCTCTCTCTCACCAAACGGAAGGTACGCCACGAAGTGGAACGCGTCCTCGTCACTCGCCGCTTTCTTATCTTCCCGGTCGAGCGACGAGGGAGGGGCGAACGAGTTGTGCGCTTCTCGGACCGGGTCGCTGTTTTTTTTAAATTTTTAAATTTTTTCGAGTTTTCCAAGTCCTTTTCTTGGTGAGCGTCTTTCCTCGTTCGTTCTCTCGCTGCGTCTTCCCCTCTTTCCTCTCACCTCTCGTGCGCTCAAGAGAGGACAGGAAAAAGGAAAAAGAGAGGGAAAAAACTCACCAGCTCGCCAGCGCCAGGCCTGCGACCTCCGGCGACAGCCCCGCGCAAAATTCCCTCAGCGTCGCCGCCGCGCCGCCGAGCTCCACCTTCCCGGGCCTGTTGAGCAGGATCGACAGGATGGCCTGCGTCGCGCATGCATTGGTCGCGACCTGCCTCGCAAAGAACAGCCCCGGCGGCGTCTCCGCCTCCGAGGCGACCTCGGGTCTGGCGTCGGCGCCGGCTTCGGGGGTCCAGCGAAAGAGAAAGATGAGCCCGTGGACGGGCGCCATCGCCTTCAATGCCTCGGCGTCCAGGGAGTAGAGCTCCTCCATCTGGACGCCCGGGACGCCCATTGCCTCCATGAGCTCGGTGAAGACGCCCGGGTCGGATTCTGGGCGAGTTTTTTTTTGGTTTTTGGCGGGAGGGAGGAGACGAGGTCGAGGTCGAGAGGAGGGGGGTGAGAGAGGCTCGAGGTCGGCGATCGAAGGAAAAGGAAAGAATTCTCTTCGGAGTTCTCTCGTCGCGCACGTGCGTCCCGTCTCTCTCGCGGTACTCGCCACTCCGTGGCTTGAGAAAGATGCGTTCTATCCCTCTCTGCTTCGGCTTATTGGATAGAAATGGCGCGGAGAGGTCGCAAGCGAGAGCAGAAAGAGGAGACAGCAAAATGTATGCTGCTCGATCGATGGGCAGTCTTCTTCTCTCTCTTTTACCTATCGTCGTCCACGGGGCTCCCGTGTCCGCCATCGTTGCTGCTGTTGCGCGGTGCTTCTTTTTACTGTACTCTCGACCTCTCGGAAGGGAGGATGAAGGATCTTCAAGAAGAAAGAGAGAGAGAGAGAGAGAGATGGAGCGTCTCTTGTCTTACTTGCTTTTTCGTTTTCGAGGTTTTGTTTGAAGAGTGCGAGCCTGATGAGCAAGTTTTTCCCCCTCACAGCTCTCTTTGTTTCTCTCGTCTTTCCCTTCCTTCTACGTTTTCCATCTCTCTTTGGGAGCCAGGACCTTCAAAAACCCCTGTCGAGGACCAAAAAACTCATCAACAACAATGTCTGACGCGTAAGTGCTTGATCAAGCAGAGGGCTTGAAGTAGAGCATAGGGGGACGGGTGAAGGGACTCAGCGGCGGCGGCGATGCGATCAGAGCCGCCGCCGCCGTCGAGCGATCGCTGATTTTGCTTCCGCGACCTTCTCGGCCGTCACGAAGCCCTCGATCGTCCGTGCCAGCTCTTCGAACTCATCGCTCGATGCCTAGCGCATCGCAATTCGAGCAAGAATGGCGATGGGACGCCCCGGGCGAGCGAGGAAGCGACGAGAGGGAGTTTCGGTCTCTTGATTGTCGACGCTCGCCCAATCGAAGGTGGATCAAGGCGTCTCCACGCTACGCCGCCGTTGCCGTCTCCCTTCTGCTGCTCGTGTGCATCATTTCTATGCTTCGATCGCTCTCGCGATCGAGCGTTGCCTCTGGTGGAAGCATCGCCGTGGAAGAAGCCTGCGAATGAGGGAGGGCTGCTGCTCTTCGTTCACCGCGCGCAGCCGCCGCCGACGCTCTACGCGCTCTCGACGTCCGCTCACTCTTTTCCCCTCTCCCCCCTCCTTCCCCCCAAAAAAAAAACTCGAAACAGTGACGAGACCAAGTCCAACGCCGGCTCCGAGGCCGGCTCCGAGGTCGCCCCGGGCTCCGACGCCGGCTCCGCCGGCGCCGCCGCCGCGGGCGCGACCCCGGCCGAGGGCATGGACGTCAACCAGGCCATCGCGGCCATGCTGGCCAAGGCGCTCGCGCACGACGGCCTCTCGCGTGGCCTCAACGAGGCCGCGCGCGCGCTCGAGCGCGGCTCGGCGCAGCTCGCCGTCCTCGCCGACGACTGCGACCAGCCCGACATCAAGAAGCTCATCGAGGCGCTGTGCGCCGAGCACAACGTGAGCCTGCTGTCGGTGCCCGAGTCGAAGCAGCTCGGGCAGTGGGCGGGCCTCTGCAAGCTCGACGCCGAGGGTGAGCCGCGCAAGGTCGTCGGCTGCTCGTGCGCCGTCGTCACCGACTACGGGGACGAGAGCGAGGGGCTCACCGTGCTGCAGGAGTACCTCAAGAACCGTTGAGGCTGATGATGATGATGATGGCGATGATTATGATGATGGCGATGATGATGATGATGATGGCGATGACGATGAAGGAGGAAGAGGACACGGGAAACCAGAGAGGATTGAGAGGAAAAAATAGTGGGAGAGGGAGTTTTTGGTCTCATGTGTAAACGCGTCCGTCTTTCTTCTCCCCCAATTTCTTCTTTCTCTCTTTCTTTTCGTTTCATCTATAACAGTATGTGCTGCAAAAAGGTTTCTTGTTACATGCGCGCAGCTGCGCCTGAGGGTGTGAGGGGGAATCGGAATCGAAAAAGGAAAAATAAAATCAAAAACAAGAAAATGAAACTGAGGGAGGTTGAAATAAAATCTGTTTTTTTTTTTTCTTCTTCTCCTCTTTTCTCCTCTTTTTCATTTCATAGCGGCAACGTTCTCGGAGCTCGCGCAGTGCTGCTGGAGCGAGGGTGGCGAAGGGGAGGCCGAGCGGGACCTCTTGGGCGAGTGAGAGGCGTTTCTGCCTCCTCCTCCTCCTCCGTTGCCGTTGGCGTTTTCGCCGCCGGCCGCGGTGGCAGCAGAGGCAGCGTTCCCGCTCCCGCCGCTCCCTCCTCCGTAGCCCGGCGGCGGCGGGCCCTGCAGCCACGGGTGCCTCAGGGCCTCGGCGGCCGTAGCGCGCCGGTCCGGGTCGTACTCGAGCATCGGCATCAGGAAGTCGGAGAGGGCCGCGGCCTGTTGAAAGTAAGTTTTTTTTTGAGTTTTTTTCAAAGTTTATCGATCGAGGTGAGTTTTTTTTTGTTTTCCGAAAACGAAAAAAAGGCGAAGACGCTCTCTGCTGCTCGGTCTATATTTTTCTGGCTCATCCCCCCCCCAATCCTCAAAAGAGAGGAAAAGAGGGAGTCGACAGTATAACATGCAAATGATTTGATTTGGTCGTCATAGCAGTAGCTTTGTTTTTTTCTTGCGTCGTTCTCGCTTTCGTTTCCCTTCGCGCTCCAGAGGTGAAAAACAAAATGAAGAAAAAAAAAGAGAAAAGAGAGAAGAAAAAAAGAAGAAACTTGCCTCTTCCTTGGAGAACCCGTACTTCTCCCTCAGCACCGCGTCCAGTGGCCAGAACCTCAGCTTCCTGATTCTCCGCAGCTCGCCCGCCCGGTTGAAAAACTCCTTGCCCCTCTTCCCCGCGGACCAGACCCTCCGGGGAACGCGGCCGCAGAGCTCGCTGACGAGCGCCAGGTGGTCGTCGTCGCGCTCGTAGTCTTTCCCCGCTCGAGGGTCGAACAGGAGGTCGCCCGTCGCAAGCTCGAAGACGAGGCAGGCGAGGGACCACATGTCGGCCGGCGTGGAGTACTTGGCGCCGAGGAGGACCTAGGGTTTTTTCGATTTTTGTTTTTTTCAATTCGAGATAACGTTTTTTTTGGGTTTTTTTCGAGGGTTGGTTTTTTCTGTTTTTGCTTCCTTTTTAGAAAGGGAGAAAAAACGATTTGTGCGATCCCGGCTAGTAGCGCGAAACCGCGTCATTGTAAAAATATAGACGGGCGCGCGTCGCAAGTAAAGCGCGGGCGCTGGGTGTCTCTTCTCGGCACGCGTTTCATAGTTGAAAAAACGAAGGCGGTCCCTCTTCGCTAAAGGTTTTTTCCCTTCGAGAAAGAAAAGAACCTCGCTCCGGCGCCCAGATACCTTGCGGCCTTGATATTGAGATTTTCGAGCAGGAAAAATCTTCCGATGCGATGGGAAAGGGCGCAAGAGAAAAAAAGAGGAAAAAGGGAGCGAAAAGGAAAGGAAAAAACAGAGGAAAAAAACGAAAAAAGTTCAAAAAAATCTCACCTCGGGGCTGCGGTACTGCCGCGTCTGGATGTCCGACGTGAACTGCTTGTGCGTCCAGCACGCGTTGCCGAAGTCGACGATCCTGGCCTCGCAGCGGAGGAGCCTCTGTCCCAATTCGATAGGGTCGACGCGAGGCGTCCGCGGGCGATGGGAGGAAGAGGCCGGGCGGGGAAAAGACGAAGGGGGCTGAGCGGAAGAGGGAGGAGGGGCGCCTTTGGCACCGGCGCCGGCGGGGATCGTTGCCTCCGCTTCCGCCTCGGCCTCCGCGGCGGCCTTCGCGGCCTTCTTCTTGTTCTTCAGCTTCTTCTTCTGGCCCTTGGTCAGCGGAGACTGGCTGTCTTTTTCGTCTTGCTCTTGCTGTTGCTGCGGCTTTGACGACGAGGGGGGAGGGGGAGCGGGAGGCGCCGGAGGAGGGGGAGCTTCCGCCGTCGCCGCTGCCGCCGCCGCCGCCGCCGCCACCTCCCCCTCCTCCTCCTGCGCCACCGAAGCAGCAGCGGCGGCAGCGGCAGCAGCGGCGCTGCCTCTGCCGACGCCGCCGCCACCGGCACTGCTGCTCCTGGGCGGCCGCACGCTTTCCCGCAGCATGACGTTCTCTGGCTTGAGGTCGGTGTGGATGATGCGCAGCCTCGAGTGCAGGTAGTCGAGCCCGACGAGCACCTGCCTCGTCAGCGCCCGCACCGCGGGGAGGGGCACCCCGCGGTAGCGGAACGCCTTGATCAGGCTCAGAAGATTGTCCCCAAGCACCTCGAAGACCATGCAGACGTGCGTGCCGTGGGGCCCCGCGTGCTCGAACCAGTCGAGCAGGCGGACGCAGTGACGCTCGCCGCCGGGGTCGCCCTCCGCGACCTGCGACAGGAGCTCGACCTCGTCCCTCGCGGCCTCCGCGTAGTGGGGCGCCGACTTTTGGACTTTGAGGGCCGCTGAGAATCGAGCGATTGGGATTGGTTCGGAGGGGCGGGGGGGAAGAGAGAGAGGGAGAGAGAGAAACGGGTGAGTTTCGAGGAGATGAAGGAGACAGCAGAAGGAGGCAGCAGCAGGAGGCAGAAGAGGGAGAGCAGGAAAAAAAAGGGGCGGGGGGGGGCGCCTATCCTTCCGTCGTACCTTGGCGCCCCGTCTCCCTGTCCGCCACGAGCCACACCGTCGAGAAGTGGCCCCACCCGAGCTTGCGCAACACCGAGTAGCGCCCTCCCTTGAAGAGGTCTCCGGGATTCACCGGGTGGTACCCTCCTTTCCGGTAGCCCTCGGTGCCCTCGTCCTCGGAGGCGTCTCCGCCGCCGTCGTCGTCGGAACCTGCCCCGGACGACGACGACGGCGACGTCGCTGACGAGCCGCCCGAAGAGGGGCCCGAAGAGCGGCTGCTGCCGCGGCTCTTCTTCCCCGCCGGGGAGGAAGAGTTGCTTCTGGAGGTCGAGGCGGAGCCGCCGCTGCGGGCTCTGCTCCTGGAGCGGGAAGGGCCCCTCGAGGAGGGCGCCTTGCTGCCGGAGGCGCCGCTCGCGGCGGCGCCCTTTCGAGAAAGAAGGCCGCCGCCGCCGGCAGCGGCAGCGGCGGCCGCCGCCGCTTTCGCTCGCTTGGCCGCGGCGATCTTTTTCGCCGCGGCGGTCGCCATCTTTTGGCTTTTGAGCGAGAATTTCTTGCGCGCAGCTGCTTGGAATCGGCGCTTCTCTTCACACGTAGATGGAGAGGGGCAACCGAGAGAGAGCTAGCTAGCGGAGGCGAGGAGCTGATGGGTGTCTCTCTGCCCAGCCAAAAAAAACAAAAAACGTCAAGCCAAACGTCGATGCGTCGAGAGGAAAAGCGACGACAGAAACTGATGCCTTGGGTCGCTGTACTCGCCGCTGCCTCTTGGTTCCCCGGCGAGCGTAGCTAACGCCGTGCGCGTGCCCTCCGAGACGGCGCGGGCGGGCGCGGGGGGCAAGACGAGAGGAAGCGAGGAAGAGATCCCTCTCGTTCGACGTGGAAACGGAAAAGACGATGACGCCAAGAGTTGACGAAACGCCGAAAAGAACAAAAAACGAAAAATGGAGAGTCTGCATTGCCGGGCTTCTTTTTCTCTCTTCACACGCCCCCCCTCCTCGTTTCCCTCTTTCACCTTCCCTTGTCCACCAGCTCGTAGACGTCCCCGCGCCTCTGCCCGGCCAGCGGCATGTTCCTCCGCCTCTCGGCCACCTCGTCGAGGTCGAGCTCCGCCACAGAGACGCCGACGCTCTCGGCGCCGGCGTCGACGAGTACGACCCCCCACGGTGACACCGCGAGCGAGTGCCCGTGCGCGACGTACGGCTTCTTCTCTCCGACTGCGGTCCTCTTCTCGACCTCTCCTTCGGGGGCCCGCGCGGGGGAGCACAGGGCGACGAAGGCCTGCTGGTCGACGGCGCGGGCCCTCGCGAGCAGCTCCCAGTGCGCCGGCCCCGTCGTCGTGTTGAACGCCCCGGGGTAGACCAGCACCTGCGCGCCCCGCCGGGCCATCACGGCGGCGTACTCCGGGAACCGCAGGTCGTAGCAGATGCCGATGCCCAGCCTGACGACCGGCGGCGGCGGGGGCGGCGGGGCGCTGGGGTCGGGGTCGCGGCTGGCGCTCTCCCGCCTCGGGCACGGGACGTCGACGGTCGTCGCTCCAGCGCCGGGGCTCAGCGTCTCGCTCTCCAGAAAGGTGATCTTGCCGGGGATGTCGATGTCGAAGAGGTGGGCCTTCCGGTGCCTGGCGAGCAGCGCTCCGTCGGGACCGAAGACGAGGCACGTGTTGAAGAGCCTCAGAGGGGACGCGGCGGAGTCGGAGGCGGAGGCGGGGTCGGAGGCGGAGGCCTCCCTCTCTGCGATCGAGCCCCCGACGACGGCGACGCCCGCGGCCGCAGCGGCCTCCGAGAGCGCCCTCGCGCTCTCCGACCCGGCGAAGGAAGTGGGATCCGAGTCCGAGGAGATTTCCTCGGCGTAGAGAGGGAACAAGTCGTTGCCATAGGGGCAGTGCCACATCTCCGGGAGGACGACGATGTCGGCTCCCAGGAGGGCTGCTTCCTGGAAAAGGAAGGGAAAAGGAAGGGGGAAAGAGAGAGAGCGAGAGCGAGAGGGCGAGAGAGAGAGCGAGAGGTTGAGCACGAAAAGGAGACTGCTCGAAAAAGAGGAAGGAAAAACTCGTCCTCTCTCTCCTTTACGGCTCTCCCTTACTTTAATCGCCGCAGTCGCCGCGGCAATGTTGGCTGCCTTGTCTTCCGAGGACGTGGTCTGGCAGAGAGCGATCTTTATCTGGTTTGGGTTGAAAGGAAGAGGAAGAAGGAGGGGTAAAGGCGGGAAGTGAGCGGTGTTCGAGGTCGAGGGTCGAGGTCGGACTCTTCTCAAGTTTTCTTTGCTCTTCTCGACTCTTCTTACTTTCGACGGCGTGTTCGCCGGCGGGGGCACGTCCTTCTGCGCTGCAGAGGACATGGCGAGAGTGATCGTCGTCGCAGCTGGCCGCGCGGGAGCGCGAGGGAGGGAGCGGGAGGCGGCGAGGAGGCAAGTTCGAAGCGCCATTCGATCGATCTCAGCGAAAAAAGTGATTTCTGAAATTCAGAGCTCACCGCCCGCTTTCACTTCCCTCGCCTCACCACTTCCTTAACTTGCTCGACCGATCCTGCTCTCGAGTGCCCCCGCCGCTTCGCCGAACAGAGCGCTTTCGATCCTCGAACCTGCTTCTAGAAGAGGCGCGAGACGCGCACGAATCCTCCCGATGCTCCGCGGCCTCGTTTCGGGGGCCCTGCGGCGCGGCCAGCGAGGGGCTCCGGCACCGTCGCGAGCGCATGCCAACACAGCGAAATCGACGAAATCGACCTCGGCGGCGAAGCCGGCCTCGGAAGGGTCGGCCCCCCCCTCGGACACCCCTTCCTCCTGGAAAAAGGCCGCCGCGGCCTCCCGCGTCCCGCCGCCGCCGCCGCACCCGATCGAGCCCCCTCCGTCTCTGGCCTCCGAGGCCGTGAAGGTCGCCACGCAGGGATCGGGAGGGCCGACGTTTGCTTCGAGCAAGGTCTCCCCGTCTCCATCTCCCTCGTTTAGCTCCTCTTCCTCCATGGGCGGCGGCGGAGGCAAGATAAAGCGCGGGGGCGGCGAGAGAGAGGAACCCGCTTCCTCCTCTCCTTCTCCTCCTCCGATCTTCGTAGAGGTCCCTCCCGCCGTCGAGGAGCGCCCCCCGCCGAAGACTCTGGCGGAAGCGCTCGCGAACGCGCGGCGAGGAAGAGGAGCGGGGACGGCGAAGAGGCATGCGGGAGGAGCGCCGTCGTCCTCGGGCCCCGCGGGCGCGGCGGCGACAGCGCTCGCGGCCTCGGCCCTCCGCAAGCTCCTCCTGCGCGACGGCGGGGCCGCCCTGCGCTTGGCGACGAACGACGAGCTTGTCGAGGCCGCAGAGGTGCTGGCGGAGGCCCACCGGCGCCGCCGCGGGAAGGCGATCTCCCGGGCTCCGCTGCCGCCCCTCGCGGCCGGCGCGGACGCCGCGGACGCGGCGTCGCGCCCGCCCCGCGACGGGGACGAGGGGACTGCCTCCGTCGAGGCCCTCGCCGCGGAGGTCGCCTCCCGCGCCGCGAGGGGGAGGTTCTCGGCCACAGACCTGGCCGCGGTGGCGAGCGAGCTGGGGGAGGCCGGCCTGTGGTGAGGGATATCTTTCGCCCCCCTCTTTTTTTTTCCCGTTCTCGGGGGGGGGGGGGGTGGGGGGGTCGGGGCCCCGCGGCGGGGGGGGGCCGCCGGGCCCCCTGGCACGGCAAAGCCCGGTCAGGGGGGGGGGGGGGGGGGGGGTGGGGTGGGGGGGGGGGGGGGGGGGGGGGGGGGGGGGGGGGGGGGGGGGGGGGGGGGGGGGGGGGGGGGGGGGGGAGAGCGAGCGAGGAGAAAGGTTCTTCGACCCTCAAACAAAAACCTCACCTCTTTTTTCGCCCTCTCTCGACTCTTCAATCCCTTGCTTTCCGTTGCAACTTGACCCCCAAACCAAACAGGTCGCGCCACCTCAAGCGCGCCGTGGTTCAGGCCGCGAGCGGGCTCTCCGGCAGCGGAGGAGGAGGCGCAGGAGAAGGAGGAGACGCCGGGAGCGAGAACAAGGAGGGGGCGGCGGCGGCGGCCGTCCCGCCCGCGGCGCTCGCGCTGTTGGCAGAGGCGTATTCGCACCTGGCCCTGCACGACGACCACGGTGAGAGATCAAGGGGGGAGTTTTTCCCCTCTTTCGACTCCTGGAATTTCGCGCGAGGGAGGAAAAGCAGAAGCGGAGAGAAGAGAGCGATGGGAAAACAACCCCCTCGGAACAAAACCTCGAAAAGAGAAAAAACTCAAAAACTTTTCACTAAACCCCGAAACCGAAACGACCCAGGGGTCTTCGAGGCCATCGCCGCCCGTCTCGCAGGGGAGAACGACGCGATCGTGCTGACGACGGTGAGCGAGGAAGAAGGAGAAGAAGAAGGAAAAGGAGAAGGAAAAGCATCTCACCGCGCTTCGGTCATCGCCGTGACCGCGCCGCACGCCTTCACCGCCGACGATGTCGCCCGCATCGCGCTCGCCGCCTCGCGCTGCGCCGGCGGGTGCTCTTCCTCCCCAGCGCTCGTCGACGCGGTCGCCTCCGCCGCGTCGCGGCTCGCGGGGGCAGCGCTCCAGGCCAGGGACGCGCGCTCGCTTGCCGCCGCGGCCGCGGCCGCCGCCGCCGTCGGCGGCGCGTCGGCGCACCCGGCCTGCGCCCAGCTGCTGGCGCTCGCCTCGGACTTTCTGGAGCGAGAGGCGGAGCTGTTCGTCGCGCGAGAGGATTGCGTCGACGCGCTGCCGACGGCGCTGGGAGCGCTCGTGGCCGGGGGGCTGCTGGAGCCAAAGGTCTTCGCGCGGGCCGCGGAGGCGGCCTGCTCCGTCGCCGCTGCCGGCCCCGCCACCGCCGCCGGCGCCGCCGGCGCCTCCTCCGGCGGCAGCGGTGCCTCCTCTTCCCCGGCGCTCTCCCGAATGTCCGATGCCGGCGTCGTCGAGCTCACGCGCGCCTTCGCCGACGCCAGGGCCCACGACGCGAGGCTGTTCGAGGAGGTCGAGCGCGAAGTGCTCCGCAGGGCGCAGGCGCGCGGCTTCGCGCCCGAGCGCGTCGTCGAGATCCTTTCTTCCTTCAACCGTTCGGGGTTCGTTTCGGCGCCGCTCGCCGGCGTCGCGGACAGGGCGGCGCGCGCGCTGGCGGAGGAGCTCGAGGAGCAGGAGAAGGAATGGAATGCGGAGGAGGTGGTCAACAGGGGGAGGGCGAGGCACTCGCCGGCCTCTGCGGACGACATGAGTTGAGAAGAAGAAGAAGAAGAAGAAGAAGAAGATGAAGAAGAAGAAGAAGAAGAAAGAAGAAGAAGATGAAGAAGAAGAAGAAGAAGAAGAAGAAGAAGAAGAAGAAGAAGAAGAAGAAGAAGAAGAAGAAGAAGAAGAAGAAGAAGAAGAAGAAGA
>Ga0114918_10004308_pt1 | contig 12397 bp, 10 predicted proteins | sample LantaG_FD_87015 | JGI IMG/M metagenome (GOLD analysis project Ga0114918, IMG submission 87015) | Deep subsurface microbial communities from Baltic Sea to uncover new lineages of life (NeLLi) - Landsort_02402 metaG | ecosystem: Environmental > Aquatic > Marine > Oceanic > Sediment | place...
AAAGGGATAAGGAGAAGGAAGAGAGGAGGGAGAGAGAGAAGGAGAGGAGAGAGGGGGAGAGAGAGAGAGAGAGAGAGAGAGAGAGAGAGAGAGAGAGAGAGAGACAGAGGCAGCGGCGGAGAAAGAAAGAAAAGAAGAAAAAACTCAAAATCACCTCTCTTTTTTTTCCATTTGCATCTCTCTGGGGATTTCTCTCTTTTTCTCCTCAAAACACCTCGTCGGCCGCTGGGTCAGCGAGGTCGGCGCCGGCGCCTCCCTCGTCCCCGTCGGAAGACTGCTCCTCCTGCCGCTCCTTCCGCTGCCGGAGCTCCTTCTCGAGCTGCAGCTTGAGCCGCTCCGCCTTGGGCTTCCTCTTGCCCGACCTCGACTTTTTCTTCGGCGGCGCTTCTCCTCCTGCGGCGTCTCCTTCTCCTCCTTCGCCGCTTCCGCCGCTCCCCTGCGTTCCTCCTCCTCCGCCTCCGCTGCCCCCCGACGCGGCAGCCCGGCCCCGCTGCCTCGTCCCCGCTCCCGCCGCAGCCGCAGCCGTTGTCGTCGTCGTAGGGAGCAGCTCCAGCGGAAGCACGCTTCCACCACCGCTTCCGCCACCTCCACCTCCACCTCCACCTCCACCTCCACCGCCTCCCCACTGCAGCTGCGGCTGCGGCTGCCTGCCCGCCGCCCTCTCGAGGTTGCGCCACTTGTCCTTCAGGTCCACCTGCGACCTGCACGAGTTCAGCCTCCCGCGGCCCGCCAGGAGGATTCTGGACCACTGCCCGTGCCCGAAGGACCGAACCAGGCCGCGCAGGCACTCGACCTCGTCGTCGGCCCAGGGGACGGGGGGCCGGCGCCTTTTGCGCGCGAGGGGCAGGCAGGGGGCCTGGGGAGCGTCGGAGGAGGAGCGCTCGACGCGGCGGGCGATGGCGTCGTCGGCGCGCTTGAGGGCCTCGCGGATGGCCTTGGGCAGCGACCCCGCTCTCGCCGTCGGCGGCCTGAGGAAGGCGGAGGGGCCGGCGCCGATGTCGTCGCCGTCGCCGTCGTCTTCGTCGTCTTCGTCGTCACTCCACCTCACGGGCTCGCCCTCGAGCTTCTTGGTCTTCTTCTTCTTGTTGTTCTCGATGCTCTTCCTCCTCCTCTTCTCCTCCTCCTCCTTCTCCCTCTGCTCCCGTCTTCTCCGCTCAAGGTCGGCGCGGGCTCTCCTGGCCTCCTCCTCGAAAGAAACGTCCTCCTCCTCCTGCTGCCGCCGCTGCTGCCGCCCTCGCTCCTCCTCTTCCTCTTCTTCCTCTTCGAGCCTTCCGGCGTCAAAGACTGGGGAGCCCGGTCCCGCCGCCGCCGCCGCTGCTGCTGCGGACCTCTTGGCCGCTGCTTGCCGCCTCGTCTCGTCCTCTCGACGGGCAGCAGCAGCAGCAGCAGCAGCAGCAGGAGCGGCAGCAGCAGCAGCAGGAGGAGGAGAAGGGGAAGGAGCGCTCCGGGGCAGCTTGGCCAGCACCGCGACGGCCGCGACGTGCGTGTCGAGCGAGGTCGGGCCCAGAACACGTGACACGGCCTCGGCGGCCTCGGCCGTCTTCCGCGCGGCGAGGGACGCGGAGAGGGAGGTCAGCGGTCCCAGCGCGGCGTTGAGGGCGCGCGTGGCGGCGTCGAAGAGAGCGGGCGAAGGGGCTGGGGCCGACGACGACGAGGAAGAAGAGGCAGCAGCGGCAGTGGCAGCAGCAGAAGAAGAAGTACAAGAAGAGCGCCATGCCTGAAGGGAGGCCGCCGCTGCCTGGACGCGCCTGGCCGCCGCGTCGAGGTCGCCGCTGGCGGCCAGGGCCGCCGCGAGGCGGACGGAGACGCGGGCCGAGACGCGTGGAGGCAAGGGGTTGGTGGCGGAGATCTGGAGAGGAAGAGAGAGGTTGAAGGGAGAAGGTTGAAAGAGGTTTGAGTTTTTTTTTTTTTTTTGAAAAACGAGCAACTCGATTGGCCCCCGCCCCTCTCTTCTCTTTCTCTCTTTCTCCTTCCCTCCTTCTCTCCCCCCTGTTCTCACCTGGGCTTCCGCCAGCGCTGCGACCAGCGCGTCGACGTTGTCCGAGCCCGCAGAGCGCTCGGCGAGCCACTCGAGGACCAGCGCGGTCTGGAAGGCGAGGTCCGAGGAAGACAAGGGGGCATCATCGGCGTTTGCTCTCGTCGGCGTCGTCGTCGTCGTCGTCGCCGCTGCGTCGGCCGCGGTCGTGTTGGCGCCGAACGACGCGCGCCTCGCTGCAGGCGCCGTCGTAGCCATGACGCAGGGGAGGCTGGTGAGAAGGTGTCTCGCTCTCAAAGGAGGACAGTGTGTGGGAAAACGAGGAAGAGAGAAAGAGCTCTTTCGCTTTTCTTCGATGGTCGGGCAACAGACGAAGTGCGCGAAATGAAAAGGGAAAAAAAAAAGCTCGGAGAAAAAAAACCATTCCTCGCTCGAGAACGAGCTCAGCTCTTCTTTTTCTTCCATCTTCGCTTTTACTAGCGCTCCGGTAAAGATGCCCCCGCGCACCTCCGCGCGCCGTGCCACCAGAGCCAGAGCCACTGCTGACGTTCATCTCACCGCTGGAGGAGCCGCAACCGCCGATGGAGGCGCAGGGGAAGCAGGGCAGCGGCGCAAAGAGACGGCGAGGAGGGCGACGACGACAACGACACCGGCATCTGCGGCTGCGGCAACAACAACGGCAACAACGATCCCCCCGCCCTCGCGCGCCCTCGCCGCGGCCCTCGAGTCCAACCTGAGCCTGCAGTCCAAGCTTCGAGGGGCCTTGCGCAACCTCGACGCCCTCCTGCAGTCGAACGCCGACCTGAGCGGCAGGCTGCTCGGCGGCGCGGTCGGGAACGGTGCGTCATCATCATTGACGACGACGATTTCGGCGCCGGGCGCCGCCGGCGCCGCGGCCGCGGCCGTCCGCCGCGCGTCCACCGCCGCGGACCAAGCCCTCGCCTCCGCCTCCGCCTCCACCTCCACCTCTCCCGACAAGCCTGCGAAAAACATCCGGGGAGGCTTCGGCGGCCCCTTCCGCACATCCAAGGACCCCCCCTTCGAGACCTCGCGCTTCTGGCGCGTCGGCGGGGCCGTGCCGGTGCCCAACGCCGACACGCTCGCGCTCGCCGAGGCCTTCCGACTGTCGCCGCGGTCCTTTCCGATGGTGAGGTGGTCCAGGGGGGACGACGAGGCGCTGGTGAGGGCCTCGGTGGACGCCGTGAGGGAGAGCAGGTTCGCGGAGGCGCTGGAGAGGTCCTCTGCTGCGGGGTGGAGGGGCGAGGAAGGAGGGGAAGGGAACCAAGCAGCGCGAGCGGTTGCGGCTGCCGTCGCTGGAACGGCCGCTTCTGCTCCCCGTTCTTCCTCCTCTCTGCTCGACGCCGCTGCCTCCGCCGCTGCCTCTCTGACCGTGGACTCCCCGGGCGTCGAGGACGAGATCGATTCCTTTTCATTGGAGCGCTGGGACCGGATAGCGGCCTCGGCGCTGCCCTCGCGCTCCGGCGCTGCGCTCTCCGCGCGCTGGCGCGAGTTCCTCAGGCCCTCGGTCGCGGCCTTGGAGGGCGGAGGAGAAGGTTCATTTGTGCCGTGGTCCCGGGAGGAGGACGCGGCCCTCAAGAGAGCCGTGGGGAGGCACGGGGTGAGGAGCTGGACTTTGGTGGCGAAGGAGGTGAACGATTCCGCTGCTGCTTCCGGTTCTGCTTCTGCTCCGCCTCAAACTCCACCTCAGCAGGAGACGCAAAATAAAAACAAGAGGCACCTGCGCACGCCCTTCGCCTGCCTCTCCCGCTACCGCCGCGCCCTCGACTCCGCCACCGTCGCGCAGGGGAGGTGGACGCCCGCCGACGACGCCGCGCTGGCCGCGGCCGTGGCCACGCACGGAGTAGGCAACAGCTGGGCAGCGGTCGCGGCGGCGCTCGGGGAGGAGCTCGCCGTCGGCGGCGGCGGCGGCGGCGCCGGCGCCGGCTCCGCCACCGGCTCCGGCGGCGTCACCCGCCATTGGACGTCGAAGCAGGTGTTTCACAGGTGGAGGGTGCTGAGCGGCGGCGGAAGTGGTGGTGTTGGAAACGAAGCAACAGGAACCGGAACCGGAAACGAAGCAAACGCAAACGCAAGTGCAAGCGCTCCTCCTCCTCCTTCTTCCTCAACGAACTTAATCATCGCCCCTCGCACCCTCGGGATCTGGACTCGCGAGGAGGACGAGGCCCTCATCGACGCCGTCCGCGACGTCGGCGAAGGGAGGTGGTCCCTGGCAGCTGCCAGGGTCCGGGGGAGGACCGACGTGCAGTGTCGGGGTCGATACCTGAGGATGCTGCTTCCCCGAGCGCGGAGGTTGGGGGCAGGGGCGACCTCGGCGGAGGTCGCCCGGTTCGACGCCAAGGCCGCCGACGCCGCGGCTGTTGCCGAGGCGAAAAATGTCTCTAATGCCGCTCCCTCTTCTTCTTCTCCTGCTTTTCCTGCTGCTACCGTTCTTCCTCCTCCTCCTCGCGTCGTCGGGGCCGGGGCGAGGCGCGGCCACGCCGGGACAGCCGAGGTCCGCTGCCCGCACTCTGGCGGCGCCCCCTTCTCGCAGCTCGAGCGGGACCTTTTGCTCAGGGCCCGCGACGACGAGGCGCGCGCGACGCGCGAGGAGGGGCGCGTGCGCCTGCGCTGGGAGCCCGTGCTGCGTCGGTTCAGGGCTCTGCTACTCCTGGAGGCCGAGCGAGCGGCGGAAACGGCGGCGGCGGAAGCGGAAACGGCGGCGGAAGCGAGGTCGGGATCGAGGTCGAGGTTCGAGGACCGATCCGGGCTGATGCCCGAGGACGTCCGCGTCGAGGTGCTGAAGCTGGAGAGGTCGCGGGCGTGCGAGGCGAGGCGGCAGGAGAGGGTCAGGGCGGCGGAGGGGAGGAGGCGGGAGGCGGAGGCGAGGAAGAGGGCGAGGGTGGAGGCGAAGGCGGCGAGCGGAGGTGGAGATGAAAGCAAGAGGAGTAAGGCGACGGCGACGGCGACGACGGCGACGGCGGCGACGCCGGCAGCGACGCGGCGCAAGCAGCCTGCCGCTAAAGCAGCCAAACCGAAAGCCAAAGCTGGTTCTAGAGGAAGAAGGGGTTGAAGACGCTCGCGCAGCTTGAATGAGAGAGAGAGAAAGAGAAGAGAGAAAGTTTTTTTTTCTGACTCTTTGTAATTTTTCCCCGCAGTTTGCTTTTCTTTTTTTTGGTATCAAATCTTTGTTCCTTCTGTTTTTACATTTCATTTTTCAAATTCTTTCCTAGTAGTACCCCGCAGGAGGAGGCAGAGGCGCCGGTGGGGCGTTGCTGGGAGCATTCGCAGCGGGAGCAGCATAAGCAGCGTTCGCAACAGCAGCGGCAGCAGCCTCTCCTGCCGCCTCCGCAGCAGCAGCAGCAGCTTCCTTCTTCGCCCTCCGGAGCCGAGCCCGCGCCTCCTCGCTCTCCCACCGAGCCACCAGCAGCGCCTCCTTCTTCCGATCCGCGCACGCCCGTTCCACGCGCGTTATGGCCTCCTCCGCGAGCTTCCCGGTCCTCTCGGCGGCATCGCAGGCCGCCGAGGCCCTTCGGGAGGAGACCTCGAGCCAGGCCTGCCTCCGCGAGAGCAGCAGGAACTTTTTCCTCTTCTTGTAGCTTTCGCTTGCTGATCCTCCGTTTCGCCCGCTGGTTGAAGCCGCGGCTGCTGCTGTAGCTGCTGCTTCGTCGACCTCGTCCGCGTCTGCGGCCTCGGGCCCTTCCTGGGCGAGGAGCTGAGGGTTTGATGGAGGAGTAAAGAGAGAGAGGTTGAGGTTGAGGTTGAGAGGAGGAGGAAGAGACGGGAAAACAGAAAAAAACTAGATCATTCCGCTTTTTTCTTCACGAAGCGAAGCATCTCCTCCCCTCATTCTACTCACGTGGTACGGCAGCAGCCTGTCTACAGCGTCGTCGACGGAGGCAAAGGGCGTGGAGACATCCGGGTTCGCCAGGGCCGCGAGGTCTTTGGCGACTGCCTCCGAGATGCGGGCGGTGTGCGACTGATGCTGTTGATGATTTTGAGTCTTGCTTCCTCCTCCGCCGTTGCTGGTGCTCGCCCCACCGTCTCCGCCGCGCGTGGATGGCAAGGACTGGGGTGCATCTACGCGCTGGTGCTGCTGAGGGAGCGACAGAGGGGGCGCCGCCGCTTGCATGGTGCGATCGGTTTCGACGTTCGTCGCCGAACTTTCCGAACGAAAATGATTTTTTTTTCTCGATTTTTTTCGTTGCATTTTTTTTCACCTTAAACTTCTTCTCCTGATCCTCCCTCACGCCCTCATCATCCCGCTCCGTCCTCGCCGCCGCCTCTCGTCCTCCGTCTCCTCTTTCTTTTCTTCACCCCCTTCCTCGTCGAAGACCTCATCCACCCCTCCGGCGCCGGCCAGGAAGACCTCCGCGGTCCTCTCCAGGGCCTCGCAGGTCGCGGCGTCCTCCTCGTCCTCGTAGCCCTGCCTGAGCAGCTCCGGAGCATCCAACTTCCAGAGCAGAGGGCGTCCGATCTCGTCGTCGTCGGCCAGGACCAGGATGGCCTCTGCGAGGGCGGCGCGGACTCCCGGGTCGGGGTCTTTCGTGGAGTCTTCGCTAATAGCGGAAGAAGACAGGTCGGTGCCGGCCCAAGCAGCAGCTCCGCCTGCACCGCTCGCCACCTCCAACTTCTTTTTCTCTCCTCCTCCTTCCCCTTCTTTCTCTTTCTGCGGCCTCTTCTCCCCGCAGAGGGCCCGAAGCATCGCGGCCAGGGCCTTTTCTTCCTTGGCGATCTCCTCTGTCGTGCCGTCCCGGGCGGCAGCGAGGCAGCAGTTCCTCAGGGCGGCCGCCGAGGCGTGGCGCGCGGCCGCGGAGAGAGCTCTCCCGCCGCTCTCCCTCTCTCCGCCGCCGTCGCCGCCGCCGAACGCCGCCTGCGCCACGGCCCCAAAGGCCCCCGAGGGGCCCACCAGCAGCCTTCTCCCGTCGGGAAGCGCCGTCGCGTTCGCCAGCAGCGACGCCACGCCCTCCGCTTCGCCCGCCAGAAAGCGGTGGAGCAGGACAGCGAGGTTGAAGCCCTCGACCTTGGCTTTCCCCAGCTGCAGCAGGGAGGCCGCCCCTTCCTCCAGGGCCGTGAGGTTGGACAGGAGCATCAGGAGCATGTCGGAGCGGGAGGGGAGAGGAGGGGGAGGAGATTTGGGGTCGAGGGTCAGGGAAGCGGCGAGCGAGGTGGAGATGGAAGAAGAAGCTGAAGTTGAAGATTGTTTTGCTTCTCCTTTCTTCTGTTCCCTCAGGGAGTCCATTGCCCTCTGGACCGCGCCCAGCTTCAGCATCGATTTCGCGACACCGGGGTCCTGCGAGAGGTTGACCAGCGCCGCCAGAGCAGGGCGGCGGGAAGAGGGAGCCGAGCCTCCTTCCTCCTCCTCTTCCTCCGTTGCCCTCCGCAGCAGCGGCGGGAGCAGCCTTGCCGATTTCGAAATCAGCCTCTCCTGCCCCGCGGCGTCGCCCGTGAGGCCCTCGACGAGCTTGCACGCCTCGAGGCGGATCTCGGGGCGGTGCCTGTCGTCAAGGAAGTCGACCAGCTCGTCCAGCTCGTCGACTTCGGCAGCGGAAGAGGCGGCGGGTTCCTTCTGCTCTTCTGCTGCTACGGCGGCAGCGGCGGCTTGTTCGCCGACGTTTGACGGCGCTGATGCTTCGGCGGTCGTCATCTCTTTTTTTGTGTGTGTGGCAAAGACAGAAGCCTCTGTTGAGAGTGCGGGTTTGCGCTTGCTGGTTTCGTGACAGCGCAGATGAAGACTACCTCAAGCGCAGAAGCGAAGGGAGTGTGGAAAGTATTCCAATCCAGAGCTTACTAGCGAAGAAGGAGAAGAAGAAGAGAGGCGATTTTGGAGTGACCGAATCGACGGAAATCTCGCTTCGATTTTTTTTTCCGCCGCTCCAAAACTCCACCTCAACAGATCTCACTCCCCCTCTCTCTCCTTCCTTTCTGCTCCTTCCCACTCCCCCCCGCGCTGGCCCTCTCCAGTTAGCGCCAGCTCTTTCTTTCTGCTCGAGCAGTGTCGCCGCGTCCTCCTCGGCCCTCGAAATGACCGCGGCCATGCTGCGCGCCCGCTGCGCGCCCGTGTCGGCCGCGAGAGCATCGACGTCGGCGTCGTCGGCGTCGGCTTTGCCGTCGACTTCTCGCGCCGCCGCCGCCGCCGCCGTGCCGCTGCGCCGTTCCATCGTTCGCTCCGCGGCCGCGGACGTCGAGCTCTCCCCCGGTTCCCCTCCGGCAGACCTCATCATCGTCACGGGAGACGCCCCCTCTGCGCCCTCGTCGGGAGCCAAGGTCCTGGAGAAGAAGTGCTCGAGGAGGTTTAAGGAGCTGAAATCCAAGGTGAGGAAAAGAAAAGAGAAATGCGGAAAGAAAGAAAGAGAGAGAGAGAGAGGACAAAGGATTTCCTTTTTGGTGGGGGGCCGAATGGCGATGCTTGCGACGTTCTCTCGCTCGTTCCAGTCGTGTCAGAGGCTCGCATTTGAAGAGACAGAGGCTACAAGCTGGAGAAAGCGGTGAATTTCGACGGGCTAGGCACGGAATCGCCACGACGAAAAAAAAACTCCAACACCAAAGTCGAGCCGCCGCTAGTTTTCTTTCCTCAATTCGCTCACCTCCACCTCGTCCTCTTTTTCTTTCCCTCTTTCCTTCTCCACTTCAAAACTCTCAGGTCCCCACCAAGGAGGTCTCGCTCGACGCCGGGGACGCCGTCACCGCCGTGCTCGCCACGTCGTCGGCCAAGTTCACCGAGACTGTCGAGTTCCACGCCAGGTAAGGAGAGAGGAGAGGAGAGAGGAAGAGAAAGAGGGAAAGGGTTGTCTTTCTTCGTCGAACGAGAGGAAAAAAAAAACCCGAGGTTTTTCTTTTTTGCCCTCACCTTTTCAAAAAAAAAAAACTTTCCTCGTCCTCCGTCACAGGCTCAACATCGACCCCAAGTACACCGACCAGCAGCTCCGCGCCACCGTCCGCCTCCCCGCCGGAACGGGCAAGGAGCTCCGCGTCGCCGTCCTCTGCAAAGCCGAGGACGCCGCAGCAGCGAAAGAAGCCGGCGCCGACTTCGTCGGCGAGGATGATTTAATCGAAACTATCGCCGGGGGGATGATGGACTTTGACAAGCTTGTCGCGACGCCCGACCTCATGCCGAAAGTCGCCCGCCTGGGCCGTGCCCTGGGCCCCAGGGGCCTGATGCCCAACCCCAAGGCAGGCACGGTCACCCCGGACGTCGCAGCTGCGGTCAAGGACTTCAAGGGGGGCAAAGTCGAGTACCGCGCCGACAAGGCTGGCAACGTCCACGTCGGCATCGGCCGCTCCAACTTCACCAAGGAGAAGCTGATCCGGAACCTGAAGGCGGTGCAGGACTCGATCGACATCAACAGGCCTCCGGGGGCGAAGGGGATCTACTGGAAGACGGTGAGAGAGGAAGTTTTTTTTTTCTTTTTCGTTTTTTTTTTTACGACGTCGAAAAACTTTTCCAAACTCACTTTGTTCTCTCTTCTTTCTCTCTTTTCCCAAAACTCCAAAAACAGGCGAGCCTCTGCTCCACCATGGGACCCTCGGTCAGGATCAACTACTTTGCGCTCAAGGACCTGAAGCTCGACGAGTAGAGAGGGAAAGAGGAGAGAGGGAAAAGAGAAGAGAGCGCCTTTTTGCGCGGCGAGAGAGAGATACTTTTTTATAAACTCATTATTTGCGTTTTGTTTTCCGTTCCAATCTTCTTCAACACCACACCAAACAAATTTTGAGAGATGAGCAAAAAGAGGAGGAAGCGAGTGTAACTACTTTGCGAGGAAGCGAAAATGATTTCAAAAAGAAAAATGCTGGGAAAACGAAGGGGAAAAAAGAAATTTTAACTTCGTTCTTTTCTTCTTTTTCTTCACCGGAGGTCGACAGAGTCGAATCCGGTTTGTTGCTGCTGCTGCTGTGGCCTCGATGTTCCTGCTGGAGGTACCGCAGGCACGGTAGCAGCTCCTCCCGCGGCGGCGACGGCGAGCGGCGAGTCGAGCACGAGCCCGTCGGAGGCCTCCCTCCGCAGCGCCCCCCGAGGAGCGACGGCGGTGACGCCGAGGTCGGAAATTGAAGGCGGCCGCCGCTGCTGCTGCTGCTGCGAGAGCGGGCCCGCCTCGTCTTCTTCGCCTCCGTCTGCTGCTGCAGCGTTTTCGTTGCTCTGGTAGCGTGTGTCCTCGTCGTCCTCTTCCTCGTCGATGGTGAAGGGGTTTTTCGGGACTGGAGCAGCGCCGTTGTTGTATGTCGCCGTCGCCGTCGTCGCCGTCGAAGCACCGGCAGCGTTCCCTCCTCCCTCCCGCGGCGAGGAGGCCGCCGCCCCCGCGCCGCCGCCGCCGCCTTTGCTGTTCCCGAGGCCCGAGGCCGTCTCCCTCCCCACGGCGATGAACGTCTGAGTCCTGACAGTCCTCGGGGTCCCTCCGCCCCCGCTACCGCTGCTCGCTCTCTTGCCTCCACCGCTCCCGCTGCTGATGCCCCCGGTCTCTGCTGCGTTCGCGTTTCCGCCGCCGCTGCCCCCCGAGTCGTAGAGCACGTAGTTGTGGTAGGCGGGAGCGAACTGGTGCACCGTGTCTGCGACGACGTCGCGGATCGAGATCGCGTGGCGCATCGAGGTCAGGTCGACGCCGCCGCTGCCGTTGGCAGAGTTGTTGGAAACCGCGGCGCGCGCCGCCGCGCCCGACGAAAATGCCGCAGCGTCGATCCCGTTCTTCCTCCCTCGCCCGAAACAGCTCCCCCGCGCGTCTATTCCTGCGTACTCCTCCCAGGGGAAGGCCAGCGCCATCGCCACGGCGGCCGGAAGCATCTCGCAGCACAGCAGCAGGTTCTGCATCGATTTCCCCGCAGCCGGACCGGGAAGAGCCCCGATGCCGACGGAAATCCCGACGGCGACAGACTGCCAAAAGGTGGCGAAGACGACGGATTTCACACAAACAAATTTCAGCACGGGCTTGTGCGGTTTCAGCAGGTCTCGGGTGCCCATGTAGAAGAGCAATAGCGAAAAAAGGGCCCAAGAATATGTGACGTTGTAGATGAGCGTTATCCACAAGTAGCCAGAATTGATGGCCCAGGAGCCCTCTCTGAATTTCCCTTCGTGGTGTAGCGCGATCGTGATGGCAGCCAGGATCGGTTTCAGGAGCACAAACTGAAGCGTGCCGCGCTTGCAGCGTCGGACGAAGGCTCCGTCGACTGGCATGGGTCTGAGGCAGCAGGTGCAGTGGGCGAGCGAAGGGGAGAGGACGAAGCCCGCCATCGCGACCTCGACCCTGCCCGCGCCCCCGACGTAGGCCAGGCAGAGCGCGAGGAAGTTGTAGATGACCCAGGCCTGGATGGAGAAGAAGAGGTGGAGAGTGGAGGAAGGGAAAAAGGTGAGTTGTTTGGGGGGAGAGAAGAACGAGAAAGAGAAGAGAAGAGAAAAGAAAAGGAAAGGAAAAAAAAGAAAAACGGACCTCGTAGCAGTCCCTGACCGTGTCGAGGTAAGGCGCCGCCACGGGGAAGAGCAGGCTGAAGAAGCTGGTGACGGAATAGAAGGGCACCATGAAGACGATGCGGACGATGTAGCGCTGGAACAGGGGCTCGGTGTAGTGCCGGAGGTGCTGGACGATCTGATTTTTTTGTGTGGAGGTCGGGGTTGAAGTGGAGGAAAAAAAGGAGTTGAGTGCCCGCTCGACGAAGAAAAGAAACCATCGTTGCCTCTTTTCTCTCGAGCGTTTTTCCCTCTCTCTCGTTCTCGCGTGCTTCTCGCTTTCCATCTATCCCTGAGAGTGTCATCGCGTGCTCTCCTCACCTGGTGGATCGAGATCAGCACGGCGGTCCAGGTGCAGATCCCGGCGACGGCCAGCAGGGGCTTGCTCGACGAGACGTCAATCATCGTTTCGTTTTGTTGCCTTTCTCTTTGATGGCTTTTGTTTTTCTTGAGGCCGTTTCCTCTGCCTTTCGGGAGAGCTCTGGCTGGCTCTTTGAGCGCGCGTGCGATGCGATACGGCGAGCTCTTCGACGTCGGAAGGAAGAGGGAAGCAGAGAGGGTCCCTCAGCCTTCTGCGAACGCAGCGGTTCCCCGAGAGCTCGCGATGCCTCTGGCTCTCGAGTCGAGAGCGAAACAAATGGTCGTCGTCAAACTCGGGCAGAACTTCGAAAAAAAAAACGAACGGAAAAATTTACGAAAAGAAAATGACGACGACGGCGGCGGCCCATCCCTCGCCGAGCGCCCAGCCTCCGCGGGACGTCTCCATCGCCATCGTCAAGGCCTCGCAGCGAGAACATGTGTTGAGCAGGCTCTGGCCAGAGTTTGTCAAGGTAAGAGAGAAAGAGAGAAGAGAGAGAGGAAGAGACGAGAGAGAATGAGAAAAGAGGGGCATGCGACGGCTAGCGCTGCCTCTCTCTTTTTGCTTCTTCTTCAACCCCGACCCCCCCCCCCCCCCCCCCCATTCCCCCCCCCCCCCCCCCCCCCCCCCC
>Ga0114918_10004309_pt1 | contig 12396 bp, 17 predicted proteins | sample LantaG_FD_87015 | JGI IMG/M metagenome (GOLD analysis project Ga0114918, IMG submission 87015) | Deep subsurface microbial communities from Baltic Sea to uncover new lineages of life (NeLLi) - Landsort_02402 metaG | ecosystem: Environmental > Aquatic > Marine > Oceanic > Sediment | place...
CAACAATTCTCCAGTCAAAGTCTTTATAGAACCAGTCTTTTTGTGCTATTCTATTAGTAAATATGATTGTTATATGTTTTTTTGGGGGTGTTTTATGAAGAAGAAAGTTATTTTATTATTGCTTGCATTGAGTGTCTCGGGAGCGCATGCCCAAAAAATAGAGGGTGATCGTTTTCAAAAGCTTTTAAAAGATCGTGGAATTGATGTTGCTGCAAAAACATCAATAGTTACTCCTAAAACTGGAAGTCTTCAGTTGATAACAATTAAAAATGATTTGCAGAATCCGCTTACCTATGATCCTCACAAGATTGCTCCCCATTTAGAAGATAATGGTGACAAGTTTGTAAAAATGATTCGATTGAAGCGGATAGTATGGGGCGCGGGAGCTGCGGCGACATTGATAGGGTCTGTAGGCCTTCCTTCGTATATGATTAAGTTAAATCGCGAGCTAGCGCAGGCTCGTCAAGGTCTTCGTGAGCAAGGTAAGTTCAACCAAAATCGCGGCAAAACATCTCAAGATATACAGAGAGAAGGAGTAGGAAGAGATCTTGAGGCTGCAGGAACCCCTGGTTTAACAAAAAAAATACCAGAAACTTTTTTTCTAGGTACGGTAATGGGGCTTTCCTTTATGTCCCTTGGCTTTTCTGGAATTTTTTTACTTACTGGATATGCAGAGCTATCTCCAAAGCATATTATTCAAGAAAAAATTACCATTGATCCAGGCCAAAAGGTTCAGGTTCTTCTTTGGTTTAAATCAAAAGAAAAATGCGATTTTGTTGATATAGAAGGGAAATACAAACTTATTTGTACTTCAGATGCTTATCAGGCGATGAATAAGGCGCTTGAAGTTGAGTAGAAGTAGGCTTCTTTTATATCTCAAAAGTTCTAAAATAGTCCCTCCGTCGCTAAAGCTTACGTCTATGCCAAGGCTACGCCGGGCAGGCTCCACTAAATTCAATTGTATCTCTAGAGGCTGATATCCAAAAAATCTGTTAAAATTTTATTAAACTAATCATTTGCGCTACTCTATTAGTAAATATATATAAATTGTACAAGCCCGTGAGGAAATTAATTATGATTTTTTCTATTATTCGCCAGCAATTGAGCGGCTCAATAAACATTTCTTTGCCGTTTATTATTTTCTATTATTTCGCTCCCCAGTATGCATTGAGTTTTGCGGGTATTACTGTGTATTCTTTGTTGGTTGGGCTATATATAGCCTATGTTGTCTATATTACGACCAGAAATCAGGCAAAAAGTTTTCTTTTTATTCCTACAGACGATCGCAAGAAGCAATTTGATAATGAGATTTCTCGGTGTGGGCTTGATCTAAAGGATGTTACAATACGGTATGCCTATGTTGATGACGCAGTTGCTTTAACTTTTTTCAATACTATAGCGGTTGACCCGATGGTTTGGAGCAGTATTCAGGAAGATCCAGAGGCTTTAAAAGCACGAGAAGTAGTTGAGAAATATGTCATTCCGAGTGTTCCTGAAAATAAAAAAGAGTTACATAATGCAATAAGCTCCAACCTTTCTTTGGCTGCTCAAAAATTTATTTTTCGACATGAACTTGCTCATATATTTTATAATTACTCAACTAAACGCATAGTGATAACGGGAATAATGGCTGCAATAGCAGCGTTTGCTGCTCTCTTTTTTGCATATAAGGTTATACCTATTTTAGGAGGATTTTTTACACTAGTAGCATGTATATGCCTAGGTGCGTTGATTGATTTATTATTGGGTTATGCAGTGAATTATTTTTTTAAATCATATGAAGAAAAACGCGCTGATATATTTGCTACGCGTTTTAGCTCAAAAGAAGAAATAAAAGCGGCAGCAGATTTTTTTGAAAACTATGAGCAGGCTGCTCAGCGCTATAGAAAGACTATCGATAGCAAGATTTTTAGTCTGCCGGCAACTATTTATGGTGGGTATATTGATGGCATAACTCGGGCTCACTATTTACGTGAGTTTGCTCAGTTAAAATAAATTTTTTTACCTGTCGAGCCACTTATTCACTTCTTCATCTATATCATTATAGTTTTTTTCTGAGTAGAAATGTTGTTTCAGCACTGTCATCCATAAAATGAATAGAATTGCATTTCCGAGTAGAAAATGTTGAAACATCGTCATTTTTTTCTCCGCAAGTAGCGAGATGTTATTACGAATGGGTCTTGTCCATTAAGTATATACCACTTAACGTAGTAAAGAACGGCATATGTTATGAGACCAATAATGACATATTGGTACCAGTACCAGTAGAAAAAATAATTATAACTGAAGAACCACATGGCTTTCCTATTAAATTGGACCAGTTGCTACTCAACATGGAAGTGGTAATACCATTCCACCTATCTCTTCCGGATATAATCCATTGCCATCATTACTGCAAAGTAAAGAAATACGCCTAACGCAATCTCATTGGCACTTATGGTTACACTCATTCCACGCATACTGCGAACAAATACTCCCACATAGAGAATAGGCAACATACGTACAAACATTAGTGAAGTAGTATTAGAAGTAGTATTAAATGATTCTTTTATGTTCATACACTTCTAATATCCATAAATTTCTAGGAATTACCTACTCGCCCTTTCTGCAACGAAACAATGTGAGTAGGCAAACTGAAAAATTAATATTTAGGGACACCGAAGTGTCCCTAAATATTTGTTGCTATATAAGAAAGATTTTTTATTTTTGAAGAAACCTATTAATGATTTCTTGCCACTTTGCCATGTCTTTTTCAAGCATAAAGTGACGCTTCATAAACAATTGCCAGAGAATTGCCACCACAATAAACCCAACAATTGCATGTTGATTCTCAGTCATTTTTTTCTCCGGCAATAATTGATTATTGATAGAAGAATGTCTTCGCCGTTTAAAATGTTATATTTTATGTAATACATAATGGCAAACGTTCCAACACCCAAGATTACATGCTCATACCAATAAAGCCACATAGTTATTCCTCAAAGATTTATTAAACAGGCCCTGTTGCAGCACCTAGAGCAATTCCACCAGCTACCGCTGCAGCGTTGCTAGCTATTTCTATAGGAGCAACAAATTGTGCTTCTAATGAAATAAAAGTAGCAACACATCCCCATCCTGTCATTGCAGATGCTATTAGGATTCCTCCATGCCCTACTGCGTATGTTCCATATTTTCCGACATAAGCTCCAATAGTTGCACCTAAAAGACCGCCACCTCTTAAACCATCCGCTGCTTTTACGCTATATTCACCGTTATCAAATTGAGAAAGCTTAAAGGTACTTGTCATGCCATAGAGAGCAATCTCGTTAAGGCTACGACCTTTAAACTGCTCATCTGTATCACAAGTCTGAATTCTGACAACTTCTGCGCCATCTTGAACAAAGAAACCATTCTTATCAGCGCCCAATCTCAGGCCTTTATCTAGCCCATCTGTTCTGACATGAGATGAATCAAATAAAAACGTGAAGTTATCAAGATCAATATTGGAAAACTCTTCTACTTCCATTTGTGTACCAGGCTTAAAAAGCTCTTCGGGTTTTACTGCTGAAAGAGAAGATATAGTGATAAGAGAAAAGAGCATAGAGAGAGAAATTAGTTTACGTACCATGATAATTCCTTCTGTACGTTCGAATTGTTGTAAATTCACTGTTGCTTTCATATACCATTCCCTCTTTTTGAATGGTTATGCGTTCTGCGACTCCTCTGCTTAAAGGATTAAATCTACAAGTCTCTTTAATAAGTACTCTCTTTTTAAAACAATGCAAGCAAAAGTGCGTAAAACATACGCTTTTTTGTGCATTGAATTCAAATGGGGTAATTCCAGTATTAAGAGATCAGAGCGATCGGTCCTATTTGAAAAGAAACGTTGGGAAAAAGAAAGGCTCGTAATCCAGTTGGACTACGGGCCTTTTTATCGTCATTATGTTTTGATTTCCTGTTTGATTTCTTTGTCGCTTTTTTCTGTGCATCAATTTTCAAGTCTTTATAATTCAGATCTGTTTGTGTTATTTAGGTAAGAAACAAGTTTTTTTAGGGGTTCTTTATGAAAAAACTGATACTTATTCTATGCGCTGCGCACATGATTGTGAATTATGCCGGTGAAGAAAAAAAACGAGATATACTGCAAAGAGAGGAATTGAAAGAGCAATTAAAATCAATTCGAGGCAAAATTAAGGTTTACAGTAGTTTTTTTTCATCAAAATACTCAGAAAAAAATCGCTCATTGATTAGAAAAAAAATGTTAGAAGATGCGATGATAATAGCTGTTATAACCGCATCTTTATTCAGGATAAAAAAGTACTTTTCAGGGAGTGCATTTATCTTGAATGCCATACCGATTGAAGACATTCAGAGGAAAGCTTCTGATTTAATGAGCACGGGAGACGTTATCCGCTATAGTAGTATGTTTCGCCAAGGATGTTTTGTGCGGGTGCCTGGAACGACTTTAGAATCAGATAAAACTGGGTTATTTTCGAGGCATAACTATGATCAGTCTTTCTCTGAATACAGAGTAGAGGGTGGTGGATATATCGTTACGTATGAACTAGGGGAAGTAGGATCAAATAATTATATAAGAGCGCGAGTATCTTTTGCAATACTGGATCGAGCATTTGAATTTGTAGAACGTATGCATAGATTGGCAAAAGATCGAGGCCTTGAGGATTGTAAGGTTAATACTCAGATAAAATGTGAGTATCTTTTATAATTAAAAAATAATGCTCTTTTTTTAAATATTCATATTTATCACGTCTGTTATTTAAGAACGCATAAAAGGATTGGTTGATGAAAACGAGAGAATGTTATGGATGTAAGGGTATATACCCCGAACGTTCTGATCTTGAAGCCTATGCAACCTATGGTGTAGGTAGATATGGAGTTGCAATTCCTGAATGCATGTTTGCGGTAAGTGAGATATTGGTTAAAGAAAATGAACTCTATGGGTATCCCCAGCCTGCTCATCGATTAATTGTTGATGCGGTAGGATTACAGCACCCTCCTCATCGTGATATTCAAGAAAAACTTGGCATTGAGTCCCGTTTTATTGATGCATCAATTCAATCGGTATGGATACATGGCTTAGGGCTCTACTGTATTTTTGTAAAAAATATGTCTGCCAAGCAAGCTGGATTAGCTATGAAGAAAACTTTGGATACTATGAATAGGTTAAGACACACTTTTTCAGAGCTAAAACCTCCGTATGATTTTGGAAAAATAAAAGCTTTGAATGTTCAAAATGCGGTAATGGAAAAAGAGTTAAGCCTCGAAAAATATACACAATTGGCGAATCAATGGGCTCAATCTGTATGGGATGCATGGAAAGATCAGCATGCCGCATTTGCAGAATTATATGAAAAGTATTGTGGGACAGAGTGATAGAAAGTTCTAAAATAGTTCAGTCTGCGTCTTAAGGGCTACAGGGGTTACGATTTTTTATTATCTCTTCTAGAGAGTATATTGAGCGGCCATTTTAGCTAGCTTGTAAATTTTGGTACATTATTACTAAACGTAGACTTATTAATTTTTAGGGAGGTTTTTATGGCAACATTTCGTTGCGACAAACTTGGGCGTGATAAAACGCTAGAGGGTTTTAAAAAAGAAGGCGTTAGACCGCAGTATAAGATGCTTACGGGTAAAGAGTTGTATGATGCACTTTTGCTGAAGCTTGTAGAGGAAGCTGATGAAGTGCGGGATGCGTGTAATCGCCAAGAATTAATTGAAGAGCTTGCAGATGTTTTAGAGGTAATTGATGCGCTGTGCAAAACGCAGGGTATTTCAATGAAAGAAATTGCACCCGTAAAAGAAGCGAAGCTCAAAGAGCGAGGCGGTTTTGAAGCGGGGCTGTATATTGAAACAGTTCACGTGGATGATGATAACCCAAAAGTTGAACACTTTCGATTGTCTCCTGATAAATATCCAGAAGAATAGTTCAAAATAATATCACTTTTTGCTTGAAAATTTCTGTTGGGAAGAATATGTATATCATTTCATTTTTTATAGCGCTTCAAATTGTTCTTCTCTTTTTTATGACGTTTCACGATTGGGTGCACGTACCCCCTTTAACCAATATTCGTGAAATGGAAAAGCAGAGCACGTGGATTGGCCGACTGATTAATTCAATAATCTTTTTCTTTTTAATTGTTATCCCTTTGTTTTTAACGTGGCAGTATCAGTCCCATTTCCCCTTTTGGGCACTGCTCACTATTACGAATATTTATGGGGGATTAACGATTGGAACTATTCTATCGTGGTGGATTCCCTACTTTTTTGGAAGCTACACAGAAGAATTTAAAAAGGCATTTGCCGAATATGAAAATACGCATCACTTTTTACCTGCCATTAAGGATCATGTAATTCCCAATACCTTTCATGTTATGTTGCATCTGCAAATATGGACATGCTTTGGCATTTCGTTGTATGTGTTACTCAGAAACTGGTGACATTGCTTAAACTGTTTGAAGTGATAAAAAGGGAATCAGATGGTTCGAATTGTACGCAAAAAAAAATATCCACCCGGGCTTGAGATATTGCCGAGTGGTAAAATTAAATATCGTGGCATTCTATTTGACGGTTTTAATAAGCCGCGCAAAAGTACGCGAGAAAGTAAAAAAGGCATGGTGTTAGCCAAAGATGGCGATGTGATAAAGCTTATCCACTTTGGCGAGAGCAGCATGGGGCATAACTATAGCCCGGAAGCTCGCAAATCATTTAAAGCTCGTCATGCTCGAAATATCGCAAAAGGAAAATTGAGCGCTGCCTATTGGGCCGATAAGGTGCTATGGGCTGGCCCTGGCGGTTCTAAAAAAAATCCCCCGAAATCTCAAAAATATGTGAAGGGCAAAAAGTAGATTCAGTAGTTATTACTCCTGACTCTTCATAAGTTTGACGCCCCCTTTTTTGACAAAAAGGCCCGAATATATAGGCTTGTTGGTAATAAGTTTTTGTTATAAAACAACGCATAAGGCAGTAAGTTGGTAATGGGATAAGGAGTTTTTATGCTTGGTACGATTGATTGGGTTTTTGCTTTGAAGTTTGGCCTTGTGATGGGGCTTATAGAAGCTACGTATCCCCTTGCATATGCAGCTTTGCGTGGGCGCAATATAAAAAGACGGTTTGACCTCTCTTCAAATGGATGGGTTCGTGCTGGAGCCGCAGGCGTTAAAACGTTAGCTATATTCGTGCCATTACAATTGGGTGTGAGTGGATTGTTACTGTTTCCAATGATATTTCTACTGTACCTAACGCTTCAACTGATCTCTGACGATTATATTCATTCATTTTAGCGCTATTTTATGTTTTTTATTACGTGAACAATTGACAATAAGGGGAGGTTTAATGATTACATTTAAATGCGACAAACTCGTTCGTGATAATACATTACAGCGATTTAAAGATGCGGACGTTACTGCGCAGTACAAAATAATCAGTAATACAGAGTTGATTGATGCTCTCAATTGTAAATTGATTGAAGAAGCGTATGAAGTGCAGGATGCACAAAATCGCCAAGAAGTGGTTGAAGAGCTTGCAGATTTATTGGAAGTAATTGATGGATTATGCAAAGTTCGGGGCATTGCACTCGAAGAAATTATGAAAGAAAAGAAGGCAAAAATTGCCGAGAGAGGCGGCTTTGATAATGGTATCTATATTGATACCATTCAGATGCGCAAAGATAACCCAAAGGCTGCGTATTTTCGAGCTGCTCCGGAGAAATACCCTGTAATTGTATGATCAAACGGTTAAAACATCGATAAACTCTTGCTTTTTGCTGTTCATATTTTCTATCCTGAAGATAGGAAGGTATCTATAAGAGTAAAAAAAAGGAAGTTTTATGAAGAAGCAATTATGTTTATTTGCATTGTCTATTATTTTGTCTTTCTCGGCTGTTGCCCCATTGGAAGCTGCTCCATCTACTGGTCTGAAAGCTATTCTTAAGAAAAAATTTATTGAAAAAAAGGCGCTTACTTCGCAGGATAAAGCTGCGCTGAAGAAAGCTACAGCTGTAACAATTGCAGCGGGACTTGCTGCACTTGGAATAGTGGGAGCCGGATGGATGCAAATACCGCCTAAACATGGAACGAAATATCAAACAAGGGATGGCCATATTATTACAGTTGAGCAGACATATCATTACTCAGGACAATCAATGCCAACGCAGGTGCAATTTGACTCAAATGATTTATTTGATTTAGATGAAAGTTTGCAAGAAGTGAGTAGGGTTGCCAATAGAATTTATGATCAAGGTCATGTTCGAGAAATGCCTTTAACTACCTTTAAAAAACTGATTATTCTTGGTGATCTTAAAGAAATTAAGTAAGAAAATTTTAGATGATGATAATAATGAGGGCTGCATGATGCGGCCCTTATTTATTTGTGAGAATAGAAAAGGCGATAAATATTCCGAAGTGTAGCCCTCAGATTTATTTTATTTCATTAACTATTGCTTGTTTTGTGTTATGGTAGCTCCCAATCGGTTTTGCTACACTGTATTCTATAACTAAGGATAAAAACTATGAATTATAGTAATTATAAAAAACTAATAGCTGGTTTGCTTTTGTGTATCGTAACCGTGCAGATTTTTGCAGCACGCAAGCGTTCACGGCTCAAGGCCGGAGACGTTGCGCCAGAATTTACCTTACAAGGCGATGATGGCAAAACGTATTCACTTGCTGACTTTGATGATCAAAAAGTAGTGCTCTTTTTTTATCCGAGTGATGATTCGTATTATTGCACCAAGCAGGTATGTAGCCTCACGCATGGATATGAATTACTTAAAAAACACAATATTCAGCTTTTTGGAATTAATCATCAATCAGTTGAGAGCCATGCAGCATTCAAGAAAAAGCATGCATTACCATTCATACTTTTGAGCGATCCAACATCGCAAGTGATCAGAGCCTATGGTGCTTATTCGCCGTTTTTAACAAAGCGAATCACTGTTTTGATTGATAAAGGAAATATTGTGAAGGTGCTGCGTAAGATCGATGTGAATGAGCATGCAGATCAGATACTGAAAGCTTTCAACGCTTAATACAGTCGATTTTATGCAAACAGTTTTTTCATTTTGTTAATAAAATCACCTTTACTGAAGTTGCCATGATGTGTACCAAGCACTTCACCCTGCTTCATGAATAAAAAGGTTGGCACTCCAGAAACGCCCAATTGCTTTGCATAGTTCGTATCATTTTCAACGTTGATTTTATAAAATTTGTATTCGCCTTCAAATTCTTTGGCTATTTTTTCAACGATTGGCGCAACTTGCATGCATGTGCCACACGTAGGGCTATAGAATTCTACTACTACCGGCTTAGATTCATTATTAATAGTTTCTTCAAAATTCGATGTTAGTTCAGTTATCATAGCTTTCCTTTTTTAAGAGTAATTTGAAATAACGCTGATAAGTATTTTGTTTTTTTGATATAATCAGAAATATAAAAGAGTTGTACAGTATTGGATGAATTGTATGAAAAAGATAGTATGTTTAGCTATCTGTATGGTGGGTAGCTTTTTTCTAGGGGGTGTCGCTATGGATACTGGCACAATAATTATTCTTAATGGTCCATCTGGATCAGGGAAAAGTTCAATTCAAAAAGAATTTCAGAAATTAATGATGCCAAATCTATGGTTGAAGTTAGGTATTGATAATTTATTTGATATGCCGATGCCAGATATCACTCCAGAGAACATGCAGTATTGGCAAACAGAAAATCCAATTCGATGGGTAGAGCAATCGCAGGATGCTGAGGGCAACAATGTGATAACTCTTTGTGTTGGGCCGCAAGCAGAAAATGTTGCATATGCAATGAATAGCGCAATTGCTGCTTATGCGCAGAACGGATGCAATGTGATTGTTGATTATATTGCGTACGATCAAAAATGGCTGATCGATCTTGAAAAAAAATCTGCTCCATTTAAAACCTACTATGTTGCCGTTGAGATTCCGCTCGAAACGTTAGAAGAACGGGAGGCCGCACGAGCAACCTCTCCACAAGGCCATGCGCGTAGCCATTATGCAACGGTATATGGGGATAAAAAATACGATTTAGTAGTGAATAGTAAAAAAAATAGTGCACAAGAAATTGCGGAACAGATTAAACAAATGGTTGGTAAATAGGAACAGCATGAAAAAAATTTTATTATTATTTTTAATAGCATAAGCGCCACTATGTAGGGCGAGTGATCCGCGCAGAGCTGAGCAAGAGGCTGAAGTGAATCGCCGAATACAGGAAGTCCGTGAGCGTAATGCAGCAGCTCTTCGAGCGCAGGCAGCTACGCAACAAGTGCGTGAAGCTGAGATGGAGCGGCAGATGCAAGAAGTTCGAGAACGTAATGTAGATACGGCAGAGCGGGAGCGATTGCAATCAGAGCGAGAATTTGCACAAAGAGCAATGCGTGGTCTTTCAGATCCAGTAGAGGATTGGCAAGAGGAGCCCTCGGGCGAAGCTGCAATAGAAGCAGCTTTAAATGGGCTATCTGATGTAGATCAAGGTATGATAGAACGCCTTGCAATGCGAATAACTTTGACAGAGCATGATCCGATCTTTGTACATTTACCATTGCTTATTCAGGAGATGATTATTGATATGAGATTGGGTCAGATGGAAGAGAATAAGCCTGTTCAAAAAGCAAGTGATGTGGCAAAAGATCAGTTAAAACAACGATGGCCTGCCTTATTAAAAGACAAACATCTTGCTGATGGGCAAGAGCCAGAAACAGAATGCTGTGTCTGCCAAGAAGATGAGAGTCTCGAATTGCATATGGATCATATTCCGTGTGATGCGACTCGGCTGCATTCGAGTAAAATATGTATTGAATGCTTAAGTACTATTATCGCTAACCCAAAAGCAGATGGCGTTACTCATTGCCCGCTGTGCAATACACGGTTATTGGCTACATTATAAGCATGAATGTAAGTAAAGAGGGCCGGCAGAGTGGTTTTGATCGAAAATACCATGTGGCGGCTGTTTTACGAAGGGCTATTGGAACCTTTGGAAATGTGGTGTATTCTATAAATACGTTAAAATAAAGACAAAAAGATTCTATTTGGGGGTATTTTCTATGATGAAAAAATATGCATCACTATTTTTAGTAGTTGCGAGTTTTGGTTATTTTGCTTGCTCTTTGGCACTTACGCCAAAAGATGGCAATATGTATCAGCAAGAGTTACAGGTTCTTAAAGAAAGGCGCTTTCAGGGCACTATGCTTGATCGCAAAAGTGCTTCAGGACCCAAAAATGTTCTTGTATTTACTGAGAATGCGGAGCAAGTAGGGTTTTGGGGGATGCTATTTCGTCAAGCATTCATTGGGCAAGATCCAATTGCTATATCGTCAAGCAGCATGCCACTATTGCATGGATATGTGAGTGCCGTGTGTAGAAAGCTTGATATGAGAGTGCCGACTATTTTTGTTACTAAAAATAAAACAACTAATCTTTCTAATAACACAAGCAATAGCGGTTCTACAAAAATTCTGATGAGTTCGGGTGCAATTTTAATTGGGCAAGATTTGCTTCTTGACGTTTCGCAACAGGCAGTTGAAGCGGCAGTAGCACATGAGCTTTGTAAAATTAAACATAATCATGATAATAAAGAAGTTTTTATGAAGTGGATTGCTCCTGTGGTTATTGCAAGCAGTCTACCGTCAGAAACATTGTATGATGTTAACCGAAATAAACTAGTCAGTTTTCTAGCGGTGCGAGCCCTCATAGCAAAAACATTTCAAAAGCAGGCTGATAAGTTTGTATATGCTGATATGGACAATGCTGATGGACTTATCGAGTTATGTAACTATTGGAAGCATGCTGAAGGAAAGGTAGATGCTGACTATAATGATGCATGGATATATTTAAAGCAGGCTGATATTTGTTTATATAATTCACTTATTGGAAACCTTACTTACTTTTTCAGCCGTACGGGGCATAGGTTGGATAAGTTACAGCGATGGATTTTTAGAACCACTTTCCTTGGTGGGCAGCAACAGTACCAATCTCGTATTGATGCAGCTCATAATTATGTAGCTGCTCAAAAATAATCGTAAGAGTATGGGGGGATCGGTTCATGAGTACTATAGTTAAAAAAACGGCAATTGTTTGTGCGCTTTTTACGCTTGTATTTTTCAATACCGGTATTTTTGGAGTTGGTGCAAAGCTTTCTACTCAGAAAACTCAGACTCAGTCGGGTATTCTGTTTAAGCTTAAAAGCGGAGCTCGCAAGTTGTATGATTGCGTTCGTGGCAATGTTGATACATGTTCATTAAATGAGATTTTGGCTGTCCGAGTGCTGTGTGTTGGGCTGGTTTTAAGATGTATCATCGTCCCGATGAATGCCAAATTTAATAACAGAGTAGTTCGAGCGGGGCGAGCACGTCGAAGTGCTGGGAGGGTTCGTGATACAAGGACGGATG
>Ga0114918_10004310_pt1 | contig 12395 bp, 16 predicted proteins | sample LantaG_FD_87015 | JGI IMG/M metagenome (GOLD analysis project Ga0114918, IMG submission 87015) | Deep subsurface microbial communities from Baltic Sea to uncover new lineages of life (NeLLi) - Landsort_02402 metaG | ecosystem: Environmental > Aquatic > Marine > Oceanic > Sediment | place...
AAAAGATCGCAGTCGAATCTGTAGAAGAAGTAGAAGATCAAGAAGTAGAAGATCAAGAAGTAGAAAAAGTTGTAGCAACACCAGAAGTGAAGAGTATTGATTACACTTCTATCCGTAAGAAGGAATTAAAGGACATGTGTGATGTACGTGGTTTAGATACACATGGTAATCGCGACGATTTAATTGCTCGTCTCTGTGCAAGTGATAAGGGTATTATTCTTTAGGAACAAAATATAATCCTTTTCTTAACAGATAACCGGACTCCCTTATCATAAATATTGATAAGGGATTCTTTTTATAGGATACAACTATGTCAAAAATAACAAGCAGAGACGAACTAAAAGCTTATGTGCATCGTAGACTTGGTTCACCTTGTATCGTGACTGCCGATCTACATGATACACAACTAGATGATATCATTGATTTCTCATTAGATCGTTTCTATGAACAAGCCATGGACTTCTCACAAGTCGAAAGAGTTCTATTTCTGCCTATCGTTGCGGGGCAAAATGAATATGATATCAGTGAAGTATCACCACAACCCACAGCGGTAATTGAAGTTATGGGGGATATTGATTCTAATATTTGGTCTAATCTCAATACATTGTTCACTATTGAAAATATGATGATTCATAAATGGGGTTTCTATAGTTACTCACCGGATATCCTTACATTCCAAACAATGTACAACTGGATGGATTTTTTCAAGACAATGTATTCTCGACAATATCGTGTTGAGATTTGGGAACATGCACAAACTGCATATGTTCTCCCAACACCTAAATATGATGGAATGATCCTAACTGGTGTATATGCCAAACGTCCAGAGGTAGAACTGTTTAAGTATTCATGGATTCGTGATTATGTTCTCGCTAAATGTTTAGTACAGATCGGTATGAACCGTGGTAAATTTAACGGTGTAACTCTTCCCGGTGGTGGCACATTAAATGCGGATATGTATCTCTCAAAAGGTGAAGCAATGATTACGAAGCTGGAAGAACAATTATTACTTGAATGGTCAACACCACCGGATTTCTTTATAGGATAATTTATGGACTTTTACGAAAGTGTTTCTATATTCTCTACATTTATTCCTTCATTATTAATTGAAGAGAATGAGTTTCTATCTTCGTTGTATATCACTGAATCAGATCGCCATTGGATGTTTGGTTTAACCGAAGACGATAAAGAGTCTTCTCTTGACCCCGAATTAAAAAAGAAGATTGATGCGATTTTATCAAATCACAAAGTCAAAAATGCTGATTTGAGTTTTGGTCCTACGTTCACAGACGAACGCACGTATATTGATGTTCCATCGCCAACACAGAATACTCAAACAACTTCTATACCAAAAGAAATTAAAGACTATGTTTCTTCAAAGGGTTATGAGATTACAGACTATATATCAGGTATTGCAACAAACCAAACGAACAAGACCCGAAAGATGCGTCTTGGAAAACTAATCAAAGACCCGAAATTGAAGAAAGCATTTGATGAAAGACTTAAAGGTAAGAAGAAAAGTCAAGATGACTTACAAGCAGTATTTACTTATAACCCCCGCGACATTGCAACCATGTCAACGGGTCGTGGATGGACATCGTGTGCTGATCTAAACCCAAAGGATGGTTTAGGTGGTCCAGCAAGTAAACAAATCCCAAACAAGATATCTGCTGGTGGAATGGTTGTCTATCTCATAAACAAAGGTGATAAGAACATCAAGAATCCAATTGCGCGTATATCAGTACGAAGGTTAGTGAGTATTGACAATGGAAGCTTCATTCTATTACCCGAAAAACAGTGTTATGGTTCAGAGGTTCCTGAATTTGTTGACCTCGTTAGATCTACCCTAGCAAAGAACAACAAAGAAACAGTTGAAAATAAAATGGGTGTTTTCCAAGATGCCGAGGGTGGTTATAGCGATACGTTTCAGGATGTTTTTTATGATATGCATGGTGACGTTGATGAAAAATACTACAGTAAAAAACTTTATGAGACATGGGAGGATAAGGATTGGTCTGAATTTCGCAAAGCTTTAGAAGAGATTCAAGACCAACAGGATAGACGAAATTGGTCAGATCCTATAGTCACAAAAGATGAAATTGTAGAATTTATTCAGAGTGCAATGCAAAATGTATATAAAAAACCTTTAGAATATCTCCTTGGTTTTGTTGATCGAGGAAAGTATTTTACGAACGACTATGACAAACTAGCTTCAGAGTTAGACTGGTCTGTTTTCGACAATACAGAACGACCACCCATGGGGGTTGTCCGTGTTTTGCTTAACAATTTATTATTTCCAAATTGGAGAGAACTTATACATTTAATGCGACTCGCCACTGAGGCATCCAACCGGTCATACCCTGAATATGGATACGATCAAATCCTTGAGGAGTTAATCACACATAAAGCAGCTTGGAAAGAATTGGACCTGGGCGTTGGAATATCTTCGGCTACCGAAAGACAATTAGAAATATTGGAAAATTATATGAAACATTTATTAGATGATATACAACGCGACATTAATCACACTAATGAGGTTTTTTACTCTCCAAAAGAACTCTATGACCACCTCTATGGTCCTCAGTTCCCAACCGATATGATAGAAAGACTTGATGGATATGAAGAAGAACTCAATAAAAAGGAAGATTAATGCCATTCATCTATAAACAAACAGACATCAGAGATAAACGAGTAAAGAACTTTGTTGATACGTTACATAAGTCTTTTACAAGATTAATGCTCTTGAATAAACAAGCGGAAGATCTTATTGATGTTGTAGTGGAGCAAGCATATATTGCTAGTCTCTCACAAAATGATGGTGATACATCACCCGTTCTTCCTCTTGGTGATGAACTCGTGTTTCAATTCAACTCATTGGGTTTTAACTTTCTTTCGGACACCAAGTTTATTGTTGAAGAACATTCTGGACAAACCTTATTAGATGTGTTGGAATTAGATTATGCGGAAGAATCTGAGGTGCTACCCGAAGGCACAACACAATTAAGCAACGGCTTAAAGATTCGTGATGGGGCTATTATCTTTAAGAATCTTGAACTCTATGATTATGATTATCAAAGCTATGAAGTATTAAATGAGATGTACAATGCCTTAGAGGTTTTCTTTACATCTATTGAAGCATTTTATGCGAAGTTCTATTATGACCAAACGGAAGGCACACTTCAAACTGTATTGGTATATGATACCGAAGATATTGATGCTGAGTTAAACGATGTGATCTTTCCTATTGCCGATACAATTACTGATGTTGATAATCGCGCATTGGTAAAAAGTAAGTACGAAGAATTGAGAGATACGATTAAATTCTTCTGTATGGATATTGCACTTCAATTAGACGAAGAAATCACAAGACTTCTTTTCTGTATCAATGGTTCCAAAAAGTATACGGTTATCCAGAACATTGAAACCAAACAGCTAGAAATGATTGTAGATGATAATGGATATCAAAGACGTATACATAAAGAAGAAGAAGTCTTTTTTCCATTTCATAACAAACCAACACTCAGTCAATTCACTGAAGGTTTGCGAGGTAAATTCTAATGGCTTGCAAAACATGCGGTGCTAAAAGCAAACGATTCTCTAGAGATATTGCAATCTTAAATGCTGATAATAAAGTCATTGCAAAAAATTATGAACGATTGAAGCATCTACCAACCAACAAAGAAGATGCACGAATTCGAAGACAAGCAACATATAAGAGTCCAGCCAAACCCAACATAAAGAAAAACCACTATCAACAACTAACAGAGATTCACTTTGCCGGGAAACGAATCAATATACTCACCTATGACCCAAACAACAAATGCATTTTTATTGTGGGATATATGGAGGGGTGTGGGTCTTGTAACTATATGAAGCGGTTGATCAATAAGATTCTAATCAATCATCTCCCGGTCAATGTACAGGTATATACCTCAGACAAATCCATTACTGACCCAAAGGGATTCTCATTCTCAGGCAACCCAACGATATTATTTGTGGATAAAGGTAAAGTAATGTTCCAAGTTGGTGGGATATTTAATAATATCGAACAGCATATCCTAGATTACATCTCTAAATAGCCACTAAGATTACACAAACGCTCGTAGATCGATTCTAATAAAAAAGACCACTCATACGTGGTCTTTCGTTTTTGGACTTCTTAAAATCGCTTAATGCCTGTAATAAGATATTGTGTGACATTTTTTGTTTGGACTATAATATTGTCCCATGATTTTATATCTTTGAATCGTGGATTACTCCATTCGTTCATATAGGATTCACAACTATCCCAAAGATTGTACCCCGCGATAAAACAAATCACTAATGCTGAACCTTCCACGATGACTTCTTCTTCTTCTGGGTGTTTGAATTCTATACCACATCTCGTAAATGCAGCATGGGCTAACTCGTGAAAGAGCGTCTTATAATAGAATTTCAGCTTATGAAATCGTTCAGGGTAGGGTAGAACCACCCAATCATGTTTATCTTGATCGATGTGATATTTATATTCAGGGGAATGAGAATGGGTATAACGGATATCAAGTGTTGGTTCACCTAGATTATTAATGATTTTTTGTTTGATTCTTTCAAGTTTTGGTCTTGGTCTGAATACACGATCTACATTCCACATGTCTTTTCGTTTAGACCAGTCATAATCATATATTCGATCATAACCCGTACAAATTTCTATCTTGCATTGATTGATGAGAATATCACTGATGTTGTCTAATTGGTCCTCTGATAAAGAAATTATGTCGGTTTTCCGAAGAACATGTTTATCCTTCGCTAACTTCCTTATCAAATTTTGACACACCATTAGATGCCCCTAGAATGATAACCTAATTGTTTCTTTTGTAGATGATGCATATCCACATAATACTCCGATAGATCTAATCCAACATTATCAACCATCTCTTTGAAATGCATCTTTAACATCATTGCTGCTAAGGGTACAGCCACATCTTGTGATATCTTATTGTAATATAATCCCTCAAAAAACTCAAAGAAGGTTTCGTAAAAGTCACCATCTGGTAATTCCATCTGAAAGATCGTGTCTGCAAAAATAACTCTTTCATATTCATATTTATTAGCATCCACACCCTTCGTTAAGGTTAATATCATTTTAACACAAATTCCGTAACCAGAACTACTTAGGATCGGCTCTAGTTGTATTCTTGAATCTTTACACTCCTCGATATAAAATGGAAATTTAATGATAGGTAAAAATCGTCCAGACATAAGAACTCCTTTCACAAATAGTTATGATTGTGGAATTCTTATAATAAAATAAAAAAGGAAGAGAAATTAATCTCTTCCTTTCTCGAACTGTAGATATGACACAATCTTAGATGGCGATAATCGCATAGGATGCATGTGGATCTTGACGCTTGAGACTCTTGAGAACACGCTTCGCTGAATCCTCAGTCAAGGTGATAGCCTTGCTCACTGCAATCTTAGACCAACGAAAACTAGAAGGAATCCCCCGACCCACGGGACGAATGCGCTTTGTTACGTATGCAGAACTGAGACGATCATTACCCATGACACTCTTACGGATGGTACACTTCTTACTTGACATAGAACTCTCCCTTGCTTCTTAAACGGGAAGACTTGACATAAGCCTTCGAATAAAACTATAAAATACAATACATCTTGCATTTGTCAAATACTATTTTTGTTTCTTTGTTGCTTTCTTGACTGTCTTCTTCTGTGACTTCTCTTCTTGAATTGCTTCAACGAGTTCTTCTTGTGTCGTTTCAGATGGAGTCATAACAGGTTGAGTTGTCGCACTGTCAAAGAAATCATCAGTGGGTACAACTGGATCCGTGGGTTCCTGATCATCTACAACATCTGGAAGTTCAACATGTATATCTTGTGGGGGTTCATTAAACAATCCTGCAAGCATGACTACTTGCTGTTCAATAAACGCTTCAGTCTTTAGACGATCCAAGGTGGTTTGTTGACTTTGTTCTTGCTGCCTTCTGGAGCCATGTGGTGAACTCTGACGAAACTCTTTGATAACCATTTGAGGATAATCACTAAAGATGACTTTCAGAAGTTTCATTACTTCCGGACGTTCCTTTAGTCTATCCAAAAGAACCTTCTGCGATTCGGAAAGCTTCACCTTCGTTGGGGATGGTTGTCGTGTTTGTCTCTGGTGTTGTCCTGAATGACTGGACGTTAGACTGATAGTCTCGCTACCACTTGTCACCTCACCACTTGCTTGTAAATGAACTACATCTTGATATGGTTCTTTCATTTCTTTCTCCCTTAGATGAACTTTATGAACAGAGTATACCACATGTATATATTATGTCAAGAATCTTTTTGAATTATTTTGTTTCCCTTTTTCAAGTTATCTTTTGCCCATAAGGGTTGTAAGTTTTGAAGCGACCAACATTCTTCTACTTGCTTTACATCAGTATGATCATAATTCGATCTAGGGATAATATGATCGATATGCCAATCTCCATAGTTATCCCATGTCATTCCTTCTTGAAATAATGATTCTAGATGATTCTTTAGTTCTTCAAATGTGTAATTAAAATACTTGAAAGTGGATTTTGTTTTTGTACCACGCAAACCTTGTCTTAGTAAATTTGATATCTTCTTTTTCATTCTGAATCCGGAATCTATTTCATATCTTTTATTCCAGTACATTCGTGTTGTTTTGTTCTCTTTCTCTCTATTCTTTTCTCTCCATTCTTTTCGTTTCGATAGTCTTGCTTCTTTGTGGTTCTTATAGTTTTCAGCACTTTTAATCTTAGTACAGAGTTTACAATGTGAATAAATTCTTCCCGACTTCAATTGGTAGAACTGATCCAATTGTTTCTCTTCTCCACAACTTGTACATATTCTCATAGTCATTGTTATTTGACTTTCGTCATGACATATTCTTGGTTTCTATTATTAAACATCTTCATTCCTTTAGCATCAACAGGTAGTACAAATGTATCAACAACATCGCTCCATTCTATGACAATTGTTTTTTCATTAGAATCAATCTTCCACGTTCCTTTTTTGTTTCCTGAAGAGCATTTGCCACCATCATAGATTACCATTGACCCCTCACGATGTGACCAAGTTCCAACAAAATCCTTCTCTATTTGGTCTTCATCTACAATACCCAAGGAGTCAATCATATCTTGAATTGCTTGGGCGCTTTCAAGATCTCCATCACGCATTGCTTGCTTTAAAGCGAACCCAAGATCTTTAGCATATTGTTCCTGAATCTTCTTTAGAGCAGACTCATACTTTTCCTTTGCCTTGATCGCTTTAGTGTTTTTAATATCTCCCGAAAAAAGATTAAAACAGATACAAAACATAAGAAAACTCATCATAATACACTTCATTACATTCTCCTTTCGAAAACAAAATTACTCATCCAATATGTATATTATAATATATAAAAATCAATTGTCAATAATAAAATGATTTTTTTCATAAAATCTTTTTATTGAATCATATTTTGATCTTTTAGATCCAACAAAATGCCAAATATAATCTTCTTCTATATTGAGTAATGGAATATGGTGTTTTTTATTATAAACCCAATTCGTAGAATTAAACCTATTATCTAAAATCTGTATTTTTATCTTATTTTGTATAACATAAAAATTTAACCATGTTTGATCTAATAGTTTGCTCTCATGATTAAAAAAATAAATATCATCTTTAGAGCATATCCCAAACATACAGTTATGACATTTCGATAACACCAACATACCAGCATTAAAATATGATATATGATCGGGTATCGTAATATTCTTTCGTTGACAAAAAATGTTCAATTCAATAAATTCTATTTGTTTTTTTCTTAATATATTTCCAGTATATTCGGATACACAACCTAAGCATTTAGAAGACACATAATTAAAAACATTAGGTGTGTTTTTTTTGATTATTATATCTGAATCTAAGTATAGAATGCGATCATAAGAAGTCAACATCTCTTTTAATTGAAATCTTTCAAAGTGGATTGGGATCTCTAAATTTTTACGTTTATCTATTACTATAAAATCAAAACCATGATTCTCTGCATATCGTTTCATTAACGGAAGTGTATAATTACAATAATCTAAATTTCCAATAGATAAAGTGACAACACAACAATTATCTTTTTTTCTTGGAGTATACCTGACTTTGTTTAATTTTTTATTTAACCTCATATGATCTTTCTCTTTTTACAAAGTCTTTGATTTTAATAATGGCATCTCGTGCTGTATCAAATGCAACAAAGTCTTTACATGGATGAAATCGATCCAGCGTATGTCCTCTGCCATTCACATAATCTTTTAAGAATACAGGTGTACCACAAGCATGAGCCAGATGAGACATACCGCTGCAGATCCCAACAAAGAATGTACATTCACTTAAAATTCTAGTACATTCGAGAACAGAATACTTCTTATTTATTTCAACCACATCAAAGGATTTAAACCAATTTAAAAAGTATATTTCTTCATCATTGGTTAATCGCTTTTCTAGCATAACATTTGACGGCGTTTTAAACTGGTATGCAATCTTCAGTTTTTTAAACGTTCTCTTCTTCCACATATACTTCATAGGGACATAAGATTCGGCAAAACTATATACACCCTTTTTAACAAGATTTCCTTTTTCTTCTGTCCAAACAACATTCTTATTTGTTCGGATTGCAGGCCAAATGTTTTCGATTTTAACCTTTTGATGTCGGGGTATATGTTTGCTGATATAAACATTAGGACCGGGGGTATGCTTAATCAAATAACTAAGATTTGCTAATGTATCACCAAACCCATTTTCAGACTTACCAAGAATTAATTCTGGTAGATGATCATCAGATGTCTTTGGTTTAGGTGTTGATTTTGAGATGCGCGGATGTCGGTTTAACCGCATAGTTTCTCTTTCTGTATTCTTCGAACATGGGTTCTTTATTCTTTCCCCAATAATGTCGCCAATACTTTCTATTCTCTAATCGACTGGGATTATAGATATTTAGATTACGAAACAAACAAAGATTCAATGCCGGTTGATCATGTGGGGTCATAGAAATAGTTTGCAAATAGATGTCTCTATATTTATCATAGAAGTCATAATGTCTTTTCGGAACACCAATAGCTGCACCAGAAAAGGATTGTATTGATTTACATTGTGGGATCTCGTCCTCAGATAGAACACCCTGCAATGCTTTCAAATTAGTAAAGATCTTCCATCCATGATATTCAGTGACGATGTTTTTATTTAGAAAGATCTCATCGATATCAACCGGATTAAATAGAATATCCGAGTCTACATACAATATGAAATCATATTTCTCTTTATCTACAAATGTTCCCGGTAGATATTTACATGTGAAGTAATCAAGATCAAACCCACGTGGAACCTTACCGACTCTTTGGTGAAAGGTCATCTTCTTATCGGTGCATAACAATGCACGATCTGTGTGATTGTTTACATTGATAACCTCAGACCAATCTGGTTTAAGATCTCTATCCGTGAATATTAATTTGTCACCATGATAACCCGTATACCATAATGATTCCATTAACATTTCTGCTAACACTGAATATACGTCACCATAACCACATGTATAAAGTAATGTTTTCATGATAGAATATTCCTCAGATCTGCCTTTAGTTTTTTAATCTCTACAGATATATCTGGTATTTCTTTTAGAGATGAGATAATATCTTCTCTCGTGTTCAATCGTTCTTTAAAGAAGATTCCACCAAAATGCACAAATGGTAGATTCTTTTCTGCCCTTAGTCCTTTCTTACCGACCACTTTGCTTTTTGGTGATGTGTACCAAGTATGGACATAATCTATTGTTTGAAGGTATAAGAAGCAACTTCTATTTAATTGCTTGTCTTTATGATTGTTAAATACAAACGTATCTATTGTGTCATTTAAAATAAAGATATCAGAATCAATCACTAGAGACGGAAAGATATTAACCCCATATCCTATTAGTTTAGCATGTTCCTCATTAACCGACATTCCATGACATTCTCTCCATTTCCAATTACCTTGTCTAATTTCACCTTCGGTTCTTTGTTGAAATGTATCTATGTACCTAATCTTGATTCCATCGATAGAACGTTTGTCAGATTCTTTCTTACACCTTTTAGGTACTAAAATACATTCAATTTTTTGCTTTGAAAACTTTTTAATCTTTTGAATCGATAGTTTAGTGAATGGATGATTAACATCCATCGTTGTTATATACCAAACAAAACTATATGGTTTGTTATTATTACGTGGATGATTCAAAGACAATCTCACGACATTACCCTTTCCCACTCTGCTAGAAAATTATGATAGCGTGAGACACTGAATACGTTGGGTTTGAACTGTCTTCTTTTCCATTTCACATGTGGTAGTCTTTGCGCCATGTACCATAGAAATGTATCATGACTTGGTATAGGTAGTCTAAATGAATCCAGATAAGAACAACACTCCATCACAAATTGTTTACGTTGGAGACATACTTGTGATATAATTCTTTTAGAACTCACAATATTAGAATCAGATATTCTTATCTCATCCAAATTAAAGTTTGAGTTACCGGGAATGTTTTTCTTCTCTGCCCACGTTTCTACATCTACAATAAATGATTTGGGTTTCGTGTAACCCCATTTTTGTGATACAAGATCATATTTAAAATCCTCTGGTGTTAATATAGGTTCATTATCTCTAACCAGAACATCTCCGTCCAACTTCAATGAAAATGGTGTATCTGTATGTTCGAATACACCCAACACGAATGAGGACAAGACTAACTCACGTTGAGTAGAATACTCTCTCATATTCCATTTAACAGTCCTTATATCTTTCCACATATGTTTAAATTTACGATGTGGTCTTCTATAACCATATGTAAATAAAGTCAATGGCATGGCAGCAAGTTGATCATTACGTTTCCAAGTCTGTAATGATAACTCAATAAACTTCTCGTACTCCGGTGATACTGCTGTGATGATAGTTGTATTCATGAATGGTATCTTCTTCCTTGTTTAGCACGATTTAGGATATTAATCAATAACTTTGCACCACCTTCAGGTGAAAGACACCGTTGATAAAATAAAGCGGAACGCTTAGAAAATGGTACTGGATCTATCTCCTTTAGATTCAATATATCTTGAATGGTTTTAACATACATGAAATCTATATTTGGTTCAAAATTAACGGGATAATGTGGAATGTAATCAAGAGCTAATGGCATATTCCAACTCGCATAAGCAACTGTTCTACGATTCTTACCATCACCAAGATCTCCGGATTGACCTTGTAAAACCAAACCCCACATAGATTGTTTAGATTCTTTATAGAAACATTCACACCAATCATCGAGTCTCTTGTATATATTATTCTCAACTAATTCTTGAAATAGATTTCGTCTCTGTCCTCTCTGTTTTGTAATCATCCCACTAAAAAAGCACAATCTTTTTTTAGGTTTGGCATCCCATTTAAACTTCTTTTCATATCGTAGAAAATCAGCATAATGAAACATACTACATGGGGATACAATCAGATTATATTTTCTCTCAACGTGTTGATATAATTGAGAATCCCCATTCCATTGTACTTTAATAATGGCATTTAAAGAATGAAATAAGTCATGACCACTTACAGTTGGTGCGGTATAATCCCATGTGTCTACACCAAACAAAATATCATTAAGTTTTAATATACAAAAATTTCTTCTGAACCGAGTATTATGATCAATACGTGGTAAATTGTCACTGACAACAATATCAAACAATCGACTTTGAACTAAACGATCCACAACTAATTTATTAAACCCATGTAAATTATTTGGTATCTCTAATCTATATCGTATCTTTTTTGAATTAAAAGTGCGAATGTGTTCCCCTTATCAATGATAACATTTAGAGGCACAACATATATCTGTGTATCTCATCATTATATTTCTGATACATGCGATCTGTTGATTGTAATTTAAATGTCTCTGATTTATTACAGTGCATCATATAATGATTCAACCATTGGTTTGCGTTATAAAGGGGTGTACCTAATTGATCACACCGGCAATGTTTCTTTCCGTGATAGTGAATCATGATAGCATCTTTAACTGGATTCTTTTCATACTTACATGAATAATTATATACCGATGGCATTATCTTATGTCGAAAGATTGGCAGTAGTAATTGCATACATGTCTCGTCTGCAATAAAAGAATCTCGTCCAACTACAGCATGACTATACCAATCACGCATTATCTTGGAATCTTTTCGGAATGCAAAGCATCCGCAATTAATAGCAGGACCAAATTCTAATGCTCTTTCAACAAGATGCTTATGATGTATGTCCCAATACTTAATCCTCTTTGCGATCAAACCACCATATGTTTTCCAATCTGCGAACTGAGCAATACTAAATTCATTCTCTTCTGC
>Ga0114918_10004311_pt1 | contig 12395 bp, 11 predicted proteins | sample LantaG_FD_87015 | JGI IMG/M metagenome (GOLD analysis project Ga0114918, IMG submission 87015) | Deep subsurface microbial communities from Baltic Sea to uncover new lineages of life (NeLLi) - Landsort_02402 metaG | ecosystem: Environmental > Aquatic > Marine > Oceanic > Sediment | place...
GGCGGCGGCGGCGGCGGCGGCGGCGGCGGCGCCGAGGACCGAGTCGCAGAGATAGAGGAGATCGACCCTGCGGTCCAGCCTGCGCTCGCACCTGCGCGCCAGGCGGCGCTTCCCCTCCAGGTCCAGGGCGGCAGCGGCGGCGGCGGCGGCGGCGGCTCGAGGGCCCAGGGAGGCAGAGAGAGCGATCGCTCTCTCCTTTTTTCCCTTCTGCCTCTCGTCGTCGGCCGCCTCCTCGGCGTCGGCGGCGTCGGCCAGGGCCCGGACCGCCGCGGGGCCCACGCCCGCTCTCGACGCCCTGAAAAAGGCCGCCGTCGCGCTCTCGATAGATGCCTTGGTACGGTTGAGCTGGGAGACGGAGAGCCGGAGGGCCTCGAGGGCGTCCCGGGCCTCTGCCGAGAGAGGAAGAGGAGGAGCAGCGGCAGCGGCAGCGTCGTCGTTTCTTCCGTCGCTGCCGTCTCTTCCGCCTTCGTCCTGCTCCCCCTCCTCCTCCCCCTCCCCCCCCTCCTCGTCTCCGATGTCCACCGCCGCCAGCGCCTCGGCCCTCGCTGCTCGGTGGTCGGCCGCCGTCGCCCCGCCCTCGGGCCGCGACAGCGAGGGCAGCTGCAGGTAGTGGGAGGCGGAGCTCCGGGGCGGGGGCGGGGGCGGTCTGTTCGTTCCTCCTCCTCCTGCTCCTCCTCCTCCGAGCGCCACGGGCGAGTCGAGAGGGAGGACCCTGCGCGGGCCGACGGGGACGGCGCGGACGGCGGAGGGAGGGAGGGGTTGAGGTTGAGGCTGAGGTTGAGGAGGTCGAGGTTGAAGAGGTCGAGCTTCTCCATCGCCTCCTTCACCGATGTCGACGATCTCTTCGATCGTCGCCTCCCGCCCCGCCTGCTCCCCCGCCGCCGCAGGCTCTCCCGAAGCGGCACCGCTGCGACGAACGTTACGTTTACGCGGGGCCATCGCGTGCAGATAGCAGCGCTGCTCGGCTTTGGCAGGGCGCCGAAGCTCTCAGACCAGATTCGAATGCCAAGTGATGATTGATTGCTCGAAGACCTTTCTTCTTGATTTTTCTCTCTTTTCATTTTTTCCCTTCTTCGTCTTCTTTTCCCTCTTTCGGCCTAGAGCAGCTGTCTCCTCGCCCCGCCGCACCAGCCATGGGCAACGAGGAGGAGCTGGCCGAGGCCATGCGGCAGCTGCGCGTCCGCGCCGAGTCTGCCGCCGCCGCGGCGCAGCAGCAGCAGCAGCGATCGGCGACGACGCCGATTCCATCATCGTCGTCGTCGTCCATCGACCTCGTCGTCCCGCCGCCCAACTGGAGCGGCGGCGGCAGCGGCGTTGGCCCTGGCACGGGAGGGATCTTCTCGAACGCGCAGAGCATCTGGGACGGTGAGAAAGATGGGAGAGAGAAGGAGAGAGAAAGAGAGAGAAAGAGAGGGCGAAAGCTTTCGTCGAGATCGATGCCTCTCACCTTTGACGGAAAAACCCTCTCCCTCCTCAAAAACAGACCGCCCGACGAGCGCGCCCCCGGGCTCGCGCGGGCCTCCTCCATTGATGCAGCAGCAGCGTCCGCAGATGCCGCCAATGCGGCAGTTCCAAAACCACCAGCAGCAGCACCAGCAGCGGCTCTCCCCTCGCGCGCCGCCCCCGGGCTTCGCGCCGTTCCACTCTGGGCCGCCCGGCCTCGCGCCACCGCAGCAGCAGCACTTTCAGCAGCAGCAGGGGCCGCCGATGCCGCCTCCGATGAACTACGGTCCTCCTCCCTCTGGCTACGGGCCGCCGATGCCGCCGCCTCAGCAAGTGCAGCAGCAGCAGTGGAATCAGGGGCCCCCTCCTCTCCCGCCGCCGCAGCAAGGCTTTCACCACCAGCAGCAGCAGCAGCAGCCTCTTTCGATGCCTCCTCCCCCGCCTCAGGGGCCCCTCCCGAGCCTAGGCAGGCCGATGACGCTCGAGGAGGTCGAGGCGGCGCAGAGAGCTAGGCTCGAGCAGCAGCAGCAGCAGCAGCAGCAGCAGCAGCAGCAGCAGCAGCACGGTCAAGCGGGGGCGAACGGAAGCACCTTCCGCCCGGGCCCGCTGCCTCCTCCCTCCTCCTCGTCGTCCTCGTCGTCGCTCGGCCCGCCGCAGTCCCTGGGGCCGCCTCCGGCATCCTTGCACTCGAGCCTGCCCCCCTCGGCCCTGATCTACCCCCCCGGAGGAGGATTAAAAGGAGGTGGAGGCGGCCTAGGCCCGCCGCCGATGTGGCAGAATCAGCAACAGCAAAACAATCAGCAGCAGCACCCAAACCAACTCCTGCCTCCACTCCCGATCTTCGGCACCCCTCCCTCTTCTTCCTCTCCTTATTCTTCCTCACGCGCCCCCGGACCAGGAGCTTACCCCACTCCCACCACGCCGGGCTTCCCGCCCTCGTGCGTCCCCGGGTCGGGCTCCAAGGCCCGATCGTCTTACAGGCCCGGGCTGCGACCGAGGTGTGACATGAGTCTCCTAGACCAGAAGCTCTACGCTTTGGCGAAATCGCTGGAGCCCACCGAGGAGGAGAAGGCGTCGCAGCGGCGGGCCCTGGAAGAAGTCCGGTCGGTCTTGCTCAGGCGCTGGCCCGGGGCGAGGCTGTCGGTGTTTGGTTCCGTGGCCAGCGGCATGCAGGTCACAAAATCGAACGATCTGGATTTGACGCTGGAGCTCGACGACGTCGCCGACGACGACGCCGCCGGGAAAGGGAGGGCGGTGGAGGAGGCCGCTGCGTGCCTCGACGAGGCGAACGAGAAAGAACAAGCGGCGAAAAGGAAAGGAGCGTCGGCGAAGGAGGAAGAGGGAAAAGCAGAAGGAGAAGAAGCAGGAGGGAAGAAGAAGGAGAGCGTCGTCCTGTTCGATTCGATCCTGCCTCTGCCTCGAGCCCGGGTGCCCGTCCTCAAGTTCAGGCACGTCCCGACCAACACGAAGGTGGACGTGACGATCAACAACAGGCTGGCGCTGCACAACACGAGGTAAAAGGAAGGAGTTTTTTTCTTTGGTGTTCTCCGAGCGACGAAAAAAAGAACCCGAAAAACTCAACTTTCTTTTTTCTTCTCTTTTCTTCCTCAAAATTTCGAAACAGGCTCCTCAAGACCTACGCCTCGCTCGACGGAGGCAGGCTCCGCGCCCTGGTGGCGTGCGTCAAGCACTGGGCCAAGCGCAGGGCCGTCAACGACCCTTACCGGTGAGAAGAGAGAAGAAGAAAGAAAAAGGTTTTGCTCGAGTCACTTCCTTTTCTTTTCCAACTCTCGATCTCAACCCCTCACCCCAAAAACCAAAAAACATAACCCAAAACAACAACAACAACAACAACAACAACAACAACAACGCCAGCGGCACCCTCTCCTCCTACGCCTACGTCCTTATGTGCGTCCACCTCCTCCAGACCCGCAGGCCGCACCCTGCGCTCCCGGTGCTGCAGTCGGAGCAGGAGGCCCACAGGGACGGCCTCGGCTTCGATGTCGACGTTCCGGGCGGCGTCGCCGGCTCGACGCTTTCGACGCCCGCTGCTCCCCCGGCTGCTGCTCCCTCGGCTCTCAACGGCGGGCCTCCTCCCCCGTCGCCTCCCCCTCCTGTTACTGGCGGCGTGATCCGCTGGCGCGTCCGCTACAGCGACGACCCGGCCCGCTTCTCCGCGGCCTGCCGCCTCAACCGGGAGTCGCTCTCGGAGCTGCTGTGGTCGTTCTTCGAGTACTGGGCGTGGAACCACGACTACGCGAATTCCGACGTTTCGGTCAGGACGGGAGGGTGGCTGACCAAGGCGCAGAAGGACTGGACGAGGAGGGTGGTGCGTTCTTTTTGATGAAGGAGAAGAGGGAGGGAGAGGGAAAAGGGAAGAGAGAGAACGAGAGAGCGAGAGAGACGGCGAAGAAGAAGAAAAGACTCACTTTCTTTCCCCTCAAAAACCTTCGAACCTCTTCAACACACACAAAAAAACAAAACAGGGCAACGAGCGCCACCTCGTGGGCATCGAGGACCCCTTCGAGACCACCCACGACCTGGGCCGGACCGTCGACCGCGCCACGGCCGGGGTCCTGCAAAAAGAATTCGAGCGTGCCGCGCTGGCGATGCGCGACTGCGGCTTTGCTGCCGACGCCGTCTTGGGTTACAAACCTGTCCCGGGGGGCGCAGACGAGGTGCTTGCGAGACTTTTCGAGCCGTACAAGGGCGGCGGCGGCGGCGGCGGAGGTGGTGGAGGAGGCGGAGGTGGCGGGATTGGAGGTGACGTTGTCGCGGGGCATACTTCTGGATACCTCAAGAAGTAAACAAAAAAAGAAAGAAAGAAGAAAAAAAGCGGAAGGGGGTTGTTTTGCACACGGTGGTTCTTTTTTTGTTTCTCTCTCACTCTCTTGTCTCTCTCTTTCACTCTCTCACGCTCTCTCTCTCTCTGGATCTGCGGCGACTCGCGAGTTTCACGGCTGCACGACACTTTTTTTGTTTTTTAAAAACTCTCCCCCCCAAAAAGGAGCCAACTCTTTTCTCTTTTCTTTCTTTCTTCAATGACAGAGAGAGAGAAGAAAAAAAAACCTCTTAGCGTCTCTTGCCGCCCTTGGACGAGCCGCCACCTGCGTTCTTCTCGGCCATCGCGTTGATCTGATTGAGCACGGGGCCCGCCATATTGAACAGCACCCACCCGAGCGCAGGGAGGAACAGGCCCAGGATGATGAAGAGGCGGTTGTCCGAGGCAGCGACGTCGCCGACGAGCTGGGCTGCGTCGGCCGACGACGACGCGCCGAGCAGGGCCGAGAGGCCGAGGCCGGCGCCGACGGCGGCGCGGGCGCGGCGGCCTCCCGAAGAGGCCGCGGCGTTCTTCTCAGACATGGCGTTGAGCTGGTTGAGGACGGGGCCCTGTTGGAAAGAAGAGAGAGAGAGAGGAAATGGGAGATTGAGAAAGGAAGAAGAAAGGTTTTTTTTTTTTTTTTCCGAAGTTTTTTTCCAGCCGCGGAAACTTCTCTCGACTTCAAAAAACTAAACAAACTCACCGCCATGTTGAAGAGCACCCAGCCCAGGGCCGGCAGGAACAGGCCCAGGATGATGAACAGGCGGTTGTCCGAGGCGGCCAGCTCCCCGACGACCTCGGCGGCGTCGGCCGAGTTGGCGCCAAGCAGCGCGACGGCGCCGAGGCCGAGGCCGGCGCCGGCGACCGAGCGCCTCTTGCCGCCCTTGGACGAGCCGCCACCTGCGTTCTTCTCGGCCATCGCGTTGATCTGGTTGAGCACGGGGCCAGCCATGTTGAACAGCACCCACCCGAGGGCCGGCAAGAAAAGACCAAGGATGATGAAGAGGCGGTTGTCCGAGGCGGCGATCTCTCCGAGCTCGGTCGCGGCGTCCGCGGAAGAGGCGGCGACGCTCATCGCCGCGGCGAGGCCGACGGAGGCCGCCAGGCCGCGCGCGACCATGCCGCCGGCGTTCTTGGCGGCCATGGCGTCAAGCTGGTTCTTGACGGGCTCCTGTGGTGGAGGGGAAAGAAGAGAAAAGAAAGAAGAGAGGGAGAAGAGAGAGAAAGAAGAAGAAGAAGAGTGAGCTTTCTGGTTCGTTTCTCGGTTTTTTTTTTTGCTTTTCTTTTTCTTCTTCTTCTTCTTCTTCTTCGACCTTTTGAAACCCCACAAACCAAACAAACAAACAAGCCACTCACCGCCATGTTGAACGCGACCCAGCCCAGGGCCGGGAGCGCCAGCGACGCCAGGATCGCGCCGCGGCCGTCCCCGCCGGCGGCGGCGACCTCCGACACGACCGACTGCGCCGCGAGCGCGTTGCCGGCCGAGAGCAGCGTGGCGGCGGCGGCGGTGGCGGTGGCGGCCTTGGTGAAGGCGGCCTGAGGAGGTTTTTTTTTTTACGTTCGTTTTTTTTTTTTAGGTTTTGATTTAAGGAGAGAGCGCGGGATTGGGGTGAGTTGAGAGAGCGCGAGGAGGAGGAAGAAGTGGTGGAGGGGTCGGGGTTGAAAGGATGAAAGAGGGGGCGAGCGGCGGTCCGGATTTTCTTTCGCCGCCGCCATCGCCGCCCGCTTTTCTCCCCCTTGGCAGCTTTTTTTTCGCTTCGGGACGAGATCGGGGTGGAAAAGGGCGTGCTCTTCTCTGTTCTTGCGCGCTTTCTTCGCCCCTTGATCGATCGCGGAAGGTCTCAAGCACGTTCGATCCGATCGCAATTGACGGAGAATGGGCGAAGCACGGGCAGGGAACGCAACAAAGAGCGCGGGGTAAGAGAGATAGCAGAGCAGAGAGCCGCTTCTTTTTCTTCGAGATAGCACTCCGAAAGGTGTCGCTGCCGCTCGCTCGTTTTCTCTAATTGTCGCCCGGGCAGCTCGCGTGATGAATCGCCCACCGGCTACAGGATGTTCCAAGCATTCAACGCTCTCTCCACCTGCCCCCTCGGTGAGATCGCATCAAATGGAGCTCCCAGGGCTGAAATTGAGAGGGGGTCAAGCACGAAAAGGAGGGGGAAAGGCCGTTTCTTCGGTCCGCCTTTTTTGGACCGCGATCGAGGACTGAGACGAACGGGCGAAGGAAAAGAAAAAAAGAAGAAAAGTCGAAAGAGAGAATTTGCTCACCTCGGCCGAGGCGCGCGGCGCCGCGCGGGCGGCCACTCGGCGGGCAGGGAGGGCCACCAGGCCAGCGGGGGCGTGAGCGAGACGGAGGGCCATCGTGGAGGGTCGGAGGCGGGGGGAGCGGGGGTGGGGGGCGATAGAAGATTGAGGGAGAAGAAGAAGGAAGAAAGCAGAGTGAGAGTTGAGGATCTCTCGAGCTCGAGCTTGCTTGCTTGCTTGCTTGCTTGCTTTTTTTTTCTTTTTCTTCCACCCCTTGGCCTCTCTCGACCCCTCACTGGCCACCTCCTCGCCCCCACCTCTCTTTTCTCTCTCCCACTCTTCTCTTCTCTTCCGTCATCATCTTCGTCGCCCTCGCAAAGCACCATCGAATCGATTGTTAAGAAAACAAGACAAACAGAGTTTTACACTTTTCTTTTCTTTTCATTCTTTCAAATTTTAAATTCAAATGAGGTCGTCTTCGTCTTCGTTGTCGTCGCCGCCTCTCCTGCCGTTCCCGCCGCTCTCCAGCCGCGTGAACAGGTCGTCGAGGCCTTCTCCTCCGCCTCCGAGGGCAGGAGCTGGTACTGCCGCCGCGGGGGCCGAGAAAGAAGCGCTGGAGCTGCTGTACGGAGCGGTTGCAGTCGCTCCGAGCAGGGCGGAGCGGTCGTCGCTCCCGACTCCGACCGCCGGCGCCGCTCCACCTCCACCTCCGTTCCCGCCTCCGCGCCCGCCGGACAGCAGCGACCGCGTCAGCGGGGAGACCCCTGCCAGCCTCCTCGCCGTGCCCATCGTCACTCCCCCGGCCGTGCGAGAGGAGGCGGAGGGCATCTGTCCCTGCTGGCTTTGCTGCTGCCGCGGAGGGACTACGCCGAGGCCGCCGGCGGTCGCCTGCTGCACTCGGGACCAAGCGCTCGCCAGCCTGCCCCCGATGCCCCCTCCACGTCCCGTATCCGACTGCGACAGCTCCGTCTCGGACGGAGAGTTATAACGGTGCCCTCTGCCGGCGGAGCCCATGCCGCCGGCGCCCGTGGGCGACGGCGGAGGAAGCATCGACGACGAAGCTCCTCCGAGTCCCGCTTCCGCGCTCTGCTCCGCGGCGAGTCCCGCTCCCAGAGGCCTCCCTGCCTGGGCAGCGGCGAACTCGGCGCGGACGAGGTTACGCCCGCGCTCGGCCAGGGAGGTGGAAGGGGAAGACGAAGAATAATCGCTGTTTTCGTTTCCTTCTCCTTCGCCTTCGTCACCTCCGTCGCCGTCGCCGGCGTCCGCCGCCGCGGCGGCCAGCAGCAGCTTGACCCTCGCGGGCAGCGGCAGCGCCCTGGCCGCGCGGCCCCAGGCGTCGACCAGCAGCAGGGCCACGTGCACCGCCACCACTGCCGGGAACCAGTTGTTGAAGGACTTGCCGAAGACCGGGACGTCGCGCAGCGAGGCCGCCATCTTTTTCGCAAACACCGTCGATGGAGCTGAAGAACTTCCTCGTCCGCTTCCGCTTCCGCCCTGCAGCTTCAGCACGTGCAAGTAGTTGTACGCCAGCGGCGCCGCGAACCGCGACACCTGCCCGGCATTTGCTAAAAGGGAGCGCGCCTCGGTGGCACCGGCCACGACGCGGTAGAAGGGGAACACTCCCAGACCAAAGAGGGAGCGGTAGACTGCCAGAGACATGTACAGAAGAGGGAAGGCCACCAGCAGCTGCGCGCCCACGGGCGAGGAAGAAGAGGAGCTCGAACTGGAACCGACACTCCCTGCTGCCCTCCTGACCATGCGGGAGAACGGCGAGAGGTCCGGGCGGTCCCCCGTTCCCAGCGTCGCCTCGGACCACACCAGCAGCGCCGACAGCGCCGCCAGCAGCGCGGCAGAGAGCCGGTGCAGCCACTGCGAGGCGTGGACCTCGTAAGACGCCGCTGCCGTCTCCAGGGCGGTCTGGGCCGCAGGGGGCAGGCGGGAGAAGAGCAGGGAAGACAAGGAGGAGGAAGATTGAGCAGCAGGGGAAGACGAAGACGCGACTTCTCCGAAAGACCTCCCGAGCGAAGAAGCGCCACCTCCGCCGCTTCCACCGCTCATCATCAGCAGCGACGCCTCCCCTGCGGCCCTCGCCCTCGCCACCGCCTCCGCCTGCGCCGCCGCCCTCACCGCCGCGGCGTACTGCGCCGCGACGCCGTTGTAGATCCCCGTCGATCGGATCAGCCTGCGGCCCAGGTCCGCCAGGGACCGCTCGTCGCTTCCCGCGTCGAGGTCGGCGTCGCTGAGGCCGTCGAGCGCGACGCGGCCCGAGGCGTCTCTGGCGGCGTCCCTCGAAGGGGCGAACGGCGCGGTCTCCTCCGCCAGCTGCCAGAGCCCGTCGACCTGTTCGCGTAAGGGGTCGCGGCGGGGCATGGCCGCCGAGGTGGCCGCGAGCACCGTCGCGACTTTCCGGGCCTCGTCCGCGGCCGAAGACAGCCGCGCCGCGGCGGCGCCGACGTTGAGGTAAGCCCTGGAAGCGTTCCCTTTCGCGTCCGCTGCCCTCCAGAGCTGCTTTGGTATCCCGACCAACCCTGCACCCAGCAGCAGACAATCGCAACGAGACCGTACGCGTTGACCAGAACGACGGCCAGCGATGGCAGGTCCCGCCAGCGGAGGCGGCCTCCGGCCAAAAGAGCGACGACGTCGGCGCCGACGGCCGAACCTACTAACAAGTAGAAGCGGGCGCAGTCAGCCGCCGCAGTGCGGAGCCGCTTCAGGGCCGTGGCGTCCCCCGCGTCGGAGGCGCACTGGGCCAGGGGGATGACGCACCAGGTGAGGGCCTGCGTGGTCCAGTAGGCGGCTGCCCAGAGGGCTTCGAGTGAGGTCGAGGAGGAAGAAGAGGAAGAAGAGGAGGGCGAAGAAGTTGAAGAGGAAGAGAGGAGGCGAGAGAGCGACCCGAAAAGTCTTCGACGCCTTCCTTCCCCTCCTCCTCCTCCTCCTCCTCCTCCTCCTCCTCCTTCTCCTCCTCCGCCGCTCCTCGTCGCCGTCAGCGTCGTCCAGACGTCGAGGGGAACCAGGGCGACGATCGACGCCGACGTGATCCAGGCCACGAGCACGATGGCGCGGGCGTGGAGCGGGACGCGCGGCGCGGCGTAGGCGCGGAGGCTGTTCGTCGTTTGTCGTTTTTTTTTGTTGAGGCCGAGGTTGGGAGAGGAAAAAAAAAACCGAAGCATCGAAAAAGATGGAAAAAAACATGCTTCGCCTTTGCTCTCTCTCCCGCGTTCTCTCCGGCTCTCTTTTGATCCACGACGCACGTCACCAGCGCCATCAGCACGATCGCAACCATCGCAGGGAGGTAGAAGGAGAGGATCATCGCGGCGAGAGAAGAAGGGACAGCAGCGGGAAACGACGGGTTCTTCTCGAAGGAAAGAGTGAAAAATCAATGTTTTTTTCTTCTTCTTCATCTTCACTTTTTAGTTTCCCCTCTTTCTCCTCGCGTTTGAGAGGCAGTTTGCTCCTTCTCCTTCTCGCCGACCTTGCTCTGTAGAAGAAGGCGAGATCTCTGGCTCGCATCGGCATCGAGCCAGGGAGATCAAGAAAGAAAGAGAGCGTTAAAAAGAGACACCTTGTCTTGTCTTTGCTGCCGAATTCTTCGACGTCAAAAGGAGGCGGCATTCGTTCGTTCACTCGGTGGAATCGACCTTTCGCCCCGCGTCTGACAGACAGCGTCCTCTCTTCTCGCCATCTGAGTCGCATCAGAGGGAGATCGCCCGTCGTCCAGAGACCACCTGGACCACAGGAAGCTTCATCGAGGGCGAAAGAGAGGTCGCATCATCACCATCAGAAAAAAGGCGCACCTCGTGACGTCCGTCGAAACCCTCTTCTTCGACCTCTTCCTTTCTTCGTCATGTCTTCCCTCGACGACCCCTTGCTGGCCCCGAGGCCGATGACCTTCCAGGAGCGCCTGATCGAGGCCAGGGCGGCCAGGGCCGCGGCATCGAACGCAGCTGCAGCGGCGGCAGCCGCCTCGTCGGGCCAGCGGGGAGGAGGAGGAGGAGCAGGCGCCGGACCCTCCTCTTCTTCTGCTGCCGTTGCTCCTCCTCAGCCTCAACCCCAGCCTTACTTCTTCGGCGCCGTGGCCCCTTCTTCGACCGCCCCGTCTTCGGACCCGGGCACCCCGACTTACAAGGGCTTCGACGCCGACGCCTTCCAGGGAGCCCGAAGGAAAGGCTCGAGACCAGCTCGCAAAGAAACAACTGCTCCTCCGCTCTCTTCGCTCGCCAAGCGCAAAGCAGCAGCGGCAAAGCTCGCGGCAGCCGCCCGTTCCCGCGCGAAAGGAGCGGCCGTCGCCGCCTTCGGAGCCGGGGGCATCGTCCTGGCCCTCTCGGGCTGGGGCCTCGTCATCGCCCTGTTTCTGGCCAGGTCTTTGGCCCCCGCGGCGGTGGAACTCGGGAGGGACCTCTGGGTCGACTACACGCTTTCGCCGGCCGTCGGCGTCGTTTCTTTCCTGCCAGAGTCGGCGGCGCCTCTCCCCGCGTCCTTCGTCGCCCTCTCTCCTTTCTCCTCTTCCTCCTCCTCCAAGGACCCCATGATGACAGAGCAAGGGATGAGCCCGACGGACGCAGCGGAGGCGAAGGCGGCGAGGCCGTTCCCTTCCGGGAGGAGACTCGACATCTGGCTCTCTCTCGAGGCCCCGCTCGACGACGGGTTCTCCTCTTCCTCCTACTCCCCCTCCGCGGCCGCGGCGGCGATGGTGAGCCCCTCTTCCGATTTATTTCAGGTTAGGGCCGAGCTGCTGTCGCCGCAGGGCAAGGTCCTGGCCTCCGCCTCGAGGCCCGCCATGCTCCCTCGCAGGTCGAGGGCAGCCCGCTTCCTGCGCTCGCTGCTGTTGGCGCCGCTGGTGGTTGCGGGTCTGGCGACGGGAGACGAGGTGGCCGCTCTTCGACTGCCGCTGTTCTCGGGCTACAGGGAGTCGGCCGACGCTCCCTTGGTCGCCGTGAGGGTGGCGCTGCAGGGGCGAGGGGCCAGGCCGGCGCCGCCGCCGGCGCTGCGCTCGCTGACCGCGCACGTCCGGCAGCGCCTGCCCTTGATCTCGGCCCTTTTGTATAAAGTCCGCCCCGGGGACGCGCTCGCCGCGCCGCTGTTCCTGCTGGGGGCCTCCGCGGTGCTGGTGGGGTCCACAGTGGCCGCCGGAGCCGCAGCGGTGTGGTTCGCTTCCGCCAAAGAGAGGGCGGCGCTGGCTGCCGCGGCGGAAGCGTTGGAGAGGGACCATGAGAACTACGGCGACGACAGAGGCTCTTCGTCGCCCTACTCCTCGCGCTTCGGCGGTGGCTCTTCCTACGCAGGCGACGATGATTTCGGCGGCGGGGGTCCCTCCCCGATGGGCACGGGCGTCGCTTCGAGCTACTCGGGCGAGCTGAGCGACACGGGAGAGGAGGAAGAGGAAGACGATTTCCGAGCGGCGCCCGAGGAGGAGTTTCGCGCCGCCGCGGCCTCTGGGGGTGTTCCGGGAGGAATCGCCTCTTTCCAGCGCAGGAACCAGCAGCAGCAGCAGCAGCAGCAGCAGCGGGGACCTCTTCAGCGCAACGAGTCCGACGCGACGGAGGACTTCTCCCCGCTGGCGGAGAGCGTCGGGCGTGGCGGAGGCGAGGAGGAGCAAGAAGAGGAAGACGGAGGAGAAGAAGAAGAGGCGTTTGGCGAACCCAGAGAGGAGCTCGAAGAGGAGGAGGGGGAGGAGGAGTTTCAGGAAGCAGCTCCCGCCGCTCCGGCTGAGCCGCCTCCTCCAGCTCCTGCGGGCGGGCGCCGCATCAGCCTGAGCGCGTCGCTATCGGAGGCGTTCAGGAGGAGGCGGGGGCGGTCTTCTTCGGTGGAGTGAGAGAGAGAAGAGAGAGAGAGAGAGAGCGAGAGAGAGAGAGAGAGAGAGAGAGAGAGAGAGAAAAAGAGAGAGAGA
>Ga0114918_10004313_pt1 | contig 12389 bp, 22 predicted proteins | sample LantaG_FD_87015 | JGI IMG/M metagenome (GOLD analysis project Ga0114918, IMG submission 87015) | Deep subsurface microbial communities from Baltic Sea to uncover new lineages of life (NeLLi) - Landsort_02402 metaG | ecosystem: Environmental > Aquatic > Marine > Oceanic > Sediment | place...
GGAGCAATGGCAGGAACATGAAATGACCAGACACCATTTCTTTTTACAGCCACTTTCTCTTTATTATTAACCATAACAAAGGTATAGTATGCCCCCATTGATTGGGAGTATGATACTATATCAGTTTGTTTATATGTCTTTCCTTCAATTTTTATCATTTTTATACTTCTTCATATATATTAGGATTCATTGCAGGTGCTTCTATAACAATTCTCATGATGTCATCAACTTTGCATATATAACTAATACGACTAACATTTTTAATTTCAACTAGATCCTTGTGTTCCTTGGTGGTTACTAATATATAACCCTTTTTATCAACATATACTTTATTTGGTTCTATAAGTGCCATTACATTCCTTTCTTTCTTTCTTTCTACAATACCATAATATTATACAAATCAGAAGGAGTTTCAACCTTATATTCTTTATCCTCAATTGTTACCATTGCTGGACTAGGAGCTTCATACAAATACCACTGGATCCAATCACTTCCTCCTGGAGTATTTGTAATATACGCCTCAGCATTATCAATAGCAAGATTAAGTGTTTTCCATAAAACATCAATAATATTACTATCATAAGCACAAGGAAAGACTTCACAAAGCTTATCAATTTCTTTTTCTTGCAGCTTCTTAAGGTTGATAATGTCTTTTATCATTTTAATACTTATTTTTTTATGATTTTTATTCATTTGTTTTCTCTTTAACAGTATAGTTTTTCTAAAAGCCTTTGTGCATCATCCTGTCTTTGCATTCCACCACGTTCCCAGGTTTTGTTTGGATTCTTTCTGAATCTATCAATAATTTTGTATTTATGTTTATTTATACTTGTATTTATATCTGCATCCCTGTAGGCATCATAAAGACCTTCACCCCAGAATTCTTGAGAAATAATATATTGGTCTCTTTTATAATGGATTGAATCAGCATTAATTGTAAGAAATGGACTACGACGGAACCAATCATCAAAATCACCCCTTGCACCAAAGTGTCTTTCAATCCATGGACATAAAGAATCAACATCAGGAAACTTAATGTCCCACTTACATTGAGCAATTAAAGCAGCAAGATAAGGGATTTCTTCACCCTTAGCACTAACCCTTCTATTAACAGGATCAATGCCTATGGATGTTAGTTTATATCCAATAGGCTTAACCATAATTTGATTGATAATACTTTTGTCTTTTGAGAATGTACACTGAATAGGTTCATGTTTTACTATTGTTCTATGTGTGTTTACAGGAATTTCACTATGAGAATTATACTTCATAAAATCCTCAATTATCTCATTTGTTTGACTATCCCAATAAGCATGTCCATACATGTCGCACATTATCCTTTTCCTTTCTTAACTTCTTTTAATCATTAAACCTAAAAGCATCAATAACTCTTTTATCAGTTTTATATTGCTTTTCTTTTCTTTTTTTAGTATTATCAACCTGTTCTCTATAAATTTTTAATAGTTTTCTTAAAACAAGTATTTTTAATTGCTCATCAATTTCATTAATACCTTTAAATTTACCATCCTCAAAAACACAAGTAATACCATCTAAATCAATACAAATTACATCATTTCGTTTTTTTATAAATAAATTGTCATACTCTAGTAAATGATATAAGTACTGACCATTACCATCCCTTTTTGACACAAAGTAATCATAATCAAGGTTTTCCAGTATGGCATTAACTTCATTGTTATAATTCATTTTATCTTTCACTATCTTGTGTAAAGGTTTCATCATCTCTTGCCTGAAGGGTATCAGATGCTTTGAATAATCCATGTAATGAAAATTGTAAAATTACTAATAACTGGCATTCTTCATCTGTTAAATGTTCCTTATTTGACAATTCTACAAGTTGGGTTGTAATAAGATGTGTTAAGTTAAGTTCACCATCAAATCCACATTTTTCAAGCCATTCCAAGCAACCTGATTCACATTGTTCTGAATAATGGAGTATTTGCATATTATACTGTTTAATAGTAACATCATCTTTGCTATCTTCTTGCATGTCATTGTCCTTTCTTTACTATTCCTTCTATGTACTCTTTATTCATACTATAGTTAAGATTAAAAAGATTTTTCTTATACAACCATCTGATTTTTCTATATTCCTGTTCAATCCAGTCTAAAAACCACTTTTTAGGTAAGAAGTGTTTAATTATCATCCAAGGTAATTTTATAAGAAAAAATAAAGGATATAAGGTCAACATACCAATTAAAAACATAAGAAAGGAAATAATACCAGGAAGTTCTGAAAGAAAGTCGTCTATCTTTGTATATACATGCTTGTATGAGTAATAACCAAAGTCTGTGTGTATATATAAAAAGCTTCCAGATATATTTGGTTGATCATATTCAACATATTTCTGATCATAACTATAACGAAGAAAATTATGAGGCCACCAGGAGAAAAAATTATCAATTGTTCTTAGTGTCTTTTTAATCTGTGTCATTATCCTTTTCCTTTCTTATTTAATTTGTCCACATCAATTCTTAATTGCCTTACTTCATGATATAAGGCCAATAACTTCTCACATAAGGCAAAAGTAGTACAAGTGGAAATATCAGTATTATATGTATCTGGATTCTGAGGCAATTTTGTATATTGAAATAAAGCATTACAAAGAACATTCTCACATAAGAGCAAGGCCTCTGCATTTTCAGAATCATCAGTATAATCCTTATGTTGTTCATTAAATCCAACCATTGCTTAGTTCCTTTTAATCCTCTTTTTGTTCCATTTTATATGTTTCTTTGTGTTTCAACAAAGTTTTCCAGTTCTAAAACCCTATATTTTAAATCAACAATTTCAGAACAAAGAGCTTTTGAAATGCCTGTTATAAAAATATCAGCATCAAAGTCATTTTTCAAATTAAAAGAACACGCCATTTCTTTTATCCTTTTAACCAATTCATCCTTTATTTGGTCTTTTACTTCTACTTCATATTGGGGCATAATGTTTCCTTTCAAATATATTATAGCAGTTTAAGGTAAACTAAACAAGGGATAATTAATTTTTATTCTTACAAAATTTATCAATTTGGGTATACAGTGAATGTTCTCTTTTACCAGTAAGATATAAAGCAACAATTAAATCATCCTTTGTTAGGTCTCTGACAGGAATTCCATAATATACAGTGTCTTCCATGCATTCTTGATACTGTTGTTTAAGCAGGGAACAATTAAAGTTCATCCTTAACCACCTTAAAATCATACTTGCCCTTTATTTGGGAAGTAAAGACTCTTCCCACTGATTTGGCAAACATAATATCATTATAAACATCATGAGGAACCCCTGTATATTGATATATTACACCAGTATTGAATTCAATTTCAAGTGTTCCTTTCTTCCATCCAATTGATTTAATGTTTGATGATACTACTTTTTTACGTTCCATTCTTCTTTCCTTTCATTAGTCTTTCCCTTACTATTTTCCAATAATTCTCATCAAGTTCAACCTCTTCTTTTGCTTTTTTAATCCGTTTTTCCATAATCTCAAAGTATCCTTCATCTAATTCGATACCTATAAATTTACGGTTTTCTAAAATTGCCGCAACTCCGAAACTACCACTGCCCGCAGTGAAGTCCAAAACGGTCTCATTTTCATTCGTATAAGTACGGATTAAGTATCGACCGAGGGCTACTGGTTTTTGTGTGGGGTGGAGTCCTCTTGCATCCTTTGCTCTACTACTAAATGCTAACATAACAGTTGGGTATGCGTCTTCATATACTCTTCCAATGTATTTATCAGAAGCGGAGTCAATTTTGTACCCACTTGACTCTCCGGCGTTGTTATTAGTCTTCTTTATAGACTTTTCCCTTTGAGTCTTTATCGGATTATAGGTTGGTTGTTTTTGAAAGAACACGCATACATCTTCTGTCACCTTTAAAGGCTGTCTTTTGACGTGAAAGAAATTTACACCAACTCCTTTATCCCACACCCAACAATATTTAAACATCTTCATATTAGACGCTATCAGAGTTGTGGTGAACGGCTGTGAGGCTGTCATTACAATAGCACCATTAGGCTTAATTATCCTTTTAAGCTGTTTCCACATTGGTTCTAAGGGTATTATAGAATCCCATTTACAAGCAGTAGTGCCATAAAGTCATGGCGGGTCTGTAAGAACCATATCCACTGAATTATCAGGGATATTTTTCATCTCTACAAGGCAATCGCCCTGTATGATGATGTTCTTAAGACCCAAGTCTCCTTGTTTGTTCATTATTTCCTTTCTATAGTTTACTTAACAAATAATTAAGTATGGTAAAATTTTATTAATTATCTTTTTCCACCATAAAGACTTTTCTTTTTCACTATTTTTTATCCCATCTTTATCATCATCTTTTTTAATATTTTCATTAATTTTAGGCACTTCAATTGAAGGTGGAACATTAGTAATAAAGTGTTGTGTGTCAGATAAACAGACCTTGGAGTTAATAATTTTCTCTTTTTGTAAACATTTATGCTCATGAACACATATTTCATAAATCATAATAATTGATTCTTTTACCACATTTGATACTAAGTAATTCCATTCATCATCACACCATATACAAACAGGGACTGTGTCATCATCAAATGTGAGCCATATTTCTTTTGATGGCATGAATGGATCTTCTAAAAACAATAGGGTTTCATAAAAATAAGTGCTAATACCATCATGTTCTTTGGTCATTGGGAGGAGAGAAAAATCTATATCATAGTATTCAGTATATAAAGACTGGCATTCCTGCTCATAATCACTTGTATTCATAGTTTTCTTTCCTCATTACATATAATTTTATAATTCATTTACTTTATTATAGTATAATTATAAAAGAAAAACAAGAAAATAAAATTATTTATGTCTTTTATTAATTAAAAAAATACCAAAAAAAAGGAGACAAGGCATTGGTTCTGGTATTGGAAGTGTATAAACATTCCCAAAATTAGCCTGAATACAAGCATAATCCCCGGCTGATACTTCACCATCTAAGTCAGCATCTCCCATAATTCCTATATTTCCTACATTCCCAAAGTTGGACTGTACACAAGCATAATCCCCTGCTGATACAACATCGTCATGATTAGCATCCCCTAATAACAGCACATCATTTGCCAGTGTTTCAAAAATCCATAGGTAATAAGCAGCAATTCTGGCATCATAACCCCTATCATCATATTCAGCAGGAATACCATCACCATCATAATCAGATACCCCTACGTGTATTCCTACTATTTTCATATCTTGATTAAATGTAGGCCCACCTGAGTCACCAAAAGACACCATAACATCAGTGCCATTATTATTAAATTCATAAATTAGTAATCCTGCATATATCCGCATAATCTGGTTTGTTCCATATCTACCAACCCCTTTTGGATATAAACTTGCCTGGGTCTCACCAACACCACTGTTTCCATAACCAACAACATAAACTGTTTGCATTACCTCATTTAGCTCAGTATTAATACTGTAACCATTGAGATTTGTGTTTCTATCAAGTTTGAGTATGGCTAAATCAATGCTTTCATGAACATATTTTGCATTAATTCCATATACATTTGTTCCTGTTTCTGAATATAATGTGAATGTATGTCCAGAAATACTTGAAACAGCATGGGCTGCTGTTAAAACACAGTTAGAATTAATTAAAACCCCAGATGTTCCTCCTACTGTTGATAAGTAACCTACGCCATTAAAAGGAGATAAGTAATTAAATTCATGTTCAGCAGGAACATCACATACTACAATTCCCCATAAAACGTTTGGTATTAATAAAATAACAAATACAATATAAAGTAAAAATTTCATTTTTGTGTATATTCTGACTTAGTTTTTAAAGTTAATGATTCTGCTTCCCATGCTGTAGAATATCTTGCTCTACAAGACGAAGCCCCTGAATCAACCATAACTTCCCCTTTAACTAGACCTTGTGTCCATTCAAAAGTCCTTTTACGATTGCACCACTCAGGATCCAAATTTCTTGTACATCCTACATTGGTATACCAATAAGGCAACTTTACAGCTTTTGTTCTTTGTGCTTGGGTTATTGGAAGTCCTTTATGTGTATGTGCCCCTACATACAGTCCATATGGCACACCTAACAAAATACTATGCATTTCATCAGCACTGGCTCCTGCTTCATAACCATGGGAAAAAGTAACTTGTCCTAATCTAAAAACTCCTCTATTCCTATCATAACTATATTCACAAGGAATATCCCAATTTTTAAGTTCAGGCATATTGTGTTCTTTTCGCCAATCACATAAACCCCTTAATTTTTTATCAATCCTGTTAATTGCAATAATATTATAATCATGGTTGCCAGGAACAAAAATACATTTAGCATTACTACTGTGTCTAAGGATATTTAGAAGCATTTCATTTGCAGAAAGAAACTCATCTGCTAATGTAAAGTTTTCCTCATTATCCCACCTGCTGGCAGACGACGCCTCAAATAAATCCCCTAAATGAATAACATAATCTGGTTTATATTCCTGAATGTTTTTTATTAACCAGTTTATAGCTCTCTCATCCTGAAGGGGGCAATGAGTGCAGCCAAAGGCTACAAATTTTTTGGTATTCATATTTTTCCTTTTAGCCTTACTTAGCTTTTTTAGACGTTTCAACATATATGTCTTTACAAATAGCAATAAATTCTTTTATAGTAAGACTTTCTGTGTGTTCAGCTTCTTTTTTTAACATCACAATTAAAGATGCACAAGTATCTGTTGATCCTTGGAAATATCCTTTTGTATATACTTGTTCTAAATATTTTTCAGTTTTTTTATTCATTATGTCTAAAAATACCATCAAAACCTTCACTATATTTATTGATGTTTGCTCCAGCTTGTTCTAGTATTTCCCATATGCTATCATCAAATAAAAAGTTTTCTTGTCCAATAATATTTGCACAGGCTTGGTCAAAATCACTTGTATTAAACAATGCTCCAAGGAGATCAAGTTCATCTTGAGTTTCAAAAGTAATCTCAATGGTTACTGGTGTGAATGGTTCATTGTTCTTTAGTCTAGCCTTCATACTTGTTCCTTTCTTATTGGGTTAAGTCTTACAGGGTTATTATAGTAGGAGTAAATGTAGAAATCAAGGATAAAATTATTTTATTCTTCAAGAGTTATGGCAGTAGCCCTGCCTGACATGCTAAAGCCTGTCAAAGAACCATCCTTACAGGCTTCCCATAAATCATCATCCTCAACATAAGCTGTTACATACCAAGCATTTGCTGGTATTATTTCCCCCCCTTTTATAGTATCTTCCTCAGCCATAAAGCTTTCAAGTACTGTTACATTCCGCTTCTCATTCTTATGCATAAAGTGAATTTCATGCCCATTTAAGGCAAAAGACTTCAAACATTTCCATATATCAGCAGGATCATCAATAAAATCACCCTCAGCATCTGTTTTATCAGGAGAACCAAGTTCCCAGACAATGCCCCCTACTATTCTTTGTTCCTCGTTTTTAGTAAATGCAACATCCTTTTCCTCTTTTTTATTAGATTTGTCAGCCTTAATAAAATTAAGACATATCCCATCATTATCATTATTTTTTTTAATTGTAGACACTTCAACTGTTTTTGTCCCAATTTGAGGCAATAATACCAAGTCATATAAAGGAATTGCATTAGTCCCATAAGAATTGTCTAAAACAACGACCTTATTTGTTTCTTTTTGAACAATTTCCTTTATTCTTTTATGGATTTCAGGAGGAAAATCCTCATCAATAATCATATTAACAGTACTTGACCTAACAGGATTGTTAACAAAATCACCCACAATATGGGCTACTCCCTTTTTTACTGTTAAAATAGGTAAGTCCTGTGTATCAATGCCTTTAACAGCTTTTTTAATTAATTTAGTATCCAAAGAGGATCTTTCATCAATTAACTTTCTTTTATGTAATTCTGTATATAAAATAGCACATTTGTTAAGAAAAACACCTTCTTCAATGGGGTCATTAAGCCCCATTTGATTCTTATTAATATGTAATTTCCATGAAGTGGTTGAATTAAATAACTGTTCAGCCCTACTTTGTAGATTTTTTAGTATTTTAGCATCTAACTCTTTAACATTTTCTATCGTTAATTCTTCTAATCGCATAGTTTTTCCTTGTCAATTTATTGTATTTCCGTCCAGTCATCATCAGTAAAATGATCTCTTGAAAAGCTCCACTTATCAAGGGATTCTACATCTGTGACTATGGCTCTATCTTTATTACTTAAATGGGCTTCCATTACTTCACGTAAAAATTTAGTACTAATTATACACACATTATTTGAAATAATAGGTGCAAAAGGATTCTCCTTAACTTTTTGATATATTATTTCAGGATCTTTTAATATCCTGGACTTAATAATTTCTTCAAATGTATAATCACCAATTTTCATACTTTTAATCTGTTCCTTCAATGGAATGTTTCATATCTTTACTGTCTTCTTTCCTACTATCCATTTCCTCAGAACTTACTATATCTGAAATATCCTTAGTTTGTTTGTTGTTTTCTTGGTCTGCAAGTTTTTCAATTATCTCAAGAGGAACAAGAGTCTTATGCATATAGGTTTTATTCATAAGTTCATCTTCCATAGGCTCCATGCCCATTTCTTTACGTCCTTCATTTGGTGTTTTCAAACTATGGGCTATTTCTTGGGTAATTCGTTTACTTTGCTTATCTTTATCCTCTTTAAGAAGTAAAGTAGTATCAAAAGCCAGGAAGTAAGGGGACTTTTCCATCCCTTTATTTGCCAAATCATGGTAAAGGGGAAGCAGCTTTTTATTTAAGGAACTGGCTATCTTTATACATCGAGGAACAACTGTATTTCTATTAAAGTCCTCTTCTTGTAGTTTATAATTATCCTTTGTAGCATTTTCTAGTATATTTACCTTAACACCAGGAACACCCATACAGCTTAAAATACTATTTCTATTATCTTTGCGTCCTGCAAGGAAGTCTACTTCATTAGGTTTTGCCCCAAAGTGATCATATTTTAGACCTTTACTAGCAATAATAGTATTTCTACCACCTATTCTTTGAGAAGCATTCCAGTCTCGCTTGAAATCTTTTACTTCTTTAGGACTTAATGACTTATCAGTAGTAATCATTCCATCAATAGTGCCTTTAAGGAAAAAGTCTTTATTCCATTGTAACATGGCATTATCTGTTTGAATTTCATCAGCTGCGGGCTGTGCTGATCCCTGTCCAATTAGGTCATTAAGAGGATTAAAATACTTAAAAGGAACAATTTCATGAGTTCCAAAGTGTTTCTTTTTACCCCACTTTTTAGATTGGTATGTATATCCTGTTACTTTTCGTTTATTTGAATCAAGATCAGGGGTTAATAATGAAGGCCGAATATTATATAATTCTGCTGGCCTTTTCATTCTTCCTGTATTATTTATGCCTTTATCATAAACAACTTCCCAATAACCATAACCTACGGTATCTAAATATATGCTTAAAGCTTCAAATAAATCAAATTTTGATTGGTCTGGGTTAGGATCATCTAATAAATCAAGTATAGGATGACTATCAATTTCTTGAACATAAGGGTCAAATTTTTCCCCTGTACCATCTTTTACCTTCTTATATAACTTAATAGGCAATGTTGCTACTACTCTGGCAATTGCAAAAGAAGCTGCTTTTATCCATACATCTGTTCTATACAAATCAATCCAAGCATCAATTTCTTGAGGATTACTTAATTTACTATATAAAACACTGTTATTTGAAAGCGACCCGGAAACCATGGTTTCTCCAGGAGCTTGGGCAGAGTTTTTTTCAATATCCTCTTTGCTAACATTAAAATCTGGTAAATCTATTACATAAAAATCATTTGTACCCATTCTGAATGTCCTTTAATATTTGTTTAAATTTAAGTTTTTTACCCCTAAGTGTCTTTTCATTCCATTTTAAGGTTGTTAATATGTTTTTATCAGGTGTCTTTTCCAGCAATAAGTCTACAAATTGCCGTTCTGTCTTGTTTAAATGATTAAAAAACTCACTAATAACCCTTTGTTCAATTGTATTGGTATGAACATCCTCACAAGGAATATCATCAACATTGTTATGTTCTACGAAACTTGCCTTCTTTAATCTGGATGCATTTCTAAACATATTTAGAATATGGTTTTTTGTGCTTGTAATAACAAACATTATTATTTGTGAGTCTGTATGTGTTTCATCAATATTATCAAGAATTTCCCATAACTTTATATAAGCTTCTTGTACAATGTCCTCTTTTGACATATATTGTATACCAGAATTCTCTTTATTATCCCATGTTTCCCATAATCTTGATGCTACCTTTATAACATATCCTTTGTATTTTTCAAATTTTTCTTCTTTGCCCATAACTCCTACTTAGTTTCCATAAAGATTACATGTGCTCTGTCTTATTATAGTCAAAATTTTCAAAAAATACATAAAAAAAATTCTCTTTCTATAAAACTATACACTTTATGGAACTAGACTTATATACAATCCTATTAACAAATAGTGTATAGTTTTATAGAAGAGGATGTTTTGTATATATTATTACAGAGAATAAAAAGTATATGGCAATAAGAAAATTAACGGATCCAGAAATCAAAGAAGTGAGTTTGGTTGATATAGGGGCAAACCTAAGACCCTTCTTTTTTGTAAAAAATCTAAAATCAGATTTGTCTGGAAATCTAAATGAAGATGATGGTTCCATCAACTCCAGCCCTTGCACGTTCAGTAAAGCCGATGCAGATATAAAGATTGAAAGCAACGGCACAGTTGAAGGGACTACAATTAAAATTAATGGTAAAGACATTAGTCCTATTGATTTTAATTTTAATATGTATTCTTATGAATGGGGAGGGGATGTTAATTGCAACTTCTCCATTGAAGAAAAAGCAGAAAAGGGCGAATTCTCTCAAAATAAAGTTTACTCTTTACAAAAGTCCCTTACTGGTACAGACGAACAAAGTGAAAAAGAAGTTGATGAAATCAAAAAGTCTGTATCAACCATTCAAGGTTTCCTAAAAGATGAAAAGCTAGATCATATGGGTGAAGATGAAATAGCCAATCTTGCTAAGTGTTTGGATGTCCTTGCTGATTATAAAGATCTTGTTCCTCCTGATGCTTCGGAAGCCATTGAAGTTTTAACATCAATAGCTGTCCTTAAAAGTAATAAACAAGATGAAGTTAATATTGAAATAGAAAAAAAGGAAGAAGAAATGACTGAACAGAAAGAAGAAAAGAAAGAAGAAAAAGGAACTGAGGTTAAGGTTGAAGAGCCTGTTAAGGTTGAAGAACCTGTTGAGGCAAAAGAAACCCCAAAGCCTGCGGTTAATTTAATGAATAAAGAAGACCTTGAAAAACTTGAGGCTTCTATTGTTGACAAAGTTACAACCAATGTTACTGATAAAATTTCTGCTATGCTTGATGAGAAATTTAAAGATGAAGATGATGAAGAAATTGAAGTCACTGAAGAAGATCTCATGGCTTTGGTTGATAACGCAATAAATGGTTAAAACTATTTTGGAGATATTATGAAGATTACAAAGAAAAAATTTGAATCTTTTAAGAAAAATCTTTCAGATAAAATTAGTCGAGAAGCTGATATTCGTAAGAGTATTACTGAGACTGAAGTAGAAGTGAAAGATGAAAACTATTGTTTTGCCAAGTACGTCCGTGGTGCAACTTTAGGTGATTGGACAGATGCTGCAACTGAGCTAGTAATCTACAAAACCTATGCACAATCCACAGGCACAACTGGTGGATTTTTAGTTCCTGTAAAAACAGAAGCTAGAATTATAGAACTCTTAAAAGAAAAATCAGTTATACGTAGTATGCCTGGTGTCCAAGTTATTGATATGAATGACAAGATGGTAATAAATCGTCTTGACTCATCTGTTTCAACCTCTTGGGGTACTGAGAATGCTCAAATGTCTGAAGATACCAATGCCACTTGGGGCCAAGTATCATTAGAACTGAAGAAGCTGAAAAGCCTCCAGAAACTCTCACGAGAACTTCTGGAAAATGCAAATCCAAGTGTTGATAATGTTATAATTCAGGAAATGGTAGATCAAATTGCCTTGGCTGAAGACCTTGCTTTCCTTGAAGGTACTGGTGGACAACAGCCTACTGGTTTCTACTATCATCCTTATGTAAAGAACACTGACCTCAGTGCAACCCTTACATTTGATGATATTACAGAAGCTATGTATCAAATTGAGATTGCTTATGGAAGAATTAATGGTTGGGTCGGAAATCCACGAGAAAAGCAAACCCTTAGAAGCATCAAAGATGGTAATGGTAATGTTATTTATGCTGAAGGCAGAATAACTGATCCTGCAAATGCCAACATTGATGCAATTTATGGTGTTCCTGCAAAGTGGACAACTACTATTCCTATTAC
>Ga0114918_10004315_pt1 | contig 12387 bp, 10 predicted proteins | sample LantaG_FD_87015 | JGI IMG/M metagenome (GOLD analysis project Ga0114918, IMG submission 87015) | Deep subsurface microbial communities from Baltic Sea to uncover new lineages of life (NeLLi) - Landsort_02402 metaG | ecosystem: Environmental > Aquatic > Marine > Oceanic > Sediment | place...
AGCGGCGTAGGTGGGGTCCAGTTCGATGGCCCGCTGGTAGGCGGCGATGGCCTCCTCCTGCCGGCCCAGGGCGCGGTAGACGTTGCCCAGGCCGTTGTGGGGAGTGGCGACGGTGGGGTCCAGTTCGATGGCCCGCTGGTAGGCGGCGATGGCCTCCTCCTGCCGGCCCAGGGCGCCGTAGACGTTGCCCAGGCCGTTGTAACACCACACTTCCAGGCGCTCGTTGCCGGTGCGGATGGCTCCCTCCAGAGCCGCACTGAAAGACTCCACCGCCCGCTCGTACTGGCGGCCGGCCCAGTACAGCCCGCCCAGCGTGAACTGCAACTCGGCCCGCGCCGCCAGCGTCTCGTCCGCCTCAGGCAGGTCGGCCAGGAGCGCCTCCCGCAGCGCGATCTTGGCTTCGGTGTCCTGGCGCAGCGTGCGGTCCTCAAAACCTCGCCAGGCAAACTCACGGGCTACTGTGGCCGCCCGGCCCGCTTCCGGCGGCTCGACGAACTCCACCACCCGGTGGCGGAAAGCCCAAAAGTCCGGCGCCTCGCGGGCGATGGCCACGGCCTCGTTCTCCGTCAGCCAGAACACGGCTCGCAGCCGTTGGTCCACGAAATACTCACGGCGGACGTTCAGCGCCCGCAGGGCCGTCGGGCTGCCCCAGCGCAACCCTTCGACGAAGAAGACAGTCCCATCCCGGCCGGGGTGCTCCGCCAGGCGCACCGGGACGTCGGCGTCGGCCTCGCCCGTCACCCGCACCCACTCCACCGCATGGCCCATCCCGCGCACCCGTTCCGCCAGCGCCGCCGCCGCGTCGCGCATCACGTAGGTCGAGCGGTACACCGCCAGCAGGATGGAGGGCCGGTCCCAGCGGATGGCCAGTTCCAGTTCACGGGCCAGCCGGTCGACCCGCTCGGCAAACGGCTCCGTCCTGAGCCTGTCGAAGGGTTCATCCAACTCTGTTTTCGTCCAGGTCTTCATCGCTCACTTTGTCCTCATCGAGCAACCTGTAGAGGGCTGGATGGGCATCGCACCACGGCTCGCCGTCAGCGTATTCCAGCACAGCCAGAATTTGCAACAGGGGGGCGATTTTGTCGGGCTCATCCAGCCGGTTGCGGGCTCGCACATCGCGGAGGAGCGCCCGCTGGCCGGCGGTCAGGATGCGGCGGTATTCGCCACGGATCTCGGCCTCGGCTCCTTCCACGTCCTCAACCTCAATGTGCGAGCGACTGGCTGCCTGGGCCCGGTCCATAGCGTGGCGCATCACCCGGCACATCTCGCGGAACACCCCGCCGCTAATGCGGATGGCCGCGTCAAGTGCGTCCGGCGTGATCAACTCTGGCTCCATACGCTTGTGGACTAACATGCGCATTGTGCGATAGCCCTCTGAGTCGCGCTCATCTGGCCGTCCCTGCGGATGCAGGCGGACATTGGGTAGAAAGACGGCTTGGTCGCGGATAGCCTCAAACTCGGGGCTGTAGAACAGGGGACTGGAGACGGTGTAAACGATGGCGCACAACGGTTGCAACATCACCTCGCGGTGCTCGTAAAAGATGGCCCGCGCCAGTTCCAGGTCGGGCTTGTCCAGATCGTCAATCAGCACCAGCGGCAGCCGCTTCTCCCGGTTCAGAATGCCCTGGGTGATGGCGTTGAGCGCGGCGACCAGCCCGGTCACGTCGCGCTCAATCACCTGACGCAACTCGGTGCGGGTGGCTGGCTCCAGTTTGACCTTCAGTCCAGCCTGAGCGAAGAAGGCATCCAACTTGCCCTCGACGTCAGCCCCGGCGTACCGCGCCCCCACGGTCACTTCCTTCTCGACTCGCCCGCGCCAGCCGTCCAATTCCTTCACCAGTTGCTGGGGCAACTTGCCGCCCGCCGCCCGGTACTGGCGGTACATCTGCCCGCCGATGGCCAACAGCACGTCTTTGTAGTCCAGGTTATTGACGTCGGCCTCGTCCTTGATGGTAAAGTGCACGGGCCAGTACTTGGCCTGGATGTCCGGGTTGACGGCCAGGCGGCGCAGTTCGGTGGACTTGCCACAGCCTCGGTGACCGGAGAAGAAGAACTTGGGCGGTTGGCGAAACCGGCGTACTAAGTAACGTTCCAGTCGGGCCACCGGATTGCCGGGCCGGTCCACGTAGAATGGATTAGACCGCCCGTCGGGCATCACTTCCAGCGGCAGGTCCAGTTCAAAGTTCGGCCAGGCGCGGTCGAAATCCGTAGCGGTCACATACTCAAAGTCCATCGTTTACCTCCACAAGTTGGCCCTGATTGTACCTGGTAACTCGTTAATGCGCAAATGTTACCTCTGCAATAACTGTCCAGGCTCGCGGCGGACGTGCCGTCCGCCGCTTGAAACGCGGGCGACCCGCCCGCTCTGAGCAACGTTTCGAGTAGTTATCCTTGCAAGTGTCGCTGAAACCAGTCCAACAGCAGCGCGAACACCTCGTCCTTTTTGTAATCCAGGTGAAGCAGGTGCCCGCTGCCCTCGACGATGCGCAATTCCTTCTCACATTGCATCGCCGTCATCACCCCCCAAATGTAACCTCCACCTCCGCCCTCCCCGCCAGCGTCAGCCCCAGGCCCACGACTCCCGGAGCGACCTGCACCAGCGGGCGCCTGGTGCCATCCACCCGCGCCTCCACCGCCCGCCACCCCTCCGGCACAGTGAAGAGCACCTCCCCAAACTGCCGCCCCGCCTTCCGCAGTTCCACCCACAGCACGCCATTCGCTATTCGCAATTCGCTATTCGCCATTCGCAATTCGCTATTCGCCATTCGCAATTCACTATCCGCCATTCGCAATTCGCTATTCGCCATTCGCAATTCGCAATTCGCCACTTCCACCGCCCCCTGGCACACGTGAAACGTCGTCGTCAGCAGGTCGGGCCGCTCCGACACCGGCTTGAACAACAGCACCGCCGTCTCGTGCGGCTGGTGACGGTGTATGGTGACGGCGTCGCCGGTCACGCCCAGGTAGCGGCGGCGCCAGTAGTGGTAGACGTGGTAGCGGCCTGGCGGGAGGCCCAGGTCGGCCAGGCGGATGGTGGTCTCGGTCGTGTGGTCGTCCCAGTTGATCACCCCCGCCACCCACCAGCGCCCCCACTCCCGCTCCACCGGCAGGAGAAGCAAACGCGGCATCTCGTTCTCGAAGAGATCCAGCGGGCGGGCGGAGACGCCCGTGGGCGGCAGCGCCTGGCGCAGATACTTGAGCCGCCCCGGTCGGATAGACGTCAGGTGGTCGGAATCGAGCGTCATCCCCCCCAGGAGCGCCACCAGCGCCGCCAGCGTGCGCACCTCGTTCAGCACCAGGTCCATATCCGGCCCTCGCTGGCGCACCAGCAGGCAGTCGGGGTCACTGGCCCACAACCGGCCGTGGAAGGGCGCACGCGCCAGGCTGTTGCGCAGCGCGTTCTCGGTCGAGGGCATCGAGAGGTCGTGACTCCAGATGGGGTGCCAATTGGGGTCCACGTCCGGTCCCACCCGCATCCCGTCCACCAGCCCCACGCACGGCCCCAGCGGCGCGCCGCAGCCCAGCAGGAAAGCATCGTCGCCGATGGCTCCCCGGATCGCTTCCAGACCCCGCCGCAAGGCCTGAGCGCGGGTGGCAGTGGAGTCGTAGCGGCGGCCGGGGAGCGCGGCGGCGAAGATAAAATCAATCTTGAAGAATTCCACCCCCCACTCGGTCCGCATGCGCCCGAAGGTCTCCCGCAGCCAGGCCAGCACCTCGGGGTGGGTGCAGTCCAGCGCGTAGCAATCCACCCCCCAGTGGGTCCAGCCCACCACCGGCTCCCCGGCCTCGTCCCGCAGGAACCAGCCGGGGTGTTCGACGAAGAGACAGGAGGTGGCGGCCGCACCGAAGGGGGCAGTCCAGATGCCGGGGGTGCGACCAGCGGCGCGAATGGCCGCCGTCACCGCTTCCATCCCCTGGGGGAACTTCTCCGCATCCAGCGAGAGCCAGTCGCCGATAGCGGTCTGGTAGCCGTCGTCGAGCAGAATGAGGTCGAGCGGAAGTTTGTGCCTGGAGATGGCGGCGACGTTATCCAGCACGTCCCGGGCGGTGTTTTCGCCGTAGAAGTAGTACCAGGTGCACCAGCCGGCCGGCGGGGTCGCAGGCACCCGCGCCTGCATCTCGCGCCCGGTGCGCTCAGCCCAGCCCTCCAGCAGCGCGACCGGATCGCCCCCAGCGCGCACCCACAGCCGCTCGGAGCGCAGCGTCTCGCCAGAATGTAACACAACCCCGTCCAGGTAGCAGCGAGCGACCAGGCTGGCACCGTCGGGAGTCATCCGGATTTCGCTCAACTGCTCCTTGGTGGTCACGAAGCCGAGGAGCAATGAACAATGAACAATGGACGAGTCCAAAGTCGTGCCCTGTTGTTCATTGTTCATTGATTCATTGTTCATTCCCGTGATGACCGTGACCCACTCGCTGCTCAGGTCGCTGCCGTGAGCACGGTCCCAATGAGGCCGGTGCATCCGGCGATAGGCGGGGGTACCGGGGTCGCTGTAGCAGCCATCTGCGACGTGGCGAGCGAATGTGGGGCTCCACGAGATCCAACCGTTCTGGTAGAAGGACCACTGTGCAGGTGGGCTGCCCAGGACTTCGGCGAGCTCAGTCGAGCCGTCACAGGCAACGCCCTCGGCAGCGCGTAAGGCGAAGACGTCGAGGGCATCGAGCAGGAGGTCAACAGACCCGGCATTGGCGACCTCGAGCCAGGCATCGTAGCCATCCTCGGCTGGCTCCCAACGCCAGGCGACCTGCAGACCGTCGGCAGTGGCGGTGTGATCGGGCCGGGTCAGGCGCAAAGTGTGGGCCTCGCATCCCACGCGGTAGTGCACGGCAGCAGTGACACCCCGGAGACGGGGACCGTCGGGCCAGGAAAGCGTCGCACCGCCAGGATCGAAGTGTAGCGAAAGGGCATGGGTCATCACCACCTCCTTGCAGCCCATTATAGCACAGCAGCGGCAATTGAAAAAAGTGCTGAGGTGTGCTATACTTTTACTGTGCGCGACAGCCTAGACAAACGACACAAGGAGGTGTTGCGATGTCAAAAGGTGACATGAACAAAATTCTCGTGACCGGTGCATGTGGCCAAATCGGCTCCGAATTGACCATGGCGCTCCGCCAGAGGTACGGCAATGAAAACGTCGTTGCCGCCGGCCACAAGACGAAACCCAGCCCCACGCTGCGTGATTCTGGACCTTTTGTGTTCATCTACGCGACACGACGGGAGACGATAGAGGAGGTGGTGGACAAGTACAACATTGACACTATCTACCACATGGCGGCTATCCTCTCGGCCGTCGGCGAGCAGAACCCCCAACTGGCCTGGAGTGTCAACATCAACGGCCTGTACAATATCCTGGAGATCGCCCGGGAACGTGAAATGACCCGGGTTTTTTGTCCCAGTTCAATCGCCGCCTTCGGGCCGGAGACTCCCCGCGACAACACACCCCAGGAGACAGTCCTGCGGCCGACGACGATGTACGGCGTCACGAAGGTAGCTGGCGAATTGCTGTGCAATTACTACTTCCAGCGCTTCGGCCTGGACGTGCGCGGCGTCCGCTACCCGGGTATCATCAGCAGCGAGACCCCTCCCGGCGGCGGCACGACCGACTACGCGGTGGAGATTTTCTACGAGGCGATCAAGCACAAGCAATACACCTGCTTCCTGAGGGAAGACACGGTGCTGCCGATGATGTACATGCCCGATTGCATCAAAGCCACGCTTGACCTGATGGAGGCCGACCTCTCCCGGCTCAAGCACCATGCCGATTTCAGCCTGGCGGCGATGAGTTTCTGCCCGGCTGAACTGGTGGTGGAGATTAAGAAGCACATCCCGGAGTTCACCTGCGAGTACGAACCCGACTTCCGGCAGGCTATTGCTGACTCCTGGCCCCGCACTATTGACGACAGCGCCGCGCGGGAGGAGTGGGGTTGGGAGCCGCAGTACGACCTGGCGGCTATGACGGCGGACATGCTGGAGAAGTTGGGCCAGCGATATGCGGCAGGTAATCTTTAGTTCCTGGTGCAACACTTGACATTGCCTGCCATTTCTGCTATATTCTGCGTGAACTAGCACTACAATGAGACTCCGTCATTCTGAGGAGCGAAGCGGCCTGCCCTGAGCGTAGCCGAAGGGACGAAGAATCTCGCTTTACACTGATGAATTTCCAGCCGGGAACGAGATTCTTCGCTCCCTTTGGTCGCTCAGAATGACACAGAATCGGGGCGTCTCATGATTTCGCCCCAGGAACGCTGTCAAGTTGGATGCTCCCCCCAGTGAGGAGATCCGCCAAGTTATCAGGAGGTGATACACATGCAAATCAAAAGAGATCCAACGAGTTATCTAGGCGACGAGTATCAACGCCTGGTCCGCGCGGGTTTGAGCTGGGAGCCCAGGGAACTCCAATCCGCCAGCGGCCCCGCCTGCATCGTGGACGGCAGGGAAGTGATAATGCTCTGCTCCAACAACTACCTCAACCTCTCCACACATCCCAAGGTCGTGGAAGCCATGATCGAGGCCACTAGGAAGTACGGGGCGGGGGCGGGGAGCGACCGCTCAATCGCTGGCGATATGTCCGTTCACAGGGAACTGGATAGACGCCTGGCGCAATTTAAAGATGCACCCGCCTCCCTGACCTTCCAAACAGGCTTCATGGTGAACGAGGGCCTCGTCCAACAACTCGCCGGCCAAGGCGATCTTTTCGTCTCGGATGAGTTGAATCACGGCTCGATCATTGATGGGATGCGGCTGAGCCGCGCGGACCGCGCCGTTTTCAAACATAAGGACGTTGAAGACCTGGCCCGAGTCATGAAGGAAGCGGAGGAACACAAACCGCCCTACAAGCACATCTGGATCGTCACCGATGGCGTCTTCAGCATGGATGGTGACCTGGCTCCGCTGCCAGAGATCGCGGAGATCGCCGCAGAGCATGGCGCGGGCGTATACGTGGACGATGCACATGGCGAGGGCGTCCTTGGCGAAGGAGGGCGGGGCATCGTCAACCACTTCGGCCTCAGTCGTGACCAGGTGCAGGTCGAGATGGGGACATTCTCAAAGGCTTTTGGGATTGTAGGCGGACACATCAGTGGCAGCGAGGATTTGAGAAACTTTGCCCTGAACAAATCCAGAACCTGGCTGCTCAGCGGAGCCCTACCCCCCGGAATAGCCGCAGCAACTATAGCGGCCATTGACGTCATGGAATCCGACCCACAACGGGTGAAGAAGGTGTGGGAAAACCGCAACTACTTCATCGAGAGGATGAAGGAAGCCGGCTTTGACACCGGGAACAGCGAGACGCCGATTGTGCCGGTAATGTGCGGCGAAAGCAAGACGGCGAAGGCCCTGGCCGATTTCGTGTGGGAGAAAGGCATCTACGTACTGCCTATCGTCTACCCCATGGTGGCTCGCGGTAAGGCGAGAATCAGGGTCCAGTTGTGTTCGGAGCACACGAAGGACCAGTTAGACAAGGCCATTGGCGACTTCAAAGAGGGAGGAGAGAAACTCGGGTTGATCTAACCCCCATATAGCGGATTTGGATGAGAAGGGGCAGGCCCGGTAACGGGCCTGCCCCGTTGACATTCCCCCTGGTTAGAGAACGTGCAATTCGCAGACCTGGCGAAAATGGAAGCCATAGATCGCCAACGTGATCGCCAATGGAAGCAACCTGGGGCGGCGGAACAGGGTCCAGAAAAAGAGCCGCCAATAATGGACTCTCTCCACACCTTTTATCCCCAGTTGGTAGATGGACCGCAGAAAGGCCAGGACGTACTCAAACTCAAAATGAGCCCTGATCCTGGGGGGCTCGTATTCCTGGAGAAAGGTTTTGACGCGCTTGTAGTAGAGTTTTGGAGAATAGATCTGGTCCAGAATCTTGCGGTACCCCTCGCGCAGCGTTGCCAGACCCATCCTGGGAATGATGTTCGTCGAGCCATTCACGTTATCGCCCGACATGTCGCCCAGGATACGGCCTTCGCGCTTCAGGCGTTCGTAGAGCCGCGTTCCATGGGGAGCCTGAAGCAGGCCCACCATCGCCGTTACAATGCCGCTTCGTTGGATGAAATCAATCTGCCGTTGGAAGATTGAGGGAGGATCGCTGTCGAAGCCGACGATGAACCCTCCTTGCACCTGGAGACCGGCGCGTTGGATGCGCTTGACGCTTTCGACCAGGTCGCGATTCTTGTTCTGAATCTTGCTACATTCCGTCAGGCTATCCTCGTTCGGCGTCTCAATGCCGATGAACACCGTGGTGAACCCGGCATCCACCAGCATGCGCATCAGTTCCTCGTCATCGGTCAGATTGATGGACACTTCTGTGCTGAAGGACATGCCGGCCTTGTCTTTGCGCCATTCGATCAACGCGGGCAAAATCTCGGCCTTGAGTTGCTTCTTGCTGCCGATAAAGTTGTCGTCAACGAAAAAGACGCCGCCTCGCCATCCCATGGCATAGAGGCTATCCAGTTCGGCGATGATCTGTGGGGCAGTTTTGATACGCGGCCGGTGCCCGAACAGCGTGGTTATGTTGCAGAAATCGCAATTGAAGGGACAGCCCCGGGAAAACTGGATGGCCATCGTGGCATAGCAGTCCACGTCGGCCAATTCCCAGAGAGGAATGGGAGTCTGTCGGATGTCGGGAAACTCGGACGTCATGTAAACCCGTTTCGCCTCCCCACGCTCCAGGTCCGCCAGAAAAGGTGCCAGGGTTACCTCGGCTTCGTTGAGCACGAAATGGTCAACTTCTTCAAATTGCTCGTACTCGTCGGTGAACAGGGGCCCCCCGGCGACAATCTGGACGCCCGCTTCCTTGCAGCGAGCGATGATTTCGCGTGCCGAGTCTTGCTGCACGACCATGGCGCTGATAAACACATAGTCGGCCCAGGCCAGGTCTTGCCGGGTCAGACTCGTCACGTTGACGTCAACCAGCCGCTTGTTCCATTCCGCGGGCAACATCGCGGCGATGGTCAGTAGGCCCAGAGGGGGCGTAGACGCCTTTTTGCGCACAAACCTGAGCGCGTGTTTGAAACTCCAGAATGTATCTGGAAACTCGGGGTAGACAAGCAAAATGTTCATGGTAATCTCCTCTGCTCAGTGGTGAAACTAAACTTTGGCAAGCCTCAACTGACGCCTAAGCAACAGCGGCCCCAACAGATCCATCAGCCAACCAAGACATAACTCGATCCAAGGCACGAACCCAAACAGACGGGGCACGTAAGCAATCCGGGCGGGCTTTCTCAGCAAGGCCCAGATGCGATCGGCCACTGCTTCCGGCCTCACACTGAATCTCTCGGCGGGTATGCGCAGGCCGGAGGATCTGGTCGAAGCAGCGTCATAGAACTCTGTTGACACTGGGCCCGGCTTGACCACGCTCACGTGTACGTTTGTGCCGCGCAATTCCCGGTAGAGGGACGTAGTGAAAGTGTCCAGGAAAGACTTGGTCGCACTGTAGAGTGCGACACCCTGGCTTGGTAAACTGCCGGCAATGGAGCCGACGTTGATGATGTGGCCGCTGTTGCGAGTCTCCATGTCCGGCAGGAACAGCAACGTCAGGTGAACAACTGCTGCCACGTTGATCGCCATCATCTGCCTGGCCAGCGTCCACGGCATTCCCGCTGCAAAACCGTACCAGCCGAAACCGGCGTTGTTGATCAAGACGTCCACTGCCCCATAAGCAGAACGAACCTCCTGGGCGACACGAAGACGCTCTCTCTCCTCCGCAAGATCAGCGGCAACAACCAACGCCTCTCCACCAAGTTCCCGTATCTGGGCAGCCAGACTCCGCAGGCGGCCCTCGCGCCGCGCCACCAGGACGACCTTGAGCCCCTCACGCGCCAGTCTCTTTGCAGTTACCGCACCGATGCCACTCGACGCGCCGGTGACCAGCGCCACTTTCCCCTTCCAGTTCACGCTCACCTTCCCCACCAAGAAGCCACTATCGGACCTCAGCAAAGGCTACTCCCCCTGGCCGGATGCCTCCGCTTGCCCTTGACCCCCGAAAATATGGGGATTTCCTCAACAGCCACCAGCGGACGATGGGACGGAACATCCGTATCAGGTACCGCCGGTATCCCAACTGTGCAACCATCTCCCGGATATAGTCTCCCAGGTCATGTCGTTGGTACTTGAGCAGCCTTTGGCTTTCCGTAGTGTCCAGCCAGTCTACGGCGAAAGGCATTGAATCAAAAACCTCCTCCGGCAGTTTGCCCACCCCCATAGCGTTCAATATCCGCTCCGCAACTTCACGATAATAGTGCCAGCAGCGGAAACCACCCCCGACCAACAAGATTTTTCCCCACACATCCTCACTGCTTACCCCGTTGGCAATCGCCAACCCTACGTCCCGTGTGTGCACGAACTCTATGCGGTTATCCAGAGGGACGTCGAACATACCCGCATCCAACTTCATCGTCAGGGGCAGCGTGGCAGCCAGTCTGAAGATAATCCACTCTAGCCCGGACGCTCTGACCATCCGCTCGCACTCGATCTTGTGATACGTATAGTGTTCGGTCGGCTGGAGCGGGTCCGAGACAGTCCGGGGCGGCGGTTGATCCTGCGTCCTACCGTAGACGTGACACGACGAGGTAAAGATGATGCGGGGTGGCTTGGGCAAAGCCTTCATCGCATTGAGGAGATTTTGGGTGCCCCCCACGTTGATCTCCCGCGCCCAGGCGGGGCGGGCCTCAGATTCGACGCCTGTAGCCGACAGTTTGGGGATGATAAACGCCAGGTGCACTACCACCTCCTGGTCGCGCACCGCAGCGGCGACGTCTTCCGGGCGGCGCAAGTCTCCCCACACCACCTCTATCTGGTCTCCGAACCTTCGAGCAGCCTTCTCGTTCGCTTTTGTCTTGAGGTCGAAACACCGCACGGTGTGACCCTGTTTGACCAGTTCCTCCAGTGTGCTCGTCCCGATATTTCCAAAAGCCCCTGTCAGCAACACGTTCATTTCATTGTCTCCTCTCTAAACTGCCCAAAAGCATCTGCACACCCTCCTGCGCCACCTGCCCCCAGTCGGCCCCTTGGGGGTCGAGCATCCCTTGCAGCACCAACCCGACGGCCAGCGAGACGATGACCTGGGCCGCTGTCTCGGGATCAACCGGGCACAGCGAGCCCTCGGCAATGCCGGCCTCGACCATATCGCGGAAGAGAGCCTGGTACCGCCGGTAGGGAGCAATCGTCGCCTGCCAGACCGCCGGGTCGTGCGCGGCCTGGGTCAAGAACTCTAGAAAGATCGGGAGTTGTCCGCTTCCCGCCTCGAAGACCTGCCGGACCATCCCGGCCATCTGCATGAGTCCCTCCGGGACCGTCTCCGCTCCGGCGCGGGCTGCCTCCAGTTGCGTGTCCAGCCCCGCCAGCCAGTGGTTCAGCAGTTCCAGAAACACGGCCTGCTTGCTGGGGAAGTGGTGGTAGAAGCCCCCCTTGGTCACGCCAGCGCGGCGGCAGATCTCTGCCACGCCGGTACCGCCATAGCCATGCTGGGCGAAACACTCCGTCGCTGCCTCCAGGATGCGAGCACGAGTCTCCTCTCCTCGTCGCTGTGGGCTCACCTTCGCCTCCCTTGTAGAATACCGACCGGTTGGTATGATTTTACCACGGATTCCCCCCCCTGTCAAGGCAGGGCGCTTGCCCCGCTTCCCCAATTCGCCTAATTCGAGTAAAATTAGATAAGATGCAGTGGATTAGGGGGCGGGAGAGGAGAAGAACAATGCGCAGGATATTGACACTCGGTATAGTACTCGCACTGACCCTGGCGCTGGCGGCACCGGCCTTCGCCCAGGGCACCATCGTTCACGTCGTGCAGCCAGGCGAGAACCTGTTCCGCATCGCGCTGCGCTACGGGGTGACGGTGAACGCGCTGGCGGCGGTCAATGGCTTGAGCAATGCCAGCCGTATCTACGCGGGGCAGCGATTGACCATCCCAACTGGCGGCAGTCCCGGCCCGACCCCGCCATCCTCGGGTGTGCACGTCGTGCGGCCAGGGGAAAACTTGTTCCGCATTGCGCTGCGCTACGGCATCACGCCCCAGGCGCTGGCGGCGGCCAACGGCATCGCCAACCCCAACCGCATCTACGTGGGACAACGGCTGGTGATTCCAGGCTCTGGGACCACACCTCCCACCCCGTCGGGCCAGACCTACACCGTGCGGCGTGGCGACACGCTCTCGTCCATCGCCCGGAGGTTCGGCGTCTCGATGTGGACGCTGGCGCAGGCCAACTCCATCCGTAACCCCTCGTTCATCTACGTCGGGCAGATGCTACGTATCCCCAGCGGCGGGAGCCCCCCCCCCCCCCCCCCCCCCCCCCCCCCCCCCCCCGGGCCCCGGGATTGACGGGAACCCCCCCCACCCCCAGGCACCCCCCTCCCCGGGGACACCCCCCCTCGCCGGCAGCCCCCCTCCC
>Ga0114918_10004317_pt1 | contig 12386 bp, 11 predicted proteins | sample LantaG_FD_87015 | JGI IMG/M metagenome (GOLD analysis project Ga0114918, IMG submission 87015) | Deep subsurface microbial communities from Baltic Sea to uncover new lineages of life (NeLLi) - Landsort_02402 metaG | ecosystem: Environmental > Aquatic > Marine > Oceanic > Sediment | place...
ACAGCTTGGAGACGAAGGCAGCCGGTGGCCATTTGCCGGTGGCGTCCGCGAGGACGGCCGTCTCCATGTAGCCGATAGACTGAGCGTCCTTGGGCTGGCCGACCGCTTGGACGTTGAAACGTGAGGTGCGAAGGTCGGAAGCAAACCCCGGCAGCGGCCATTTCCCTGTGGCTAGCGCCAGGACGGCCACCTCGACGTAGCCGACACTTACCGCGTCCTTGGGCTGCCCAACAGCCTGGACATTGAAGCGTGAGATTTGAGCCGTCATGGCAGGCGCCTATGCAATCAAGCGGAAGCCAAGCTCTTGCCCATTGATTGCAGACTTGGTCCAGGGGGCTAAGGTAGCAGGATTCTGGACAAGATTAAAGGGGATGCTGATAAACGAGGGACCAGTCACCTTGAAGATCGAGGGCTCGACATAGGTGGTGCCTCCCGTGCGGAAGGTGGGGCTGATATCCCTATCGCCGCCCACCGAGAGAGCCCCGCGCAAAACGATTCGGAGGGCCAGCAGAGTCTCCTCCATGTTGCGCGGCATGTTCGAGTAGGTGAAGAGTTCGTCGTCGCCGGGGGTGTTGCTCTCCAGCCAGGCCGCGTCGTTCACGTCGCTAATGTAGCTGACATACGTGTCGTGGGACGCGGCGCCCGAGTCGGGGGTCCACTGGCTCGCGTTGCCTTGTCCGCTGACGGCTTTCTCGTGGACCTGGATACGCCCCAGGAAGTTGTTGTTTTCTGCCGTCGTGTTGTCGCAGAGATACACGTCGTCAACCCAGAGGCCAATTTTCAGGCCAGCGGTGTTGCCTCCGATCGACCACTTCAACTGGTCCCCTCCTGCGGTGCCTTGCTCAGCAGTGTTCAGAGGGCCGGCGTCCGCGTTCAGCACCTGCCCGTCTACACGAAGCTCATAGCTCCCAGTGGTCGGGTGGATCACAGCCTTGAACTCCACGAACAGCCAGCCATGGTGCTTGACCAGGTCCTGCATGTAGCGTCGGCCCTCGAACCCCGCAGGCAAATCGTTTAGGCCTGACTCCGCGCTACCGAAGCGGTAGGGCAGAATGTTGGCGCTTGTGAACAGAACTGTCGCGCCGCGACGAACCTCCAGACGCCACCGGATAGAGGCGTTGTTGAAGACCGGAGTGTTGGGGTCCGTGTCCACCAAGAGCCAGACGCCTATCTGGTCTCCTTGGGCCTTGTCCCTGAAAACCAGGAGGGGCATTTCGCAGGCCCCGGCAGGGTTGAGTAGTTGGCTCTCGTCGCTGATAGAGAGCCCTCCAATCAGGGTTCCCTGTAGCCCCCAGTCGCAGTTGGCGTCCCTGATCTGCACAGGGTATTCGGGCCTGATAGTGTTCATAACGCTTGAGGCGGCCGGGTGCTGGTATCGACGAATGCCGTGCCAGGCTGTGGCCTTGCTTGAGGGCACGCCTTCGTCAAAGAATCCCCAGTTGTGGAGGAAGGCGTCCTGCCCGTTAATGCCCCCACGAGCAATGGCGGGGTAGAGCGTCAGCCCTAGCGGGTCGAAGTCAATGAAGGGGTGGTCAGCCGCGTAGGGTCCGTTCATGGACCCAGCGTAGAGCAAAGCCATTATGCTACCTCTAGTCCGAATTGTCCGTCGTTGATCTCGGTCAGGTCGAACAGGGTTGCGTCCACAGGGTTGGAGGCGAAGGTCACCTTGCGATACATTTCTTTGTATGCGCCGAGGGCTACCGAGGTTCCCGTTCCTATCTGCCCGTCTGAGGGCTGCCGGTAGATCCCCCTGACCTGCACAGGGCTCTCGGCTTGGTGTCGGAAGCCAGAGAAGCCTAGCTGCACCCCCAACACCTGTTGGTTGATCGTGGGCAGGTTGTCGAACTCGTAGAGTTCTCGCTCTGCTACGCCCCCCTCTATCACAATACCCTCGGCGTTGGCCAGGCTCTGAAGGCGCACCTCGCGGGCTGCCCCGCCCGAGTAGCCCTCCACGTCGTCCCACTGCTGAAGAGCCCCCGCCGCGTTGGTCTTCAGCATGTTGACCTCTACGCCCCCGTCGTCCACTCCTAGGAAGTCGTCCAGCAGGCCGGGGGTTGTGTCGAGAATGTAGAGATCGTCTAGGTAGACCTCGGTTCCAGGCCCTGATCCAGCCACGGGGGAGGCGCAGCCCACGCGGTCGAAGGCGCCGACAGCGTTGGGGTCGGTGTTGTAGCCGATCGAGGAAACGATCTCGGGAACCCCGTTGATCCTGACCTCGAACGCTCCCACAGCCACGTCAAAGAGATACTTGAACTCAATGTAATACCAGGCGGCTGCGGGGAAGAAGGCGAAGTTGGCCGAGGGGAAGTCGGCCGTCTCGGTCTCCAGGGTGTTCCGGTTGGCGTCCACCACGCGAAACTTCACGTAGTTGGTGTCTGCCTGGATCGTGGCGACTAGGGCGCCCTGGAAGGCAGATCCTAGATAGAACTGAAACAGGTCCCACTCCCCAGCGTTTCCTCGGATCGAGAAGGCCGCTCCGCAGACAGCCTCGGGCGTGGCAGGCTGGAGCTTGTAGCGGGTGAGCAGCGACTCCTTGAAGACAATGTTTCCCGCGTGGGTGATCTGTAGGGCCTGTCCCCCTAGGCGGCCCGGCACCCAGGACGGAAACTGTCTGCTCCCGAGGATCGCATACTTCTGAAGAAGCAGCGTCGTGTCACTTATATCGAAGCCGTCAGTCCAGAGCAAAGCCATTTGGCCTCCTAAAGCAATCCACTGCCGCGAGCGTTCGCCACAATGGACGGGACCTCATTGCGCAGCAATTCTAGCATTGGTCGCCTGCCCTGGGCGAGCATTCGCTCAAAGGATCTCTCGTCGGCTACGACGACTGCTCGGCTGATCCCGGAGGACTGGGCGGGGGCTGCTGTGCTGACTGCCGCCACGGCTCCCCCAGCAGCGAAGGCTGGAATCCTAAGAGAGCGAGCCCTGACTGACTTGGTGCTGCCGGCTATGGCTTTCAGGGCCGAGGGGTCGATAAGCCCACGGTTGATAGCGGCCATGATATCTGACCCGTATCGTCCCACCGCAGAGGTTCGCATGACGAACTCTCCGGGGGTGAGCCAGGCGGGGACGGTGTCACTAGCAGGAATGCCCGCAGGGCGCCCACCTCGGGCGAAGCTCTGCACCCCCTTGGCAAAGTGAGCAGGCGAGGCGCCGAATCGTCCGCTGGGGATACTGCCTCCCTCTGCTCGGGCCAGGGCAGATACTCCCCCGCCGCCCGTGGCTGCTTCCGCCGCTCCCAGAATCGCCTTCTGAATGGCTAGCTGAATGAACGTCTGGATAACCATTTTGGCTAGCTGCTGAAGGAAGTTGGCGAAGCGCTCCAGCAGGTCCGTATCTGTGTTGGGATCCAGTGCGTCTACGATCGCGTCAGAAGCGAAAGAGGCGAAGGAGGAGACGGACTGCTCCAAAACTTGCAGGGTGGCCTGATATGCGGCCCCGCTGTCCGCGAACTTGACAGCCAGGGTGTCCACAGAGGCAGACAGAGAGTTGCGTATCTGAGTTTCTGTCTCCTTGAGCAGCCCTAGCTGCTTCCTAACCTCCTCAGTTATCCCCTTCTCTTTGGTAAGTCGGTCTAGGACGTTCGCAATCACAGCACGCTGGACAGTGGCTATCTCACCGTTGAGCCGCGCTACAGTATCCAGGTCACCCGCGTTGGCCGCTGCGTTCCTAGCGGCTCCAAGCTGCTGCTCCAATTCAACTAGTTGCTGAGTCCTTTGCTCGCCCTGTCGCAGGAGGAGGAGCCGCTCCCGCTCCAGTCTGAGTAGGTTGGCCTGTCCCTGAACCTGACGGGCTGTGGTCAGGTCCCCCGTGGCCGCGATCTGCTGAGACCGTATCTCCAGGTCCAGCACTTCCTGAGAAGACCGAAGCTGGGTAAGGGACGCCTGCGATCCTGCGGCCAGAGCAAGCTGCCTTAGTTGGGCCTCTCGCGAAATCTGTCCTTCAATAGTGAGAATGTCTTGGTTGATACCGAGGAGTTGTTGTGTCTTGGCGTTGATCTGAGCCTTGGCTTGATTGGTCCCCTGTAGCGTCTGCGCGCCTGCCTTTCTCAGAATCTCGTTGTTGGCCTCCGCGAGGGCTAGTCCCTTGTTGAGCGCAAGGATCTCGCGCTCTAGTTTGACCCTCTCCTTAAAGAAGCCCTCGCTGATTTTCTGAGACTTCAACTGCGCGTCGAGGGAGATAGCCAAGGACTTGGCTGCGTCGGCTGAGGAGGCAATGCCGTTTTGCTGGTTGGCTGCGGCGAATGCCTTCTGAGCCGTGAGCACCCCCTGTTGGAGGGACTTGACTATCGCTTCTTGCTGGGCCAGTCGCTTGACGCTGCGGACCAGGACACCGTCTACCTTCTCGAACTCCCCCTTAGTTTTCTCCACCTCCTTGGTGTTGATCCCTAGCACCTCACCGACCGCACGCAGGACCCCCGCCAGTCCTTGCCCGGACTCAACGGCCCTGATTAGGGCCTTGTCAATGTCTGCATTGAAGTTCTCGTCTTGGGTGTTTATGTCTTTGACGATCTTATTGAACTCGGCCAGCTTGTTCTTGGCCTCCTCAATGCGAATAGTGGAGTCCGCGAATGCCTGGGTGAACTCCTCCAAAGTGAATTGTCCGGTGAACTTGCCTACCAGCGCGTCAAATTGGCGGGCAGGCTCTAGCAGGTGTATGCGCATTTGCTGGCCTATGGCACCCAGCGTGGCACTTAGCGCGCGGAACTGCTTGGCTAGGTTCAGCGCGTTGGCGACCTTGAGGAACACGCTCAGTAACGCCGCGCCAACCAAGGCGATCTTGTCCAGTTCCGTGTTGGCGTCTTTGGAGTTCTTGGACACTCTGCGGATAACTTCGGCCACGACGGCCAATTCCACCCCCACGAGCACGATCGGCCATTTTGCTATTGCCAGACCCACGAGGAGAGAAAGTCCCTCGATCACTGCTAGCAGGGTGGCTACCTCCACGAAGGAGCCCACTATCTCCCCAAGGCTCAGCCCCCGGGTGATTCCTTCTACGAAGCCAGCTATGTCAGCGAAGGACTGGACCGCGCTGCTTATGAGCGAGACGAAGCTACTAACTGCGGACACTGCCCGGAGAATGCCCTCGACAGCCCCAATGATTATGTCACTTGAGGTAGCCAGCACCTCCCCTAGTAGGTCGATCGCTGCCTTAATGTCCTCAAGCGGCAACGTCGAGGCGGCAGACCTAATGTCGGCCACAATCCCGGCCAGGGAGGCGCCGAGTCCAGAGAAGGCCGCCAGCACTTCCGGCCGCACCTCCAAGAAGCCTTGGTCGTTGATCTGCTCGAGAGAGCCCAGCGTGTCCTGAAGGGCTCCCTTGATCTGCTCAAAGAACTCGAAGTTGGCCGAAGAGATCAGGCGGCGGAAGGCGTCAACCGTGTTAGTGGCCAGCCCCTTGAAGGTCAGCGTGGCAAGGTTGCCAGCCTCGGTGAACGCCTTGAATCGCTCCTCCAAGAACTCGGCTAGGGTGCCCGCCTCGCGCGCCCTCTTGACGTCAGCGTTGGAAATGTTGAGGACGGTCGCAATGCGCGTGTTGCGCGGGTTGATCGTCCCACTGAGCAGGGAGCGGATTTCCTCAGCCAACTGGTTTTGCTCAAGACCGATCGCGCTGGCGGCCTGGCTAACCTGGACCGTGAAGCGGCGCACCTGGTCAATGTCGAGCCCTGCCTCCAGCCCGAAGCCAATTCCTGTCTGGAAGGCAACAGCTAGGTCCTCAAAGGACGCTGCCGTCTTCTGGGCTTCCGCTTGCAGCAGTCCTAGTTGTCTGCGGGCCTCCCCCTGCGCTAGCGAGAGTCGGGTCTGGGCGTTCTGTGTGTTGCCGAAGGAGTCCCTCATGTCTCCCACGGACGCAATGAGGGCGGCTATACCAAGCTGATTTTGCTCAAGCGCAGAGTTGAATCGAACGCTCTCCTTCACCAAAGCGGTGAACCCGCTGGCCACTTCGCGGGCAGCGGTGAAGATCGCCAGAACCCCCACGAGGCGGCGGAAGCTGAAGAAGACGTTGCGGACAGCCGAGCGCAGCGCGTTGGTGCTGGAGGTCTGGGCCTTCGTGGCAGAGTTTGCCCTGTTGCTTGCCGCAGCCCCCGCTGAGTTGGCCCCCGCTGCGGCCAGCGTGGCTTGGGCTGCTGCCCGAATGCTGGCTCGGAGAGCCTGTAGCGTCAGGGCTCTCTGGCGCTCGGTTTGGACAGCCGCCCGAGTAGCGGCCACTGCGGGGGTGATAGCGGCTGCGTTGGCTTGCTCAGCGGCAGTGTTGCGGGCCAGAGCCGTGCTCAGGCGATCGACGGCGGCAGCGCGCCTCCCTGTGGCTGTGGTGGTTACCTGGGTCGCGTTGCGCAGGTTGCGCAGGCTGACAGCGAACGCCCGGCTCGTGGCACCGACCTTGCCTAGCTCCTTCTTGAAGTTGCGGAACTCCGTGGAGGAGTTCTGAAGATCCTTCTGGAACTTTGCAAGGTCGGCGCTGAACTCGTCCTTGGTGACGATCCTGTATTCCAGCTTGCCACGATCGGTCATTTAGACGCCCTTTCCGAGCTTGCTGACCAGCCTAGACAGGTCATTTTGCTCTTCTACCTCGGCAGCAGCGTTCAGGGGCTTGAGTGCTTTTTGCATTCCTTCAGACGTCCCCTGGGCCGCAATCATGCGGAACCAATGGTTTTGCCTGTCTTCTTGCGCTTGCACTCGTTGAACGCTTTCGGCTAGGTCTAGGAAAGAGAGGACGTCCATGCAGTAGACGTCCTCGGCAGTCCACCCCGCTAGGATAACCCGCGTGACGGAATCCGCTAGCTTCTTCCAGCCGGCTTTGGGGCTTAGGCTCCCGCTTCGCTTGTCGCGCTTTCGGTCTTTTCCCCGACCTTTGCGAGAACGCTTTGCGCTGCGAGAGCCACTCGTTCCCCCACGGGTCCGAACACCTCTGCGTTGGCCTTGCCGACGCCGATCAGGTTCTGAACGAAGGTGGGCACGTCCGTCTTGTCGAGGAACTCCTCCACCTGGGTCTTGGTGATCTTCTTCTGGTCACGTTCGCGCTTGGAGTCGAGGACCACCTCCGCGAGTATCTCCCCGTTCTTCTCGTCGCAGATTGTCTCAATGAGACGACCCACGGACTTCTCTCGGTCCCGAGTCCTCTGCGCTGCGAGCGCGGGCTCCACTGGCTGGGTGGTCGATCGAGTGCCGTCGTCCGACTGAATGAACTCGGCCCCTCGATCGCTCTCGTGGCTCTCGAACAAGACAGCCATGGATTCGGCAATCGGTTTTGCGAGGTTGCGGAGCTTGAAGAGCATGCGAACGCCAAGGGCGTAGAACTCTTCTTCCTCTCCGTTTACTTCGTGACGGGTTGGTGTCGGGGACACGTATGAACTCATGGGTTGTCTCTCGGGTTAAATGGTAAGTGCCGCCCGAGCATACACCCGGGCGGCACTTGTGTCCAACCTAACGCCTAGCCCGAAGGCTTAGGGCTGGAGGACGTGTCGGACCGTCATGGTCGGGCTGTCGGCGTCCGCAGCCTCGTTGCGCTCGGCAACTCCGGTGAAGCCCATGGTGGTCCACTCCTGCTCGGTAATGAGCGAGAGGTCGCCGTCTCCCTTGAGGCTGATCTTGTGAAGCTGGATTTCGGTCTGCTTGTCGCCGTCGGCGGGGTTCTCCGAAATGAACTTCAGCGCGCCGAGGATCGTGGTCTGAGTCAAGGCGCGAGCCTCGTCCAGACTCGGGTCCGCTTGGGCGTTGGCAGCGATCGTGATTTCCCAGGGGGTGCCGCCGACCGTGCCGGTCAGGCCGCCGCCCGGAATCGCGAAGATTCGGCCCCAGAGGGCGTCCACTTCGTAGTCCACGCCGAGCACGAGCGCCGCGCCGCCGCCTTGGGGAACGATCGTCACCGCACCAATGTTGTAGATCCGCGCGCCGCTGGAGTCGGTGGTGGGGATACCCGCCACGCCCTGGTAGAGGTCATACCACTCGCCCTGGGCGAAGACCAGGAGGTTGCCCGTGCCAGGGACAGGCGTCACCCCGGCCACAGCCGCAGCGTTGTTGTGGGCCGCGATCTCGCCGCTCAGGAAGCGGGCGAAGTTGTTGAGGCTGGCCTCGTCGAGGGTGAAGGAAGCCGACACCTTCTGAGAGGTGATTACCTCCTTGTCCACGACGCGGAGCCCTCGGCGGCTGCTGAGGTGCTCCAGGGTCTCGGTGTCAACCGAGAGGGAGAACTCCGTGGCGTTGCCGAGGTCTTGAAAACCCTTGGGCCGACCGAGCGAGTCCAACGGTGCGAAGAAGAGGCAGCCTCGACCCAAGTAGTAGTCCTCGGTGTTCGGCTTGCCAGTGAGATTGATTCCGCCCATGGGGAACTCCTTTTAGCGGTGGGTCTCTCGTGCAACGAGAGAGTAGGTGATTTTGGATCCGTTGGTGGCTTCGGCTGGAGGGTGGGAGTATGAGGCCCCCTCCAAAATGATTTGGACTGAGCGCAGCGCGGGCTGGTTGTCCGAGAACGGGATATGAGGCAGGACCAGCACAGGCTGTGTCAGCTTCTCCTCAAACCTGCTGGCGTCGATTCGAGACTTGAAAGCCAGGTGGAGATCCCAGGCCCAGTCGGCCCGATCCCGGTTGAGGGTGCGCCTGTTCCTGCCTTCCTCCCAGGCCCCGGCCTTCTCGTCGGTCGAGACGCTCTTCGGGCACTCCAGCTTGCCCAAAGTGATTTGGCCCTTCAGAGCCCCGTCCCGCTGGACGCAGACCGGGTAGAACTCCCCGTTTTGCGCGAGGCTGACGAGCGCGTTGTGCACGCGCGACTTTTGGGTGAGCATTAGTAGAAGCTCTTAATGTTACGCACGCTGTCGAAGGGGCGCCGGACGCTCTCGGGCGTGCCGTCGAACACCTGGACCGTGGTCTCGTCCCCTTGGGTCTCCCGACCCGCGAGCATGTCTAGGTTCTCTTCGATCGCCTTGAAGAGGGTCTTCTTCAATTCGGCAATCTGGAAGCTTGAGGTGGAGCGGAAGGGCGCGGCCTCGTCCCACTCCTCCAGGGTGTTGTTGCTGCCGTCCATGAACATGGTCGGCATGGAATCGAGCAGTTCGAGACGAACCCACTTGATCTCCGTAGTTTCAGCGATAGAGCGAAGGATCTCGTCGGCAGTGGTCGGAGCGATCGAGGGCGGCAGCAGGATTAGCTGAGCCATTCGAGGCTGGCCCAGCCTGCGGTAGAAGTGCTCGCGGACAGCCTGGAGGGCGCGATCAATGAGCACCTGAGCGTCGTTGCCCTCACAGACAGCAGACAGCCGTAGAGCGGCCTTCAGGTCTTCGGGGTTCTGGACAAACAGGGGAGTCATAGATCGCGCCCTCCTGGGCTGCTAGCCAACGTTGAGCGAAGGCCCAACGAGGTCGAGGTCTGGATCGTAGTCGGCCGACAGAATCTTCTTGGCCGCCCGAACCGTGGTGGTTGGGTCAGCCCCGCGCTCGATCAAGAGCGCGTTGAGGTCGTCCAAGGACTTACCCTTGAGCGTGGCCGGGCTGAGGTTCCACTTGCCGTGCTGACGAAGTGCGTGCTGCACTTCCTCTTCTGGATCGTCGGACACCTTGCGCAAGTTGTTGCCCTTGCGGAGGCGATCGACTTCGCTCTTACCGAGCTTTTCCAGAGCACTGCCAGGGACTTCTTGACCAGGGGTGTAGTGAACACCACTGAACATGAGCCCTTTCTTGCCTGCGATAATCATTTTGCGTGTCTCTTCGTTCTCGGGTTTCTCGGGTTAGTAGAGGCTGAGTGGGGGAGGGGATCACCCGAGAAGGATCAGTCCTCCCCCACTCGAACCGTGGTAAGGCTAGGCGACGACTTGGATCGACACCGTGTTGCCGGGGCGACGGGTGACGGGCAGCGGGCGCGAGGTGAGGAGGGCGAGCCGAACGCTCGGATCCTTCTCAACCCAGGTCTTCGCGAACCGCTCACCGACCCAGCGGCGCTCGTCCAAGGCGTCATGGTCGGAGATCGAACCGAAGTAGAGGACGTTGCCGCTGGACGAGCCCGCCACGACGAACTCAACGAACTTGGCTCGGATCAGGTCCTGGGCCTCCAACTGCCGGGTGTATGCCCAGCACTGGATCCCGGCGAAGGTGCCCATGAAGCGGGCGCCCTCGGGCGAGAAGTTGGCGTTGCCGTTCAGGGTCGAAGCCATGTCGAACCTGCGGTTGTCCAACTCGGACAGCACGCGCGCGTTGTTGGAGAAAGCCGTGGCCGCCTCCTTGCCCATGATCGCGTGGGTGATCGAGGTTCCGTGGGCGTCAGCCACCAACTCCCCGGCCAACTCGAACTGCGAGCGAGGGTTGCTCAGCGCGTCCGTCCAGAGATCGGTGCCCGCCAGGACGATCGTGTGACCGGCCGGCTTCTGGAACGTGATCTGGAAGTTGGCGAGGTCGGGCTGCTGGTAGGTGATCTGGCCTCGGATCGCCATGGCCGACAGCCACTCGATCCGGTTGACCACCAAGGTCTCCATGCGGGCCATGTCCTTGCGGACGACCTGCCGCGCCGCGCGCTCGATCTGAGGGCGCGAGGCGAAGATCGGAGTCCCGACGCGACGGTTCTCCAGAAGCTCCGAGGGCGTCATGGGTCGCTTGATCCGAATGTTCGGAGCTTCGACCGTAATGAAGCGCTCGTTGGTCCCGGCGACCTGGACCGCTTCTCCGTTCTTGGTGACGAAGGGGGCCATTTCGCGACCGTCGATCTCGACGCCGATCTCGATTTTGTCCGTCGTCTTCGACTCGTGGTCCGAGAAGAGGAGACTCTGGAGGAACCGTTGCGGGGTCTTGATCTCGTTGACGGTTCCAGTCAGCGAAGCCCAGGTGAGGAGTGTGTTCGTAGGCATGTTTTGCTCTCGTGATTGAAGGGTTGGTGATTTTGCCGAGGGAGACTAGCCGAGGAGGCTAGTTGACGTCCGGCAGACCTTGGACGTCCAGCCCGTGGTCACGAAGGGTTGGGTCGAGAAGGGCAGCGTCGAGGCTGGCCTGGAGTTGGCCGAGGGGCAGGGCCACGTCAGAGTAGTGGATCTCGCCTCGGAACATGAGGTTGCCGAGAACCTCTTCGACCCCAGCGGGATCGGCCAGGGTGATCTCGTTCGGGTAGACGAAGGCACGGATCGCGTCTCCTCCGTTGAAGGCGCCGAGCGCGTAGGGCTTGAAGTTGCCGGTCACGCTGTCGAACGCCATGGGGGTGCCGACCGGAAGGACGGTGCCCGCAGCGGCGACAATGCCCGCCAGCTTCTTGGAACGAACCCCGCCCGTGTAGGGCTGGATCCGGGGGTAGCTCGTGCGATCGACCGAAGTCAGAAGCTCGTTAGTTTCGAGGGCCATGGTGGCTCCTTAGGTGTTGGTGTCTTGTTGGTTTGAGTGGGTTGGGGAAAGGCCGAGGGTGGCTAGAACAGGAAGCCGGGAGCCTCGACGTCCTTGACGTCCTTGGCGCCGCCCGCCTCGACGGTGGCGAGGGCTGCCTGCTCGAAGCCCTTCTGGATCTCTTCCTCGTAGGTGAGGGTTCCCTCGGGCGCGAGTCCCGCGCTGCCGCCGCCGGCCATGTTGCTGCCGCCCTTGGCCGCGTTGAGCGCCTTCTGGGTGTTCTCCAGTTGAAGCTCCAGGCGAGCCACCTCGGGATCCACGCCGGGCTGGGGGGCCTTGGCGGTCAGACCGTCGAGGTGCTTCTTGACAGCCTCGGGGTTGGTCCAATCGACCTTGGCCGCTTCGATCTTGGCCAAGTGCTTTTGCACGTCTTCGGGCTTGGAGGGGTCGCCTTCGAACACGGGCTTGACAGGCGCGGCTTGCGCGGCAGCCTCGTCGGCCTTCTTCTTCGCGTCGGCCGCAGCCACGTCTCGGGCGTCGAGGACCGCACCAACGGTCTTGGCCACGATCTCGGTGATTTGCTTCTCGTCCATGTTGAGTTCTCCTTCGGAGGTTGGGGGTTGGGGGTCCTTGGACTTCTGGGATCCCACGTAGATCGAAACTTCTCGGAAGGCAGCCTTGCCTCCCATGCTGACGCCTTGCCAGGCGCCTGACTTGTAGAGCTTGCGAAGGTCAGGGTCCTCGATCTTGAGGACCACTCCCCAGCCGCCCGTGACGTCCACGGCCTTGCCGTCCGCGTCCTTCATGTCGGCAAAACGGTTGTCCTCCTTCTGAATCAAGAAGGACTGGGCCACGTATGCCCGGTCGCGCGGGACGGCCTTGTCGTCGTGGCGAATGTCTATCGCGCCGCTCTCGCGGAGGTATTCGTAGGCAGCCTCTTTGATCACTTCCTCGCTGGCCGCTTCGCCATGGGCGTCCACGAGGTCCGGCGCGTAGACGCACGCCACAACCTCTCCCTGCTCGCTCATGTCCTCCTTGGTCAGGAGGCAGAACTCGAACTGGTCCGGGTCCTCCTCCTTGTAGATCACGGACAGCA
>Ga0114918_10004318_pt1 | contig 12385 bp, 23 predicted proteins | sample LantaG_FD_87015 | JGI IMG/M metagenome (GOLD analysis project Ga0114918, IMG submission 87015) | Deep subsurface microbial communities from Baltic Sea to uncover new lineages of life (NeLLi) - Landsort_02402 metaG | ecosystem: Environmental > Aquatic > Marine > Oceanic > Sediment | place...
ATGAAATATAGCATAATTATACCGACATACAATCATTGTGACGATTTATTAAAACCTTGCATTGATAGTATCATTAAATATACAAATCTCGAATCAGATATTGAGATCATCATATCTGCCAATGGATGTAAAGATAACACAAAAGAATATGTGTTATCTTTAGGTCATCCATTTAAACTCGTGTGGAATTCTGATGCAATTGGATTTTCAAGAGCCATTAACGCTGGTATTGAAGCATCTACTGGTGAGTATGTTGTGTTACTAAATAATGATATTATATTATTAGAACAAGAGAAAAATACTTGGATTGATATGTTAGTAGAACCGTTTAAGGATGCTACTGTAGGTATTACCGGACCAATAAAAGGACCAAGCACCCCAGCTAATCGTGAATTTATTATATTCTTCTGTTGTATGATTAAAAGAGAAGTATTTGATAAAATAGGGTTCTTAGATCCTATTTTCGGTGTAGGTGGTGGTGAGGATACAGACTTTTGTATTCGTGCTGAAAGTTCAGATTATAAAACAGTACAAGTTCCAAGCACAGGACCCCTTGATTCAAACGACGTTAGTAATATTATGATAGGTGGATTTCCTATATATCATGTTGGTGAAGCAACAATGCATGATACCAATTGTGTTTCTGGATGGTCTGCGATATTTGATAACAACTCACGAATCTTAGCGGAGAGATATAACCATCAATGGCGTTTAGGAAACTATTGTGAACGTGCTGTTATAAGTAAGGATGATCCTGTGCCACCAAGAGAACATACAAGATATACATGGGCTAAAGAAAATATAGTCGGAACTAAGGTTCTTGAAATTGGCTGTTCGTCTGGATATGGCTGGCGTTATTTTAAAGATATACCAAATATTGACTATTTAGGGATAGATAAAGATGAAGGCGTCATAACTTTCGCTAAAGAAAACTTTGGTGATAGATTTAAAATTGCTGATATTAATACATTTGACTTTGAGCAGTATGATACTATTGTTGCATTTGAAGTTTTGGAACATCTTGATAATGGAAAAGAAATCGCTCAAAAATTAAAGAAACATTGCAAGTGTCTTCTAGGAACAGTTCCATTCAATGAGACTCCGGGCATGTGGGGACATCATCACAAATTACATAAATTATCCCAAAAGGATTTTCCAGAATTTGACTATAAGTTTATTCATCTTGAAGGTGGTATCTATGATTTCCCCGACCATTATGAAGGTTTAAATCTAATACTAATGAAATGGGAACAAGGTAAAAATTATGATATTCCTATCAATAAAACTGTAACAGCAGTTATTCCAACTAAAGGTAGATATCACACAACATTACCATTAGCTATTATGTCGGTAATAAATCAAACAGCTCATGTTGATCGATTAATTATTATTGATGATGGTGAGAAATTGGACTTACGTGAAAATGTTTTATATACATATTTTTTCAAACTATTAGATGACAAAGGTATCAAATGGGAAGTTGTATTTGGTAACGGTAAAGGTATTGCACATTCACATCAACTTTCAATTAATATGTGTGAGACAGAATGGATATGGCGACTAGATGATGATTGTAGTGCAGAGCCAAATGTTCTAGAGCTGCTTCTTGAAAGTGTTGATTCTAAAACAGGAGCAGTTGGCGGTCTAGTAATGAATCCAGTAATGCCAAAAACCAATGACTGCGCATCTAGTAAAATTAAAGACATCTTTTTAGGATTGAATGAACAATGGTTTATCCCGAACGATAAATCTATTAAACAGGTAGATCATCTATACAGTTCTTTTATATATCGTAAGTCAGCAGCCTCTCATGGATATTGTTTAGATTTATCTGAAGTTGGTCATCGTGAAGAAACTATATTTACTCATGAAATGAAACGTAACGGATGGGATATTAAGATTAATCCTAATGCAGTAACACACCACTTCATGAATCCAGAAGGTGGTATCCGATCATATTCTAACGGATCTTTATGGCAACATGATGAAAATTTATTTCTTGAAAAATTGAAATTCTGGAACATAGACGCCGATAAGCACAAACTGATTGTATTGGATAACGGATTGGGTGATCATTTTGCTTTTAAATCTATATTGAATGAGATATTAGAAAAACATTCTAAAATAATTATAGCGTGTTGTTATCCTGATGTGTTTAAAGATTATCCTGACATACCTCTAATATCAATAGCATCAGTTTCACATGCTGATAGAGAAAAATATAATCTATATAAGTTTTTAATTGACAATCAGAAAGAAACCATTAATTTGGTTGATGCATATCGGAGATTATATCTGTGAAACCAACATTAATAATATCACCATACAGTCGCAAATTAATCAATGGAAAACAAAACGCCAAGAATTATCCATATTGGAAAGAACTGGTTAATATACTGAATAAGAAATTTGATATCATACAAATAGGTAATTCAGGCGAAGATAAGATTGATGGATGTGCTGATTATAAATTCAATCTGTCATTTGACCAGTTAAAGGATATTACATTGGCTGCTGAGACATTTATCAGTGTAGATAATTTTTATCCTCATTTTTGTAATACTATAGGAAAGTATGGTTTTGTTATATGGGGGAAGAGCGATCCCAACATTTTTGGATATGAAAAAAACATAAATATAATAAAGGATAGGAAGTTTTTACGACCTGATCAATTTAATACGTGGGAAGATGTTATATTTAATGCCAATGTTTTTAAGAAATTAGACATATCAGATTTTAACAATTTTAATAAATAATTAAAATAAATGAAACAGTTGTACATATTCAAATGGCGAGATAGTGAACGGGTTGAGCGGGGTCTTATGGCACACAGTGAAGCCCAAGCACTTAAGATTCTGGCGATAAACATTCTTACACAGAAATATCCTAATATAACAGGACAGGCAAAAGCCACAACCCTATCAGGAATAGAATTACGAGTTAGAGATGCATTTAGGAATGGTCGCCTATATTACACGTCGGAAGAGCCTAGGAAGGCTCCTGTAAAGCAATATCCACCCAATAAGCCCAGTAAGGCCCCCCAGCCCTCATTGCCGGGGTTGGAACCACCAAGGCTTGGTGGATTCTAAAAGGAAACGCCCACTGTGTCCAGCGGCCTCTCTCGATCTCTGCTGCGGAAATCGGGCACGAAGAGACGGTGCTGGAACAGTGGTCGGTGTAGTTATCAGATACTTGCCAAATACGGTTTTACCTTGACCCAATATTTATTGGTATCGGTTTTATTATAGCCCTTGGGTCCACCATTCCAAATCTTAGCTAAAACTTCATAAGTTGGTACTTTGCCAGTGTTTTTGGTGTAACGTTTTCCCCAGAATGTCAGGTATTTCTTGGCAATATCTCTGGACTTAGCAGGATCAAATGCGTCATCATGAACATAGGTCGTCTTGTAAATCCGATTAACGTCCTTTACTACAACATCCCATATTTGTAGGATTCCTTTAGCCTTTCCATTATCTCCAATAGCCTTAGCTGGATTTTTTTCCCCACCAGTTTCAACCCTGATAAGAGCATCGATCAGCTTGTTCATGTCTACATACTGTTGAGCTGCAATTTCAACCCTCGGTTTGGGTTTATTTATCTGCGCTGCTTCTGCTGATGGCAGTGTAGATGTAGACAAACCAAGTCCCATAAGTCCAGTGGCTATGGCCGATTTCCAGTTCTCATGCAGAATCGTATTTATAGTATTATCAAATTTATTCATCTGTCATTTCATCCGATCCAACACCAAATTCCTCGTCCGATGTGATATCTGATATTTCATCATCTCCCATTACATTAAGATCATATCCGTTCTCATCAAATAGATACTGTATTGACCCAGGGGGTACAAATTGCTTATGCGAAGATAATTTGTTTGCAACAGCAAGATTTGAAAGCTTCTGCATATCCATGGAAGAAAGATCATCCTGCTCTCCTTCTTTCTTTTCTGACAACATCGTATCTATCCTGTAATCATAAAAGGTGTAATTCTCAGGAATGATGCCAGCATTCGCAAGTTTTTCTGCAATTTTTTCATTCTTCAGGACGGCAGATGCAATCTCTTCCTCGATTTCTTTGTCTTTTGCCTTATATCCATCAGGATTAAGATACAAAGATCTCGGCTTGTTTATCCTGATATCCCCCTTCGTTAATTCCTTGAATTCCTTGTCGGCTATATCCCGGAATTCTTTAACAAATGGAAATATACTGTCCATGGAAATGAGTGGACGCCGCCACGTATTTTTAGTCTTCTTATAACTAGCCAATTCTATCAATTTTTCAACCAGGGAGTTTTCATTGAAATGGGTTACATTAATAATCTCATTTTTTAGATCTGTATCAAGTGAACCAGCAGCAATCGTAAGGGCTGTTGCATTAGATAGTTCCAATGCCTTTTTAACTTTTCTTCGCATTAACATGAGGATTGATTGAGATTTTGTCCCAATACCATGATAACACACCAATATAAGATTCTTACCCCTGCGTTTACAATAAGTACAATTAAGGCATGTCCCACGGCAAATAAAAATATTCTTTTTAAAATCCGCAGGAAATTCTATACCAAGATGGTTGTGGATCTGATCGAAATCACCCTCCCGTACAAGAGATACAAGATTGTCATAATCAATTCCCATAAAACAATTATCAAGCATGAAAGGGGCACTTGTATCCTTTTTATCAGATCCATTATATTTGCCCGAACCCTGTATTATCAGTTCTTGTAATGAGGATGGGCTTTTATTATTTTCGAATAAATCGCTCCTATGTGTGTATGTATAAATAGTTATTGGTTCCTGCTTGCCAACGGAAACACCAAGCTCATCAAAATGTTTCTTTACATCAGTTGGCAACTCAGTCAGATGTTGATTAATTAACCTTGTAATATCTTCAAGTTTCTTAAAATCGGCCTTTGAATCAAAATCTCCGGATTCATTAAATCTAATATATTTCACATTAGATCGCTTCTTATCATTTTCCCCATATTTTACACCATTACGAAGGCATATTATAACTGTCGCAATCTGTGCCGCCAATACATCAGTTGGGATATATCTCCACTGTAATTTTTGCTTGAATCGCTTCGCAAAGGATGTTCTATATTGACCTTCATTATTTTGTGCATAACAGAAACCATCCCTATATAAATCACATTGCCCATCCTTTGCCGCATCACATACAGTAGCAGGTCCCATATTTATGATAATAGTGTCGTCACCAACCTTACTATTGCCCAATACATATTCCAATTGACATAAATCATTGGGAATTACAGTTTTACCTGATTGGGTAACAACTATTTCACTCATATCCTTTATTTTGGTGGTGTATAATGTTTTCTTATATTCTGCTAATGCGTTTCTTACTGTAAATTGAGAATAATCCGAAACTTGTAAATTATACTTTTTTACTATTGCAGCATTATTCTTATAATTTTTTTTATATGTTGGATTTTTAGGGTTTTTACCAAGAGATTTAACCTGTTTAACATCATCACCGAGTTCCTTCAAATCCTGGGAAAATCTATCCGACCTGTCAAATAATTTTACTAGTTGATCCTTATGTTCTTCCCCATATATGTTTTTAATATCCTCTAAACTAGATTCAATACTGTCATCGCCGGATTCATCTTCAATGTTATCGGAAGGTGGACGTACTATCTTTTCGTAAATTTTCTTAAAATCTGAAGTCATAATATCTCCTTGAACTATTTAGTGTTTTTGCTGTAAATCTCTTCCATCATGGTCATATATGAGAAGGCCGCAACCCCACCGAATTTGACCGCCATCGCCTCGCTATCATATCCAACGGCATGGGAAATCTCATGAGCAAATAGTTCCATGATCTTAGCCTTATCCCTTTTAGCCTTGTTACCAACCCAATAATGGATATTAGGGTATGTATCACCATGGGTTAGACGATCACAGAATCCCCATAAACCAAGATCTTCAACAACCTCTATAACTTCGGATACTGTACTAGGGAAATTCTTATTCCCATCAAAGTTCAATTCAAATTCCGTCGTTTTCTTCAGTAGATTATCCAACCCCATGCGTGGATAATCATATCGAAAATACTTTACAACTAGATCCTGTGCGGAATCATAGGAAATGAATTTGATATTGATGTCTTTCACTCTTCATCCTCGTCAAGATCCCCAACCCCAAGTTCCTGCCATATTGCACATTCACAATCTTCGCATTGGCCCGTAAAATTGTCTTCCTCTGAACATTTTCTACCACACTTGCTACGATACTTGCAAACTTCTTGCAGGGCTTCAAACTCAATACTCTTCGATTCCATATTATTTCCTTTCTATCTCTAACTTTCTTTTTGCTAGAATATCATCTACCACATCCGGAAGATGTAATGGTCGTATCAACTTTAGTTTTGTATTACCTCTCTTCACCACAAAATCCTCGAACCAGAGAATTCCTATAATAATTACTGGTTTGTTGAATTGTTTTTCAGCCATTCTTCGATATAATTCTAATTGAAGACTGAATTTCATTAATTTATCCTCTGATATTTTGTTACTTGTTTTAAAGTCGAATAAATAAATTTTGTCGGGAAACACTTCCATTAGATCTATAGTTCCTGCCAGCCTATACTCTTCCGAAAATACCAGAGTTTCCGACAGCAAATCCCCATTAAACCTTAACTTACTAAACTGTTCTACCAATGGCACCAAACATGGATCGGATGGCCATGTATCACGAACAATATAATCCTCAAGAGCCTCATGAACCATAGTTCCAAGGTCTGCGGAATTATCCCAAAATTCTAAAATTCTTTCAACTGACATAGAATGATACTTGCTGCTAGATATTTTACTAACCTTCTCTGCAATTTCTCGACTATTAAAAACGAATTCTTGAGAGAGTAAAGTTGTTATAGACGTGAATTCAACCATATTCTGGTCAAAGTACTTATGGTCCTCTGGATGAAATGTGATTTTAGTAGCCATTACAGATTCTTAAGAAATTCTTCCCGTTCACGTTCTTCAATATACTCCAATAAAGCCGCGCCGGATAGATTTTTTATATAATCCCGTTCTTCCTGGTATGCGACATCATAATAATATCTCCCACTTTTGGCACGTTTCAAAGCTAAGTGTGCCAACGGGGTAATCTGTTTAGGTTTTCTATTCTCGCTCATATTACCTATAGAGTGTATATGTACTTCCACTTACCGTCTTAAACACCATCTTGTCCTCATCCTGGGAAACGATCTCTGTTATCTCAGTAGTTCTCCACCAATCCCTTGTGGAATATGTACCCGCACCAATAGTACCAACTAGTAAGCAATAACCTATCATTGGTTCGTTACCTACACACTTCTTCTCAACACGATCCCAGGCTTCAACCCTGGAACCATAATACCCCTCACCATCACTCTCCCGAACTAATCTTGCCATTTTCTTTTCGCTTTCTCTTTGGTTTAGTCTCTTTTTCTTCGACGAATTTATTAAGGAAAATTTCAAACTCTGTATGATTTGAGCATTCCCGCATATTCCTCAGGATGTGAGTACGATCTTTCTTAGTAAGGATTTCCACCGAATCTATAAACCGCATCGCATGTTCAAAGGCTTCTGGTGTCATATTCATTGGCAGTCATCCTCAAACATACTAGGAGGTTCACCCATTTTTGCATCCCGTTCCATGATATCGAAGAATTTCTCAGCGACTTTATACTGATCAGCATATTCAAGCTCCCTAAACCAAAGATCAACGTTCTTATCTCGTGGACATCCTAATTCTGCGGCATTCTCACAGAAACCAAGAATCGATGAAATCCAGATATCCTCTATTGCTACGTTTTTCATGTTCTCCTTTATTGTGTTGGGTTAACTAAATACATTTTCACAGATTCACTGTAATATCCATTAGAGCTTCCGTACCATCTAATATCTACTGAGCCTTTAATGGTGGCGAGTTTATAGAAAGTCCATGTTCCTGATTCGGAGGAGTTTTTGTCATCTTGTGTACATTCTTCGGCTATAAGGATTGGTTCTCCGACTAAATTGTTCAGGTCACCGCATATATCTTCAATCATAACTGACTCACAACAATCTTGTTCATGATATATTTGATAAATTTTTCCTGTATCTGTAATGAAAGTGATATTGTCTCCTTCATTACATTCTTCTTGCTTAACGCTTACTAGGGTTTGTCCTACTAAATCGTTGAAATTTGCTTTTATTTTCATGTTCTCCTTTATTTTATTATGATCCAATCACAGCATTTCGACAAATGAATCCTCGTGGTCAGTTTCCTTATATGCTATTGCTAGAAATGTGTATCTACCAAAATCGGCAGCAGCAAAACGCCAGTTTTCTATATCATCGCCATAAAATTCTAATACCGTATCTCCCATCTCAGCCCGTTCGTGATATGATGGGGAATCGGGACTTAAGTTTATGAGTGTTTCGGCACCACACCTCCCACCAAGAGTTGGATATTTTTCTTTTGTTGCTACTAGATATACGCGATGGAATTCAGAACATGAAAGCAAACTTATGGAATCTATGGTAACCTGGTTTTGTTCGACTATTCTTAGATTCATTTTCCCCTAAAGGCTACAGATAAACAAACTTTCACACACTTCATCATAGGTAAGTTCCCGAATCAATTTTATACCACTAACGTATTTTTTACTTCTCCTCGGCTTAAATATTCCATTTTCATCTTCAGACCACCATCTTTTTGTATACCATAGATTCCCCTTCTTCTCACATTCCCTAATGACTTTTTGTTCATGTGATTTGAAGTAGATATATTTTCTTTTGTACAATAGGTATGACATTATTCATCCTCGGAAAAATCCTGCCTCAACGCCTTCTGTATTGCTCGCTCAGATTCCTCGATTTCATCCCGATCTCTTAATCTTGAACGGTTATCCCAACCCATCTTCTCGGAACCACCAAACTTTGAATTCTTCTTGATCTTCTTCTGCTGCTTCTTCATATTTTAGTTTTCAAACCATCTACCTTTCAAATACCAAACTGTCAATACCGCTAGAATACAAGTAATCGTTGCTGGTATACAAGAAATCATTATAAGAACACCCATTAAAAATAGTCCACCACTATTAATAGACAAGGCTGTGAATAACAGTGTGATATCCAGCAATATAAGTATAACGAGAGATCCGATAGCAATCAATATATTTTTCATGTTTTATAACTCCCTTATTATATGTTCCAGTGCCCATTCCGGTATATCACCATCATCTTTTAAATATTCCAGTGCCGCCCCGTGAATTATCATATCAATCACGTCTTGATCGATATTAGCTTGAATCTTATTAGACATCTGGATAACCAGATTTTTGAGTTCATTTTGGATATCCCTACGTTTTTTCCATTCCACACAAAAATCGATAAGTTGCTTTTTAATATTCATTATAACAACCCCGTAAAATGCTCCATAAGAACCGCTTCCTCAGGAATATCCTGAATATCAGTAACATTGGAAAAGTAGAAGACGCGCCCACTCCTGGAATACTGTACGCTAGAACCATACACAAGTTTACCCCAGACATAATCATTTTTATCAAAAAGTTCCTCACTGATATGAGAAAACTCTTCAAGGTGTCTAATTACTTGCGGATCATCATTAGCAAGTTGCTGAATAATGACATAGTTCTCATGTCCGTCATCGGGATCTATACCCCAACTGATTTTCTTGAATTTTGATTCTAGTTGCTCATTCATGTATATAGAATATGATAATAGACTCTGGAAGTCAAGTTATATTTAGGTTGTTCTTATTTTGAAAATGGCGGAAAAGTAGGGTGCTGATCCCTATGCCTTGCGGCACCATCAGTTTTCGAAACTGCGACAGAAACCGTTCTGCGTACTTTTCCATTATGCACATCCACGTTTGATTTTTCTAAGCTCTCCCTTGTAGGCATAACCAGAAAGAACTTCCTTCTGTTTTCGTATCCAGCTTCTTATTTCCTTCTTAGTTTCTTCGGAAGGTGCTGGTTTGGATTCAAGGCAATCATAACAAGCATCAAGCTCGTCGAGAGAGCAGTTTGTATAATATTTCTTTTCAGTACTCATAATAAATGGCGGAAATTAGTGGTAACGCTCCACATTCCTTTCGGAACCAATCGCTTTCCAGGCGATGACAGTCACTATCCTGCATTAATTTCCATAAAATGGCGGAGCGCAGAGAGCACGATTCTCATACCTTTCGGTACCATCTGTTTAGCAAACAGCGACAGCATCCTAACTGCTTTACGCTCCATATAAAACTATTTAATCCCAGTGGACCCAAAACCATTAGAACCACGTTCAGTCGTGGATAAAGCACAAACTTCCAGAAATTGAACTTTAGGAAGATATGACACTACCATCTGTGCGATTTTCATTCCAGCCCCGACATGAAAATCTTCCTTCGATGTGTTGTACATGATAACCTTGATTTCGCCCACATATCCGCAATCGATTGTTCCAGGAGCGTTTAATACTGTTATACCATAAGTCATCGCTAGACCGCTTCTAGGGCGTATCTGAGCCTCTGTTGATGGTGGAAGCTCAATAGCAATTCCAGTCGCTACCATACGCCTCTCCCCAGCAGGAATGACCACATCTTCTACAGAGTATAGATCGGCCCCAGCATCACCGTCATGTGCAAACTTTGGGACAATTGCAGTTTCTACCACCTTCTTTACATTTATAATCATGCTCTCCCTTTGGTTGTTTGTATCCAGTCTTACATCTCCAGCAAAAGACACCACTTTCACCCTCTTTTTCGTAGATATCAATATAATCCATATAACCGATATTTGCGTCAAATATAATTCCGCAATTATCGCATACTACTGCCCCACGACCACCATTAAATTTATAAGCCATAATATATCTTTCCTTAAAATTGGTATCCGCCACGGATTCGAACCATTGCCTTCGTACTCTTACTCCCCATGCACAAACACACATGCAGCTTACGTCTACATGCATTCGATAGCTCTAGGTTTAGAAGCAACAATCTGTAATTTAATGTCGTTAACAACTAAATGAGCGTAACTTCAACGATATGCACCATTACACTAGCGGATAAAATTGGCGTCACCCCAAGGATTTGAACCCCGACCTCTTCATTTGAACTGAAGTGTGCTAGCCTTAATACAAACTTGAATATATGTACATCTTAATTCAAGGTTATTTAGGAAGATCTACTACCTTTTGAGGGGATAGTACCGATTACACCAGAGCGACATAAAATCATTATTCAAAGATCTAAAATCTTACCCATTACATCATCTACCTTCCGGTAGAGTTCCTGTATCGTGTCATCATTCTGAAACACGTACTGGGCATCTAAATTATACTTTTCACTTTCATGAGAGGCAATCCCGACACAACCATTACAACCTTCTCTCACTGTTTTGAATGATACAAAATTTTCACCACCATTGTCAATGAAAAACTGCATCTCATTAGGAAATCTTATATCCGAAACAACGTAATTCTTATCGGGATTCTGTTTAACAGTCAGCCACAAGGATTTAACCCAGATATCATCCTCAATATTTTGCCGAAATAACTCCGTTCCGATGAACTGTAGGAGTTTGCGTACAGACCACCCAGGCCAGTCTGTCAATTCCTGTTCCCGTGCAACACGGTCATATACGGTATGATGATCCAGAACAAAAACATCCTTTACCAAACGCCTAATCGGTTCGGCCAGGGCTATTCTCTCAAACCCATATTTCTGAACAAGATGATCTGCAATCGTATCTTTTCCTGAACCCGCCTTACCGCATATTCCTATTAGCATCTTATGCTCTCCTTTATCAAGTCAATCAACGCCTGCTTATCTTCTGGTTTGATCAGGGTGCAATCCCAGTGACCATATCTACAATTATACCCGAAAATATACTTGATGGCAAGCCAAATACGCTTGAAGAATCCATGGGTTTTGGTAAGCTGTACTTCCAACCATAAATCACCATCTTCGTCGTCATAGATAAATCTAATTATATGGTCAGCACATCCACAATCACAGTCTAAGTGTTTTGTTCGCATTATATCTCCTCCACGAAGGCATCCTCTAGCGTCATTTCACCATCACGATACTTCTGACTTGGGGTGTCAAATTCAGCTTTGACATCTACAATCCATTCATTGATATAGATTTTCAGTTCTTCCCATTCGGCATCTGTGTAGGATTCAGGAAGAAAGCTAACCTTCTCAGGATCTGCTTTCCGTTTCTCATTGAGTTTTACGATACGATCTTTAAGAACATCTATGATACCATCTACTCCGTAGTCTAGGATTTCCTGATATGAAATCGTTGTAAATCCACAGATATCAAACCGCTGCTCGTTGCGATCCTTTGAATCTGTCGCAAGCCAGTACGTGTAAAAGGTTCCACTA
>Ga0114918_10004321_pt1 | contig 12385 bp, 17 predicted proteins | sample LantaG_FD_87015 | JGI IMG/M metagenome (GOLD analysis project Ga0114918, IMG submission 87015) | Deep subsurface microbial communities from Baltic Sea to uncover new lineages of life (NeLLi) - Landsort_02402 metaG | ecosystem: Environmental > Aquatic > Marine > Oceanic > Sediment | place...
TGTACTTTTGAGGAAGAACCATTTTTGTTTCTGAATACTTTATTTCACCTTTTTTTATCTTGTGCATAAACTTGTAGTTGTAAATACCATCAAACTCATGAACAGTTTGTTTTAGATTTTTGATGTCATACTCATATTTATCTTCTCCTAAAAACTCATGCACACCATCCATTACTTTTTGGGTATTGTTGCATAGGTCATAATAAGATAGGAAAAATATTCTTTCTCCATAACCCATCTCTATAGCGTCTCTTAGAATCTCGACTGGATGACTCACTATCCCACCGTCATTCATAAATGTTCCCACCCGTCTGTCTAGTGTCATAAATGCGCTTGGCATTGATGATTCGTCCGCATTTTCTAGTAATATTGTTTTTTGGTATTGTCTCTCAATGCTATTAATAACCTCTACAGGGTTTCTATAAGTCCAGATGATTTTTGTATCAGAATTACCAAAAATATAATCTAATAACTGGATATTGTTTGACCAACCTCTACTTTTATCGAAAACCACCTCTTTATCGCTAAAATAACCCTCTATAAAGCCTTTTAATCCATTTCTCATAGGCTCTATTAACTCAAGTCTATCTTGTGTTTTAAACGCAGGATTATGTGAATATGTGCTTCTTATGTTTTTTATAACATCTAGCGTGCCAGACGTAGGAGTTGCATGAAATTCTGGATTAGAATTTAAAAGATTGCACAGTAAAGTCGAACCGCTCCTTGGTAATCCTGATATTAAGGTTAATTTTCTCATGTATTATTGTTTTATAAAATATAGTAAATAAACCATTTATTTTAAATAACTATTTATTTTAAATCTGTAGATTTTTATATTTAAGTAAATCAAAAATTAAAATTATGAATTCAGTAGCAGAAGCACTAAACACGTTAATTTCAGCAGTAAATGTTGCACATAACAAAGGTGGGGTATATTCTTTAGAAGAAGCTCACTATATTTACACAGCTATTTCTTACCTAAACTCTTTACAGCAAGAGTCAGCTCCAGAACAAGAGGCTCCAGAAGCCCAATCTCCAACGGCACCAATGGTACCAGAAGTTGTTGAAGAGTCTTATTAGGCTCCAGATAATCCACAAGGATACTAAGAAAAAACTTTATTAAAAAACAAAAGAGACCTAGCGAAGGTCTCTTTTTTTTGTAACAATAACGGTCCAATGGTATGGGTCCGTTATGCCCCAAGGTATCTTTATTACTTTACGTCCTCATCATCAAGGAAATCAAGTACAATAATTGTATTTTCATTAAGGCTGTATAATTCTTTATCATCAGCGCCTTCTTCGATTGGCTTTTGCTCAAATTTGTGAGTTTCAAACTCATCTTCTTTTTTGCTCTCAGCTTCTTCTATAGATTCACTAACAACTTCTTCTTGTCTACTCTTAGCGTTATCGTTAGATTTCATGAAATCTTTTGCCATGAATGTAACACCATCTTCGAAAGATGATTTACCTTCTTGAATCGTTTTAAGAGATTTGTTTTGGTTTCCTTCAGAAAGACCAGCAAGCTCTCTCATTCTTCTTGCGTACTCGCTAATGTTTTCTTTATTTTCCATTTTTTTAAGTTTTGTGTAGTAATCTGGCATCTCATACATGTGAGCCATAACTATTTTAAAAGTATCAATTGGGTCATCACCTGTTACATCAGTCTTTTCGTTACCACTTCCATGCTCAAGCTCTACATCCATTCCCATAACTAATTCATTCATATCGAATTCGCTAATGTCAATGCCAATTTTGCTTGCCATATTTTTAATAAGTTCCTCTGTGTACATATAATGCCTTTTTAATAAATACCTTTAAAAAAGGTTTTTTACTTACCCCACTGTAAAAACTTTGGAGTATAACTCAAACCAATACCTACATAAGGCCCGTGTGAAATCTTCCCAGTCTTAACATCTACGACACCACCGTAACCCACATTAAAGCCTAATCCCCATACTTTACGCATCTGTCTAAGAGCTTTTTTATTTGCAGGATCATCCATTATACTGGCTCCATTAATATTTGTAAATGTAACACCTGGATAGTCGGTGTCAGCCATTATGCTAACTTTTCTCGTATCTTTATCTTGAAACAAACCTAAGTTTAAATTCATTCCTAACGTAAGGTCAAAGGTTCCGAAGTCTGGAACTGCTTTGTATGTTGAATCCGCAGGGTCTAGTACAATCTTATATGGAATCCTTCCGCTTAAGAATCTATAATTTGTCATCAAAGAGTCATGATATGTACTATCGTTAAATGCCATGGTCGTATTTCCAAGACTATCAATATCAACATACACTGGAACGTTATTTATAACTTCGTTTATTACATATTCAGTTTGAATAATAACCTTTGGTGGTTTATTTTTCTCAACTTTAAAATCGCCTAGCAAATCTGCGTATTCATTTTTAAGTTCTTCTAGCGAAAGTTCATACCCAGCTTTTTCAGCCCTCCATGTGTTGTTATCTATTTTACTCTGCTTTATGGTATCCATTGCTGCCTCATAGTTATTAGATATTCTATTAGCCTCTAGTTTTTCGAGTTCAATCTGGTCTTTTAAGCCTTGATTTCTATTACATTGATGTAAAAATAAAAGTAAAAATATTACTCCAACAGCAAGAAGCATCATTCTTGTGTTTTTAGGGTCTGTAATAAACTTTAATATGTTTTTGAATATAGTTATCATAATATTATCTATTTTCTCTTAGAGCTTTTGCAATTGGGTCCTCACTAGATGCAAACATTTTTCCAGTACCTCCAGAAGTTTGATTAAGTGGTTTTACTGGAGTTTCGCTGTTTAATACAGTTTTAGTCTCGGTTTCAATCGCACCATCCATTTGAAGAAAAGTATCCTCAAGTACTGATTGTATTATTTCAGCAGAAACATGCTTAAGCGCATCTTGCCTTGCTTCAGCGGACTCAAAATCCTTATTAAACCATGTAGCTATTGAAAGGTAAGTTTTACCAACCATATCAGCCATCTCTATGTCAATCTTTTTATTTTCCATTTTGTATCGTTTTTAAATATTCTTTAATTTTTGTTTCTTGTAATCTAACAGGGAAATCATGTAGTTGTCCGTTTTTAAACTCACTCGTATATTTCTCCCCTTCAAAATACTTAGTTCTATTTTCATATACATTGCCGCTATCTAAGTTTGTAGTAGTTCTAATAAAAGACGTATTACTAATATATTCATTGTGCTCTATAAACTCGCTTGACACCATAAATGTTTCTTTCATCACGCCAGCTACATCAACTCTCATTTCGTAATAGGGGTGCCATTTTTTTAATTCACCATTCCCTTTTGCATGTGTATATGTATGTATGTCAATAGTTTCTCCATTGTATTTATAGATACTAACAGTTTTTATAAACTCAGTTTCTCGTATAAGAATGTTTAATTTATCATCCTTATTGTATACTTTTAGTGTTATACCATTGGCCATGTATAAAAATAAGAAAATAAAACTTTAAAATCAACAATGAACGTCATTTCAATATCAGCTGAAGCATTTTTGTTAGATATGTTTGTAAAACACTATCATGAACTACCTTTGTCTATATTAAAGCATATGGTAAATATATTTGATAGTGAAGTTATACCAGATAACGCTGTTGTTGATTCTGAGAATGTTAGAAAGGTTGTTAGGTGGGATAAGTTTGAGAAAATGAAGTTGATTAGGATTTTAATTAGATGTCTTGATAGAGATATTGATGTTCTTGATAAAATCAAGCCTCAGCTTAAAAAGTTCGACTATAAAGTAAAAGACTTGGTTCATTTACTTGGAAGGAGGCCTCATTATATAGAGCATTTTCCAATTGACCTAGATAAATTGAAAACTGGAGATGCAGCAGCTGTATTAGCTCTTGGCGATGATTACTTTATTGACAAAATAGATTTATCTAAATATAAATTCAACTTCAAAGAGTCAATGGCGATAATTCAAGGCTACAATTATGATAGAGAAATTATAAAGCAAGTAAACTATAAATCTCTTAAGGGTTATCAGATTTCTGAAATAATAACATACACTGGGGAGCTAAATCTTGATTTACTTGACATCTCCAAAATGACTAATATAGATTGGATTGGGTTATTAAGTCATAATCCAAACATGCTTGAACATTGTAACTACAACAAATTTATGAGTGGAGACATTTTTTATTCTATAAAGCTATGTTGCATGTTCGATACCCCAGACCTGTCTCACCTGGTTATAGATAGGGATATGAGTAAAATATCTCCTTTCGGATGGGAAAAGCTATTAATAGAAAAGCCAGAAAAATTCCTGGCTCATTGTGATTTTAATAAGTTAGATGAAAATAACTGGAAATGTATTTTAGAAGAACATCCAGAATTTCATGTATACAAAGTTTAGTCGTAACCTAGTTCAAATTTGTCTTTACACGCACATCCGTCACAATCACAGCATACGCATGTACAATCGTCACAGTTATCCTCTAAGCATTCTTCGCATTCACAAGAACAAACATCATCAACCTCTCTCATGTTTCTAAATTTAGAACTGATTAGTCGATGAACTTCTCTATCTTGTACTTCCATGTTTTTAGCTTATTAACTACTGAGTCAATTTTATTAACACCTTCTCTATAGTCATCATTCTCAATGTTTTTTAATAGGTCAATCAATAGAGTTCTGAGCTCTTTAGATTCCTGCTTCCATTCTTTTTCTTTTGAATACAAAGCGTCATACTCCTGGATTCCACCACCTGAAGCAAGCATCTCCCTAACCATTTCTCTAATATCGTCTTCTGATAAATTCATTACACAAATTTTTTTAAATATTTTAGGCTTATCGTCATACTATGTGGAGCAGCTATCTTGCCACCAAAATAAGGATACAACCTATTTATAAATAGTCCAAGAAAACCCTTTTTAACTCCTTCTTTCTTGAATTTAGCTAAAGATGTGTTACCATCATCATCAATTAACTTAAACGCATAATAACTGCTTGTCTCTTTGAAATTAAGATGAAACCATGATTCAGGCTCAACAAACCCAAGTGACTTAAATCTTCTTGAACCATTGATGTAAGCATATGCCATAATCTCTATTGTATGACCATCTGTACATCTCCACCCGAATCTAACACTCTCTTTGTGGTGCCCAGGTCTAATCGTTTTATCAAACTTATCGTACCATGGGAATAGTTTAAACGATTGCCCAGCTAACTTGTTGATTTGGTCATAGTTTTCAGTTAGCTTGTAAGCACAGTCTCTCCAGAAATACGCCTTAATATTAAACTCACTTTCTCTCTTTCCAAATAAGTTCCACTTAGGGCCTCTAAAGAATTTTCTACCTTTTTTAACTTTAAAATTTCTCATTTTTTTAGTAATGTATTCTATAAATAGCACAAAGAATTTCCAAACTATTTATAAAAAAAAATTTATGAGTGAAGAATTGAATTTTAATTTCTGTATAATACCGAACCCTTTCGCAAACGGAGGAAGAAACATGATTTTTATTTCTAAGTCAGGAGAATCATCCTTAGATAAAGAGATAGTCGAAACAAAAGCCTACAAAGATGTTAAAGAAATATTAGAACAATTTGGATATACAGAAACAGGAGAACTTCAATTCGAATCATCCAACAATGCGCCATCTGATGAGGTTACTATATCTGATATGAGATTGTTCTTAGAAGACTGTGGGCTAGACTATAGCAGAGAACTCGAAGTTAGTGTTGTAAAAGATTTAAGTAATCTTAAAAGTGAATTCAAAGAATCTTTAAATAAAATAGAAGGACTCTCAATTGAGAAAGAAACACAAAACAAGCTCATAGAATCAAAGAAAGAGTTATTCGACTTTAAGTTTAAAGAGCCAGAGTTAAAAGAAAAAATTTCACTATACTTTTATTTGTTCCTTGAGTTTGGGTTTACAATACAAGGGAAGCCTGTAATTCATTTTGGAGGAGACTTTAAGGACTCTGACGACCATGATGATAGAAATTACATTAAAATAGTTAAGTCTGATTTTGAAAGAGTTAAAGACCCAAGAAAACCAAACTCAATCATTCTTAGTAGCTGCAAAACTCAAAAAGATTTCTTAAAAGAAGCTGGAATGCTTTATAGTGGATTCTTCAAATACCAAAAGAAAGAAGAAAAAGGCAATTCAATGATTCTTAAGGAAGAAAAGCACCCATACAAACTTGCTGATGTCAGAATGTACCTAAACCCAGAGCAATCAATTGTTGTAGAAACAAATAGGATGGGATATGATGGGTTAATAAATCTGTCAAAGAAAATAAAAGCAGAAAGCATTATCGAATCAAACAAGCGCATTTCTGTGGATGAAATTATAGTTAAAGCTGAGGACCTAAAAAACCACTTAACTAAAAAAATGGAAATATTATCTGATGAAGAAGAGTTTGAAGCAGCTCTTAATATGAGGAAAGATGTTGAATTTATTGAGGATAAGATTGATTTAATCGACCACATGGATAAGATTGAAATCACAGCTGGTGAATATTTTAAATTATTTTACATCCCATAATTTTGTCAGTCTCATCCACATTATTTATATTTGTGGCATGAAACAATATACAGACTTAGTAGAAAGAATACTCAAAGAGGGTAATAAATCTGATGACCGAACTGGTACAGGAACAATAAAAATATTTGGACACCAATCAACATACAACATGGATGATGGCTTTCCTTTATTGACTCTTAAGAAGACTTGGATGCCAGGCGTTACTCATGAGTTACTTTGGCTTCTTGGAAACCATACCAAACTAGAAGCATATCAAGGGCTTGATATGACTAATATCAAATATCTTACTGATAATAAAGTTCACATCTGGAATGAGTGGGCTGATGAGAATGGAGACCTTGGTCCAGTATATGGAAAACAATGGACCGATTGGAGTAAAGCTAAAGCTATCAGAACGGGCAGTGGTGATTTACTCAATACATCAAAAGAACCTAGAATTTTATATGAGCACATCAATCAAGTCCAAAACGTGGTTGATAAGTTAACAGAAGGTCATGAGAACTTTAATCCAATGGATAGAGGGCTTATTGTTTCTGCATGGAACGTAGGAGAACTTGATGAGATGGCACTTCGTCCTTGTCACGCATTCTTTCAATTCCAAGCAAGAAAGCTTTCGCATGATGAGCGTGTAAAAGAAGAATGGAACATTAGAGATAGAGCAAATCCTGGAAAATTTACTTCTCCTGGAATATGGACAGAAGAGCCTGGGCCAAGTAAAAAGACTTTAGATAGACTTAATGTTCCTAAGTACGAATTATCCTTACAACTATACCAACGCTCTGCAGATACATTCCTCGGAGTTCCATTTAACATTGCATCATACTCACTATTGTTGCACATGGTGTGTCACGTTACAGGAATGAAGCCAGGAAAGTTCGTTCACACATTCGGAGATGCACACATTTATTCAAATCACAAAGAGCAAGTTGATGAATTACTTTCAAGAGCTGATGTTGACTATGGTCCTGAGCTCCCAAAGCTTTGGCTTAACCCAGATATAAAAAACTTATTTGACTTTCAATATAGTGACATCAAGGTTTTAGACTACAATCCTCTTCCTGGGATTAAAGCAGATGTAGCTGTTTAATTTTTTTGTTTAAAATATTATCTATAAATTTGTAACAAAACACTAACTATGTTCAAACATCAATATAATTTCGATATTGACCTTCCGAAAGAAGCTATATCAAAAGAAAAGCATGATAAAATTTTTACTGAATTACTAAAAAACAAAAGAATAATTGGCTTATGTGGTTATGGTAAAAGCGGGAAAGATACAATTGCTAAAACATTCATAGAAGACTACGGTTTTCACAGAGTTGCGTTTGCAGACAACATTAAAATTGAGATGAATCAGCACCTCAAGCAGGTCGTTTATGACTTCCTTAAAGATATTGCTATAAATGGTCCAAATAACTTTCATGACATGGAAGCTGGCGACCACTGGAGAGTACATCCAGATGTAGAAGATGCTCTTTTGCTTGAAGATGGTAGAACTCTTACTATGGAGATGATGGATTTTCAGACAGAAGACATTCCCGTAAAGAAAAGACTTCGACCTTTCATTATATGGTATGGAGAAAAGCTAAGGGAAGTAAATGGAGCTTATTATTGGATTAACCAAGCTTTTAGGTTAGATGCTGCTGGATATGATAAAATTATCTTATCAGATGTCAGAAGACTGGCTGAACTAGATGTTTTTGAAGATTCTAACTCTTTTCACAAAAGAACAATGGACTCTTTTTTTTCTGCAGGATGCGGTGAGCGTGCGCCAATTTCTAAACACAAGCTTCACTCGACAATTTTGTTTCATGTAAGTCAGTTTGGTTTAGAAGATAAGGATACACTAACTCATGACTGTATTAGAGTTGCTCAAGAGAAATGGCTGTTTGATGACACCTTTTATGTTGACCCAAGAATACCAGAAGAAGGAGATTACAGAAAAAGAGCAATAAGTAAACAGATTATAAGCAAATACGGAATCAACCAAATTTTGCCAGAACAAATAAAAACATAAAAAAAAGGACTTGTTAATTCAAGTCCTTTTTTTTATATATCGTATATGTTATCGTAACCGTAGTTGTGAGTGAAATCTTTTATAAAGACTCCAGCTACTGAATTGGCCTGGTCTTCAATCTTACCTCCGATGTTTTGGACTTTTTCTCCAATATCGAAAATACCAACCTCTCTTTGTCTATTATGAACTAGCTCGTGAGCAAGACTTCTTAATATGTCCACAAGAGCCCTCCCGCCACATCTAACGTGGTTTTCGTTATCATTTGGTACATATGATGCTGTTGTTGCAATATACTCGTCTCTACCTCTCCTAAGGGATACATTAACTGGTTCCTCCATCTTAAGCTTGCCACAAACAAAACTTATGAAGTCTTTTATTATAGCAACTTTCTCTGGAGACATACCTTCAATCCCTTTTTGGACTTTCATTGTATGAACAATAGGTGTTGCCCCTAAATTATCAAGCTCAACATCTTCGTTCTTTGTTTTTATCTTAATAGATTCGTTAAGAGAAAGTTTAGAATCAAATGCATCATCTTTTGCATCTCCTAGTTTGTCTAAATACTCTGCTCTTCTTAGGGTTTTGTAAATAAGGTTTTCATTTGAGTACTCACCCTCTCTGCTTAGTCCAATAGTTCTAAGGCCACCAAGTTTGTTTTTAAGCTTCTCGGCTGCTAAGAATCTTTTGTCTTCATCCTTTATAGCCAACACTCTATCAATATCATTCATGATACTAGCAGATTTATCTTTTACAGTTTCAAAGTCAATCGTTGGCTTATCCTTTCTAGGTTCAACTACCCAATTGTTATTTAATACGCTGTAAATAGCCTTATATGCATGTTCAGCCTCTTCATCTTTAGCAAAAGGCTCAACCTCAAAGCCGTAGATGTTTATATTATGTTTATCAAGCCAATTCTTTTTCTTTAAATAAAGATAATCCTCAAGGAAAGAAACCTCTCCAAGCTCTCCATAATCTACAATCAAATGCAAATCAATATCGCTACCATCTGTCCAGCCATAATTAGCAAGACTTCCAGTAAAATAAATATCTTTAACAGCAAGACTTGGTAGGTCTAATGATTCGAAATATGAATTAGCTATATCAAGTAAAACTTGTCTAACTTCTGGTTTTAACTCATTATCAGCAGTCCAAACCTTTTGGTTTAACTCGCTACGTAATGGCGCAACAGGAACATCAACATCCTCTGGAGTTGTATCTTCATCCATAATGATGAATTTAAGGTTCTTATACGGCTCGAAATACTTAGCAGCACCTTTTGGGTTTCTATACTTAGCGCTTCTCTTAGCTGTGTGTGATAAGTTCCTTCCTTCTTCTGGTATTTTATCTTCTTCTCCCACCTGCTTTTCCGCCTAAATTAAGAATTCTGAATTCAAAGTATTTGTCTGAGTGGTCGTACTTAAGTCTAAGCACGTCAATAGCGCCAAGTCTAAGTCTAAATTCCCACTTGTCCCATTGTTTGTTTGGGGATGCCCATCCGTTTAAAAATCTCATATCGTTTGCTTTCTCTATAAATAGTCAGCAAAAGTTAAACACTAGTCTAGCTTGAATACTTGAAAGTGTTTTCTAAATTTAGACTTTTCGATAAGGTAAAACTTTGTGTTACTATTTTTATCTCCACCATTTTTTTTTAGATAAAAATCATTATCTTTAATAAGTTTTCTTAACCTATCTGCTTCTATGACCCAGAGCTCATTGTTAAATCTAAATAAGGTTACAAAATAATCAGCCTCAGTTACCGTAAGCCCAGAAGCTTTGCCTCGGCTTTCTATTTCTATAGCTATATTACCAGTGTCTCTGTATGAATCTGTTTTAACTTCTACTTTTTTAGGCCTTCTATTTAACTCCATCAATAAATCAAATTTGTTATTTATGCATTTACCTACGCACACATAACCAAAACCTTCAAAAAACTCTTTAACCTCAACCTCACCTTCTTCTCCAGTGATTAGGTCTTTTTTGAAATTATATTGTCCTTTTTTAAAATTGTCCATATGCAAATTTAAGAAAAATAAGGCACAAAAAAAAGCTTTGTCTCCAAAGCTTTTCTATATATTGTATTGTTATTATCTATCTTCGTCAGAAGGAATGTTGTAGTTCATCATTCTGCTCCACTTACCTTTTTCTTCTTCGTTCATATAGTTGACGTTCTTTTTGCTGTTATGCTCGTTTACGTCTAGGTCTCTGTTTTTATTTGGAGTCCATGATAAATGTTCATCAGATGCTTCTGGCCCACCGATAAGCTCGCTGCTATCCACGTCCATTGATAAAGAAGAAATAGATTTATTCATTCCTTCCATTTCGTTTATTAACGATTCAACCTTGTCGAATGTGACTTTTCTTTTAGATTCTGATTTAACGTTTTCAGCAGATACTTCTTCCTCAGAAATATATTTCTTTGCCTCTTCAATTACCAGTTTTCTAAACTGCTCTTCGTTTATTACTTTTTTATCCATGATTTGTAAAGATACTTTCTCATAAATAGGCAAAAAAATGGAATTTTAGCAGGTTTCTTGTGTATGTAAAAAAAGTTTATTAGTTTTGCTTTAAAATTTACCCTTATTATGGAACAGAACGAAAGAGATGAATTAAAAGAATACTTACTTGAAATGGACCCGTGTTTAAAACTGGACGTTGAGAATGAGAGTAAATTGATAGGATATGCTGAGAGATTTGGATGTCACCTCATACCTTTATACGAAGGGGTTAATACGTTTTTTGTAAACAACCCAGTAGAAGCAGAGAGGGAGGCAAACGAAATAAGCTCACTACCTGTTTTCCCAATGCCTCAAATGAACGAAGGGATTATAGGGTACGTTACATTTGATGATAAAGCCGCTCTTCTTTATGATAAAGAAAAATATCTAAACAAACTAGCTAAAGAATACGAAGAGAGTGAAATGGAAATAGATGAAGAATACGAAAGTTATTATTCAAACGCTTTAGAGTGGTATGAATACAATGATATAGGATACGGTTCAAGTCAAGAAATTACACCAGCCTTTGCATGTACAGAAGAGTGGGAAATAAATATCCCCACTCCAGCTGAATCATAGCATCCATTTATCTGCGTTGTCAATTAAATGTTGCTTAATTGCACTAGCATCATTTTTTACCACTCCATTGTAAACTGCGTTTAACACTAGGTTCTTAGCACGACCCATTTTAACTCCGTCACGTTTACCAACGAAACCGCCTTCTCTGTCGGTGATTGCATCTACAACAAAGTTTTTGAAGTCACTACCTTTGAAAACTATATCGTTTTCGCTCTTAGGTAATTCACCAGAGTTAAACTTGTTAATTATAGCACCATCAACATCTTCTACGTAAGAAGAGTTAGACATTGCGTCTGGAGATAATTTGTATAACTTAGCCAATTGACCAATAACAATATTGGCAGGCATTTCTTTTACAGATATTCCTCTTGGAAATCCTCTAGCAGCTTTATTGTATTCAACTAAAGCTTTAACGTAGTCAAGTACAGAGCTATCATTTGTTATGTTATTTAAAACAAGTGGCACTATTGTATCTAGAGCCTCATTCTCAAACATCATATAAGCCATCTCCCCAATACTCTTAACTGTATCAAATTTGCTGTAGTCAATGTTTTTTGGAGTAATTCCAAAAATATGTTCGTACATACCAAGGTCAACTAAGGTTTTAACAGCCCTACCAAGGTCAGATTTACCAATCATCTTTGTGAACTCTTTTAAGAATCTTTCTCTTGGAAGCTCTTGCTTATCTGCCAACAAAGGAGCGTTATTTTTTATTAAGTTGATTGTAGCTGGGTCCCAGTCGTAGTTGTATCGTGCTGCAATCAACTTAATAAAAAATAA
>Ga0114918_10004323_pt1 | contig 12379 bp, 8 predicted proteins | sample LantaG_FD_87015 | JGI IMG/M metagenome (GOLD analysis project Ga0114918, IMG submission 87015) | Deep subsurface microbial communities from Baltic Sea to uncover new lineages of life (NeLLi) - Landsort_02402 metaG | ecosystem: Environmental > Aquatic > Marine > Oceanic > Sediment | place: Baltic...
AAGATGCTGTCCGACCTGTACGCGGGCACGGACTCTATGACCAAGGACTTCCCCACCGTCGTGTGGCGCATCAAGTCGCTCGGCTTCAACGCCGTCCGCATCGGCTTCAACTTTGACACGCTCTTCCAGTCGGGGTACGACAAGCCGTACAACATGCGGTGCGCGGCGGCCTCCTCGGGGGCCCTGGTCGCGTCCGTCACCCCGCCCGGCGGCCGGGGCTGGAACGGGTCCCCGCCCCAGGTCAATGGGCGGTGCAATGACGGCATCCCGGAGGACTCTGTCTACTCCCGCTTCCTCTGGGCGTGCAACCACATCGCGTCCCAGGGCATGTACGTCATGGTCGACTTCCACAACTCCGGCAAGGCCAACCAGGTGGGCGACCTGGCCTTCCGGGACGTCAACTCCTTCATCAACAACTGGGAGAAGCTGGTGAAAGACCTGAACGCCAACCCCAACGTGTCTGGCAAGCTGCTGATCGACCTGATCAACGAGCCCGACGCGTACAACATCCGGTGGGAGGCCGCCAACGGCAACCCGGGCCTGACCGACATGTACCTGCGCGCCCTGGACCGCCTGTACCCGGCCTGCCCGGACTGCCTGTTCGTCATTGAGGGGACGGGCCAGTCGGCCGCGAAAGCCAACTGGGGCGACGGCTTCATCACCAACCAGACGACCATCAAGGAGTTTGGGGGGAAAGTGTCAGATGCGACGCCCTTCTTCGAGGCGGCCGTCACCAAACCCTGGATCAACCAGGCCATCCTCGCGCCCCACATCTACTGCCCCTCCTCCTCCAAAGCCATCGACGGCTTCCGGGGCCAGGAGCTGTATGACCGCCTCGACAACTCGTTCGGCGGCAAGATCCGCGCGCCGGGGTACTGCAACGCCGACGGCGTGTGCCACCAGTTTGCGGCCGTCGTGGGCGAGACGTCCAACAACTTCTGGACGGGCGGCCAGAACGAGCGGGACTGCTGGGTGAGTTTGATTGAGAAGAGTGGGGAGGGAGAGAGAGAGAGAGAGAGAGAGAGAGAGAGGGAGAGAGAGGAGAGGGCGGGGGTCACTATCGCGCGCGCACATCACCACCCACCCACCCCACCCATCGCCCCTCACCCTTTCCCCTCTCTCCCCTTTCCCCCTTTCCCAGAACTCCCTCGCCTCCTATTACGGCCGGGGCGACTTCTCCGGCTTCTTCTACTGGGGCTGGAACTCCAACTCGGCCGACACGGGCGGCATCGTCTCCTCCAACAACCCCCGCGACATCGACTGGTCCAAGATCGACTCCCTCCGCCAGCTGGGGCTGTGAGAAGGATGGGAGAGAAAGGGCTCTTTCCTTTCCCTGGCTCCTTCGGTGAAAGAGAGGGTCGGTGCCGTGGCATGCGTGCGGTGAAATGCGTTGGGCGTGTGCGTAAGGGGAGGGGGAGGGGGCGGCTCGTGGGCGCGGGGCGTGCTTTGCTTCGCGCGCCGCGCCTGGGGCCGTGGGTCCGCCCCTCAAGAGAGAGAGAGAGCGAACGAGAGTGAGAGCGCGACATCTCAAATTTGATTCTTTACATGGTATGGTGCGTGCGTGCTTTGCAGGGCCGCCTGCGCTGGCGGGCGGGGAGGCGGCGTGCGTGTGTGTGTTATCTTAAAATTAAAATGAAACGGGCGGCTTTTGTCGTGTTGACATGTAGTAGGGCGCGTTTGGTCACTTGTGTTTCCGCCGCGTGCTTGAAACCCGCGCGTGCGACGTCCCCACCCCACCCCCCTTCTCTCTCAATCGTTATGGACGCCGACCCCTCGCCCCGTGGCGGGCCAGCCGGGCCGCTGGCCCCGCCGTCGGCCGCCCCCCACGGCGTCCCCTCCCTCTCCGCCTTCCTGTCATCACGCCCCGACCTGCCGCACCGCCTCACCGCCCGCTTGCTGGCCTATGCCACCGAATCGGCGGGCGGGCCGGACGTGGATGACGGCCAGGGTGAGGGAGAGGAGGGCGCAGCGGTGGCGGCAATGGCGGCGGCAACGGTCAGCACGCCGCCCCCGCTCCGGCGGTCCGCGCGCGTGGCCGCCGCCACGCCCGCGCCGCCCGCCGCCGCGCCGGCCGCCCCGCCCGCCCGCCCTACGCGCCCCCCGCCCACCCCCGCCCCCACCCCACCCCTCCCCCCTCACGACTTCCCACTCGCCATTCTGGCCGACCCGCTCATCGATGAGGCGACCTCCACCGCCGCCTGCGCCGAGGTGGCGGCCCTGCTGGCGTCCCAGGGCTCCGCGGGCCGGGTGGCCCTGCCCCGCGATGATGCCGCCGGCCGCGTCCGGGCGGGCGTCCGCGGCGACACGGCCGCCTGGATCTCGACGCGCGGGTCCAGCGCTGCCGACGTGGCCGCCCACGCCCGGGCCCTGGGCTGCCCCGCGCTGGCGGCCGCCCTGGACGCCTGGCTCCCCGCCGCGGTGGCGGCCATGGTGGCCGCCGGTACCGTCGGCCCCCGCCAGGCAGCGTCTCTGAGCCTGGCCGTCCAGGCGACCTGCTACCCGCCGGGCAGCGCCGGGTACGCCCGCCACATCGACAGCGGGCGCGCGGGGGTCGGGGTGGTGGGCCGCCTGGGGTCGTCCGCGCTGTACCTGGGCCCGCGGGCGAGCGAGGTGATGGCAGGGGCGGGTGCCCGGCGGCGGGAGGTCGGCCAGCTGGCCGTCTGGCCCGCCACGGGTGGCGGTTTGCGCATGAGCGCGGCCAAGAGGCGGCGGCTACAGGGGGGCGGCGGCGGTGCGGCGGTGGCGGCGGCGGCCGCACCCCCACCGGGCAGCATCGCCGCGCTCGGCCCCTGCCTAGAGGTCCTGCCCAAGGGTGGCCGCGCCCTGGCCTGGGCGGCAGACATGCACCACGCGGTGCGGCCGGTGGGGCGGGGGGAGGCGCCCCGGTACGCGCTGAGCGCGTTCTTCCTGAGGGGCGGGGCGGGGCGGGGGCAGGAGGAGTGAAAGGGAAAAGAGAGGGCGCGCGCGCTGCCCTTCGCGCGCGCGCGCGCGCTCTGGTGGTTGTTTAGAAAGGTCGAGGTCGACCTTTTTTCGGAGAAGAGGTCGAGAGCGCCGCCCGTCTTTTCGCCGCGCGGCGGAGGAGGGCTTCACTCCTTTTCCTCGGTGCGTGTGTCCCCCTGTGCCTCACGCCCGCCAGCCGATTGCCTCCAATAGAATAGTGGGGGGTGCTTGGTCCCCATCACTCACCGCAGCCACGTGAGGCACGCAAAGTAGCCCCCCCCCTGGCACCACGAGCCGTGCCCGCCCCAGATCGCCGCCGCAGCGCCCGGGGAGCGGCCCACAGGCGCGCCCTGGCCGCCGCGCGCTGCGTCCGCCTCGCGCGCCTCCCGCGCCCAATCGGCCGGCCTGGCCGGCCCAATTGCCCCCATTTCCGCAGGCTCACGAGGCACAGAGCCGAATGGGTGTGGAGGCAGGCGTGTCAGGCGGGCCTGGCGCGCACGGGAGGCGCATTCGCAGGCAAAGGGCGGGGGGGGGGGTTGATGCGGGGGGGGACCCGCTCCCCGCCCGCGGGCCTCCGCCTCTCCCAGGGCACCCTCCGCCTCTCCGTCCCCGCGTGCGCCGACTCCTCCCGCCGACTCCGCCTCCTCTCACACTCCTCTCCCCCTGCCTCTCCCCCTGCCTCTCTCATCCTCGCAGGCGCTCTCCCATCGTCCAGCTAATCCATCTAAAAAAGGCCCCCTCTCCACTCTCACCACGCATCACCATGCCTGCGACCTTCTCCACCACCCTCCTCGCCACTGCCCTGGCCGCCCTGGCCGCCACGGCCGCCGGCTTTGGCGGCGAAATGACGTACTACGGCGCGGGCCAGGACTCCCGGGGCGCGTGCGGGGGCAACGGCTTTCCCACCGGCCCCGGCGGCATCGCCACCGTCGCCATCAACTCGCCCCAGTGGGACGGGGGCGCGCTGTGCGGGCGGTGCATCCGTGTGACGTCAAAGGGCACGGGCGCGGGCGCCAACCCGCCCCCCACCACCTTCGTGGCCGCCATCAACAACCTGTGCCCGGAGTGCAAGCACGGCGACATCGACCTGGCCTGGAACGGGGACGGGCGGTGGGATGTAGAATGGGAGTTCATTGACTGTGCCCAGGCCCGGAGTGCCCCCAGCAGCCGCAAGCTGCTGGCCTAGGAGGGGCTTGTGCGTGCACCCGCCCCCCCCACCCCCCCTTCATTGTTTTTTAGAGTGGCATCCCGTGCGTGCGTGTAAAGGATTTTCTTACCATGAATACACAGCGGAGCTGGCTAGGTTGGGGGGGCGCGCTCACACGCCAAATTGGCTCTCTTCCCTCTCTCTCTCTCTCTCTCTCTCGGCCCCGCCGCCCGCTCTTCCTCCTCCCACCCACAGCGGCACGCACACACACACACACACACTTACAGGAGACGCGCCTGGATAGAGAGAGAGAGAGACAAAGTCAAGCACGGAGCCATGCAGTCGGCCAACCCCGCCGCACCTGACGACGGCGTGCCGCCCCCTCCCCGCCCCGCTCCGCCCTCCTACGGCGTCGTCTTCGACATCGACGGCGTCCTGCTCAAGGGCGAGACCCTCATCCCGGGCGCGCGGGAGGCGGTGGAAAAGGTGCGTTGCGAGAGTGCGGCGGCGCGCGTGCGGCTGCGCGCTTGCGCTTTGAGGGTGGAGGAGAGACGGACGCGCCCGCCCGGTCTCTCAACCTCTCTCTCCCCCCACTCTCCATTCCCCTTGCTCCCTAGGTCCGCGCCGCCAACGCGCCCTACGTCTTCGTCACCAACCAGGGCTGGCTGGACGAGGCCGACCGAGCGTCCCTGCTGAGTCAGCAACTGGCCCTGCCCGTCTCCCCAGCCCAAGTCGTGCTCGCCCACTCCGCCCTGCGGGAGGAGGTGGCGGCAGTCGGGGCCGGCCTTGTCCTGGTCACGGGCCGGTGCCGGTGCGACGCGGCGTCCATCGTGCGCGGGTACGGGTTCCCCAACGTCCACACCATTGCCGAGTACGCGGCCGCCCACCCGCACCTGCACCCGCTCAAGCACGCGGGCGGGAGCAATGGGGCGGACAAAAGGCCCACGAGCGCGGACGCCCCGGCCCCGGCCTGGGCGGCCGCGCCCGTCGCCGCCGTCTTTGTCATCGAGACGCCGGAGGACTGGCACGAGGACCTGCAGGTCATCGTCGACCTGGTCCGGTCCGCGGGCGGGCGGCCGGGCGAGCACGGCGCGGCGGGCGGCAGCGGTAGTGGCAGCAAAAGCCAGCAACAACAGGCCGTCCGCCTGGTGGTGTGCAACTTCGATTTCGTGTTTGCGGCGGAGCACGGCGTCCCTCGCTTCGGGCCCGGTGCCTTCTTCGCGGCCCTGGAAGCCCTGCACGCCCGCGCTACTGCGCCCGGCAATGGCGGCACGCCGTCGCCCCTGGCCGTCGTCCGCCACGGCAAGCCCCACCCGCCCGCCTACGTGGCCGCCCTGCGCAAGCTGCAGGCCCAGGCGGGCGAGCAGGCCCTGGCCCACGTGTACGCCCTGGGCGACAACCCCGCCTCCGACGTGCGGGGCGCCAACGCCGCGGGCGGGCCCTGGCGGTCGGTGCTGGTCCGGACGGGCGTGTGGGGCGGGGCCGACCCCGTCAGCGGGTCGCGGGTGGCCAACGACAGCGATGACCCGGCACACTTTGTGTGCGAGTCCGCGGCGGAGGCGGTGGCCATGATCCTGGAGACCGAGGCGGGGCGGGCGAGGCAGCAGGCGCAGGGTGGCGGTGTGGCGGTGGCGGCGGTGCCGTGAAAAAAAGCAGAAGGTGTGGGTTGAGAGAAAAGAGCTGTGGAGGCCGCCTCTTTTCACAAGCTCCTTCTTTCTCTCTCTCCGCCTGACTGCCCCGTCAAAAGGAGCCCCTGCCACACGATGACGGCCGGCGACGACGGCACCCTGCCTTCCGCCCGCACCGTGGACGCGGTCATGATGGCCGTCGACAACGGCATCACGGGCGGCTTCGAGGAGGCAGCGCCGAGCGGGAGCGGGCGGGCCGCCGCATCGACGGCGGCCGCGGCCGCCGCCGGCGCGGCCTCCCCCTCCGCCGCCCTGCCGCCCAAGCCCAAGTTTGCGGCCCTGTCCGCCCACGACGCCAACGGCCGCCGCATCGAGTTTCGCAGGGTATGAGCAGGAGAGAGAGAGAAGGGCATGTGCGCGCGCGCTGCTCTGCCACTGCTCTCTCGCATTTTCGTCAGGCGCACTAGCCACACACCCCCGCCCCCGACCTCCCTCCTCTCCATTCTGACCTCCTCTCCCCGTCCCTCTCTCCACTCCTCCAAGATCCCCGTCCCCCAGCACCGCCTGACGCCCTTAAAAGCCGCTTGGATGGACTTGTACACGCCCGTCACGACCCACCTGGGCCTGGACATGCGCATGAACCTGAAGGCCAAGCGGGTGGAGATCCGGACCACGCCCGCCACGTCCGATGCTGGATCGCTCCAAAAGGCGGCCGACTTTGTGGGGGCGGTCATCCTGGGGTTTGGCCTGCGGGACGCGGTCGCCCTGCTCCGCCTGGACGACCTGTACGTGGAGTCCTTTGAGGTGAAGGACGTGAAAACGCTGCGGGGCGAGCACCTGGCCCGGTGCGTGGGGCGCCTGGCAGGGCGGGGCGGCAAGACGAAGTTTACAGTGGAGAACGCGACGCGGACCCGCATCGTGCTGGCGGACACGAGGCTGCACATCCTGGGCTCCTTCCAGAACATCCGGGCCGCCCGGGACGCGCTTTGTGCGCTCATCCTGGGGTCGCCGCCGGGCAAAGTGTACACACGCCTGCGGAGTGTGACCGCGCGCCTGCAGTCGAGCTATTGAGAGAGATGGGAGAGATGGGGGAGATGAAAGAGGGGGGAGGGGGGATCCTGCTTGCTTGCGTGTATCAACGACTGACATCGAATCTGTGTGTGTGTGCGTGTGTGTTTGCACGCGAGCTCGCCTCCCTCCGTGCGTCCACGGCCTGTGAAAAGAAGGGAGAGGCGCCGCGCCTTTTCGGCTAGGTTGTTGGAATAGCTCTCAGGGGGAGAGCTTTTCCTTATTCTTTTTCTCACGCGCCCTCCCCGCCCCCATCCCGCTCATGAAGTCCCTGCTCAAGGGCCGCAAGGGCGGGACCGCCAAGGTCGACTTCCAGGTGACCATCCACACGCTGGCCCCCTGGGCGCCCGGCGGCGGGCCCCTGGCTGTGGCCTGGCGGCGCGGCGCGGCAAAGCGCGGGCTCGCGGGCCCACCCGTCCACCCCTCCCTGGCCGGCGGGGGCGGGTATGCGGCGTACGACTTTGGCCAGGCCTTCACCGTGCCGGCCACGCTGACCAAGGTATGCGAGGTTGGAGTGAGGGAGAGAGGGAGAGAGAGGGAAGAGGCCGGACGCGAGAGAAGAGAGAGGCAATCGGTCGCGCAGCGCTCAAACCTCATCATCCATCCATCCACCCCGTGCTCCGCCCCCCTTCCAGTCGGCGCCCGCCGCCCCATTCGACTCCAAGCTGCTGACCCTGGAGCTGGTGCCATCCGGCGACGCCTCCTCCCCCTCCTCCTCCCCCTCTCCCGTCGGTCGGGTCATCCTCGACCTGGCCACCTTTGCGCCGGGCGGCCCCCGGGCGGGCGGGGGCGCCGCGCACGCTTGCGCGGTCGGCCCCGCCTCGCCGGCCTCGCCCTCGCCCTCCGGCGCCCAGCTGCTGGTCACGGTCGTGTGCCGCGGGGGAGGAGGAGGGACCGGCGGTGCGCCTGGCACCGCCGCTGACTCGCCAGCCGCGGCGGCCACCCTGGCCGCGGCCGCGATGGTGTCGCCCGCCAAGGAGGCCGCTCCACCCACCACCCGCCCCCCTCTCCCCCTCTCCGACTCGGACGACGACGCCCTCCTCCTGGCCGCCGCCGCCGCGGCGGCGGACGCCCGGGACGACGCGGCCGCGGCGGACTGGGCGGGCAGCGATGTTCAGGAGGAGGGAGGCGGCGAGGAGGACCGGGGCCGGCCGCCCTCGTCAGGCGGCGTGCGCGCGGCAGTGGCCGCGGCCACGGCCGCGGCCGCCGCCGCCGCCGCCGCCGCGCCCAACCCTTTTGAAGAAGAGGAAGGGGACGCTGCCGCCGGCGCGGCCTCGCCCCACAACCCGTTCTTCACCGCTCAGGAGGAGCCGATGCCGACGCCCGCCCCGCACGCGCCCGCGCCCTCGCCCGCCAAGGCCGTGCCGGGGCCCGGCAGCCGCCCGCCCAGCGCCGGCGGCCGCGGCGGTGCGCGCACGCCCCCCGCCTTCAATCCTTTCTTAGACGGCGGCGAGTCGTCCGCCTCCCCGCCTGGGGGGCGGGCGGGGCTGGACGAGGAGGACACTCTCGACCCCGTCAGCATGGCCCCCGCCGCCGCGGCCGCCCTGGCGGCCGCGCGGGGTCCGCCGCCGCCGCCGCCTGCCCCCTCGCCGCCGCCCTCCCTCCCGCGCCCGCGGTCGACGGCCGACACGCCCGCCTCCCTGCTACCCCCCCGCCCACCCTCCTCCCGGGACCCCGGCTCCGACGTCGAGGGTGGCGGCGCCCCCTCGCCCTTCCGCCGGGCCGGGTCGCGGGACCCGGGGTCGGAGGTCGCGTCGCCCGAGAAGCCGCCCCTGCCGCTCCCGCCCCCGGCCCGCCCCTCGCCCACGCGCGCCCTGCTGGACGAGGCGGGCGCCGCGGTGGCCGCCAACCGCAGCTTTGCCCGCCGGGCGGCGGCGGGCCTGGGCGCCGGGCAGGGGCCGCCCTCCGCGGCGGACGTGGCCGCGGCGCGGGCCGTGCTTGCGGCGGCTGGGGAAGGTGGGGCCGCCGCAGGCTCCTCCCGCCCGGGATCCGCGCCGGGCACGGGCGCGGGCGCGTCCGCCCTGGCTGCCGCGGAAGCGGCCGCGGCGGCGTCCTCGGCGTCCCTGGCGTCCGCGGAGGGTGAGCTGCTTACGGTCGCCGCCCTGGAGGCGGGCGTCTTCCTCGCCCGCGGGTGCGCCACTGCCCTTGCCGCCACCACACACCACCACGCCGCCTCGGCCGCCAGCCCGCGCTTCGCGGGCGGCGGCCGGGCCCACCCGCCCTCCCGGTCCGTGCACGCGCCCGCCCGCCGCCTGGCCCGCACCATCGTCTCCCTGGGCCCGGCCCGGGGGCCCGCTTTTGGCGCGCGCGCCCTGGCGGCCGTGCGTGGCGCGGCCGACGCGGCGGCCGCGGGCGCTGGCGGCCCGGGCGGCGCGGTCGCGCTGTCCGCGCACTGGTGGTCCAACACGCTCCAACTGCGGTGGATGCTGTGGGCCATGGGCTCCGCGTCCGCGGACGAGGAAGGAGAGGAGGAAGGTGGAGGAGGACCCGCCGCCCCGGGCACGCCCCTGTCGGGCGCCGGGGGCGGGTCCGAGTTTGCGTGGGTCCTGGCCGGCCTGGTCCCGCCCCTGCGGTCCCTGGAGGAAGCCCTGCTGTGCCGGGCGCTGGATGGCCTGTGGGATGGGACGGTGGGGGCGGCCCTGGCCGCCGCGGCTGCTGCGGCGGCGTCTGGCGGGGGCGGCAGGGCGACGGCCGCGGCCGGGGGGCCACCGCCCGACGCGGCGGCGGCCGGGGCCATCTCCCTCTGGCTGGAAGCCCTGCGGGGCGCCCGGCGCGAGCTTTCCACCGCCCGGGGCGCGGTCTCGGCCGGGCATGGCGCCCTGCTGAAGCAGCGCGCCCTGGGCGCCCTGCTGCGCCGGCTGGACGCGACCCTGTTTGCCGCCCTCCTCTCACCACCACCCACCGGCCCTGCCTCTCCATCCTCCTCCTCCGCCGCCGCCGCCGCCGCCGCCGCCGCCGCCGCCGCCACCCTCGTCCTGCCGCCCGCCCTGCTGCCCTTCTCTCCATTGTCCCCGCTCTCTTTCGACACGGGCGTCGCCCTGAAGCTGGCGGCGGGGCGCCTGGCGGACTGGGCGGAGAGCGTGGGCGTCCGCCTCGCCGCCACCGGCGCGGTGCTGCTGGACGGTGGGGGCGACCCCGTCGCCGCGGCCGCGGCCGTGTCGGACGCGGGCGCGGCCTCCCTCTTCCCCCGCCTGCGCGGGGCGGCGGACCTGCTGATGATGCCGAAGGCCGCCCTGGCGGGCGACGCCGCCCTGCGGTCGACCCTGGTGTCCCAGGGCGGCCTGACGCCGGGCGCTGCCCTGGCTTTACTGTCTCGGTCGGAGCCGGACGAGGACGGCGACGACGGGGCGGGCTCCCGACTGTTGGGCGCGTTGGCGGCGGAGGCGGGCCCGGGAGGCCTGGACGCGGCCATCGCGGCTGCGGCCGCCGACGCGGCCGCCTGGCCGCCCGGGGCGGCCGACCCGCCGGCCGAGGCCGCGCTAGCCGCTGACGCGAGCCTGGCCGACCCGCTGTCCCTGGAGATGGACGCCGCGTCCGGGGACGAGCTGGACGGCCTGGCGGCCGCGGCGGAGGGCGGTGGAGATGGTGGGGAGGCGGCGCCGCGCCGGTTCGACCTGCTGCGCGAGCTGTGGGCGTCCGCCCGGTGAGACCAACGGTCATAGAGTTGTGATGGTTTTTTTCATGTTCAATCGTTCTTCCCGCCATCACCGCCTGCGGCCCTCCCCTTCACCGCCCCGCGCGCCTCCCGGGCCAGGCCCAGCGCCTCCCGCGCCCAACCGCCGGCCGCAGGGTCTGGCGGCGGCAGAGCGGCGGCAGCACTCCCCTCCGCCGCTTCGGCCGCCTCCAGGCGGGCGGCCTTGGCGGACGCCGCGGACGCTGCAGCCGCGGCGGCGGTCACCAAGGCTGCGTCGAGCGCGTCAAGGGCGGCGGCGATGCGGGGTGGCCACAGGGCCCTCCGGCCGCCGCGCCCGGCGGCCGCCATCGGAGCCAGCACCGCCACCAACGCAGGTGAGGGCGCAGACGCCGCGGCAGTGAGAGCGCTCTCCAGCCGGGCGGCGTCCCCGCCCGTCCCGGCGGCCAGCACGGCGGCCGTGGCGGGGCCCGCGGGCGAGGCGTCCTCCGCCGCCCAGGCGGCCGCCGCGGGCGACGCCTTTAAATAGGAGCCCAGCTTTTCGTCCGCGCCCGCGCCGGCGAGGGCGAGGGACGCCAGGCCCGGCGGCAGCGGGGCGGGCGCGGCGGCGAGGAGCATGGCGACCGCCCGCCACGCGCCGATCGCCAGGAGGGCGGCGCACAGGGGCGCAGCGCCGGTCGGTCCGCTGCCTGGAGCGGCGGCCGCCCACACGCACTCTGCCAGGGCGGCGCACGCGGCGTCGGCGGCGTGGGCGGCGCCCGCGCCCCCGCCCGCCACCAGCCGGCCCAGGCCCGCCGCGGCGGGCGTGACAAGGTCGGTCAGGGCCGCGGCCGCCAGGGCCGCCCGCGGGCCGGCCACGGCCCGCCCCCGCCCTCCCGTCCGCCAGGCGCGCCCCACGGCCGCCGTCAGCTCGCAGGCCGCGGCCAGGCCGGCCGGGAAGGCGGCGGCGGCGGCGGGCGCGCCCCGGCCGGGCGTGTGGGGTGGGGCTGGGTCCAACGCGCCCAGCGCGGCCCACAAGCCCGTCCAGGCGGCGGGCGTCGCCGCGTCCGCGGGGCGGGCGAGGAGGCGGTCCCGGACCAGGAGGAGCAGGGCGGACGCGGCTGGGGCGAGCAAGGAGGCCGGGGCGGCGCCGCCCTCGCCGTCCCACCGCGCGGCCGCTGCCAGGGCGGCCGCCGCGTCGGCCAGGCCGCCCACCCAGCCCGGCCCGCCCCGGGCGGCGGGACGGGCGGCCGCGACCGCCAAGCGGGCCAGGGCGGCCGCCGTGGCGGGCCAGGCAGGGAGAGGAGGGGGCGGGCGGGGGGGGCGGCGCCCCTCCTGCGCCCTGCGGCCCTCCCGGCCCGGGCCGGAGGAGGGGTGGGTGGATGCGTCGTGGATGGGCGTCCCGTAGTCCGACTCCGACCCGTCGACACTGGCCGCCCCGTCATCGTCGCCGCCGCCGCCGCCGCCGCCGCCGCCGCCCGCCTCCTCCTCCTCCTCCTCGATGGCGCCTGGAGGCCGAGGAACGGGAGGGAGCGCGCCCTCGGCCTCAACCAGCCCGCTCACCATGGCGGCCGCCCGCCCGGCCCCACCCTCCAGGGCCGCCCGGAGGAGGCGGGTCGTGTACGCCGCGGCCAGCCCGTCCCAGGCAGCGGCGGCGGACGTGCTCGTCTCCGCCGCAACACCCGGCGGCGGGTCGGCCGCCGTCAGGGAGGCGACCAGGACGGGCGTGGCCGGCCAGGTCGGGGGCCGCCCCGCGTCCAGGTCTGCCCGCACGGCCTGGGCCAGGGCGGCCAGGTCGGGGGCGGCCAGGCCGGACGGGAAGTCGAACTGGAGGCGGGCGTGAGCGCGGCCGGGGTCCGCAGCCCCGTGGTCCCTGGCGGCCTCGCCACGATCGGCCGTGCTCAGGGCGTCGATCAGGGCGGCCACGAAGGCGGCCCGGGAGGCGGCGGGCGCCGGGTCGGCGGTCGTCATCGGGGGTGGGTGAGG
>Ga0114918_10004324_pt1 | contig 12377 bp, 27 predicted proteins | sample LantaG_FD_87015 | JGI IMG/M metagenome (GOLD analysis project Ga0114918, IMG submission 87015) | Deep subsurface microbial communities from Baltic Sea to uncover new lineages of life (NeLLi) - Landsort_02402 metaG | ecosystem: Environmental > Aquatic > Marine > Oceanic > Sediment | place...
GGACTCCTTGGGGTTCTGCGTATCCTAACACAGGAATAAGCCCGTTGCAGGCAACTTAAGTAGGAAATGTCTGATTCTAGAATCTAGCACAAAACTACGGAGGATAAAGGAGTTACACAGAAAATGGGACATAAATGAAACCCACTGCAAAAGAGGGACCTAATCGGCTTCTGCGCGACGCTCTTTGTCGGCTTCTTTCAACATATCTATAACTTCTCCGATGTGTTCCTCTGAGAGGGCAGGAATCATCTCAGTTAAGATATGATTAGCTTCCCTGATGGTAATACTTTGCTTTTGAAATTCAACACAGATGATGCACATAGTGACTCCTAGGTGGCTGCTGTAGTCTAGCACAATTTCCCCAGAACGGAGTGAAGCCTCCAGACGGGGTAATGACTCCCAGTCCAAAGGCTAACATCCTGTTCACTACACAGACTCAAAACAGTTCATTACACTGTTCCAGGGTTGTGATCCCTGCACTGGTCCTAGAGAGACTCGCACTCTCGCTCTTCTGCATGTCAAGCAGGTGCTTTTGCTACTAAGCTATAGGACCGTTGTTTTGTTTAGGTAGAACTCTCTGTAATCAACGTGCTGCCGAAGTAGATTGAAACTACTACATCGTCACGAGAGCTACCGTAATTGTCATAAGGTCTCTCTTTAGAAACCTCTACTCTTAGGTTGCCTTTGAGTAGCTCTAGTAGTTCTTCTGATGTCATATGGACCCTCTCAGAATTGCACTGAGTTTCCCCAAATTAAGAGTTTGGTGCATCACTATTATTGCTCAGGGTCCGTGTTTGTTTCTTCTTCAACCTTTGGGCTTTTCTGTAAGAACTATTAGCCTTTCGACACAGTTCACACTTACAGTAGCGGTAGGACGATAAGCTGCCGTGTGTTGAGGCAGCCGGTTTAGCCATCTTTTGTCTTTTCCTATTTTCCTTTACTGAGATTATTTCAATGTTGGCTATTTCGTAGTGGCCTGTGTCCCCTAGCCTAGAAACACAAGGTGACTCATCAGGGTAGTTAGTTATGAACGCTTCATAAAGTGGAAGCGCCCACTCTAACCACACCGCTTCTGACATCTTAAGCTCGACATTAGCGTAGCTAGGGCACCTCCCATTTGCGTTTTTGCACCGAGCTTTCATACCTCTATAGGCTGCTTTAGCTCTGGCTCTAGGTTTACGATGTTTTTCTGGACTCTTGAATTGCCATACCATACTGTAGGGTAAAGCAACCTGCTTCACATGTCAAGAAAATAATAGGCCGGACAGGATTCGAACCTGCAGTGGGCTTGCGCCTCCGGGTTAAAAGCCCGGTACGATCAACCATTCCGTCACCGACCCAAGGTAGTTTGTTAGTCCTCTTCCCTGGGTTTTCGTTTGGTTAGCCTGCTAGGCAGTCCATCCAGTTGTCTCACCATATCATGCTTTTCGGCTTCTCGGCTCATGTCTAACCAGAGCCCTGTGTGGTAGGGGCAGTATATCGTCCCTTCTCGCATTACTATACTCGCGCAGGTCTTAGAGGCTGTCGCATTTTCCACCCAATTACAGAACTTTCCTCTTTTATGGGCTTTTTTGATGTTGACCGCTTCCCTCTTAACACTCTGAAAGAGATCTTGGATCCAATCTTCAGGCATCCTTAGCGAACTTCTTGTTCAACCGTTCCCAGGTCTCACGCTCAACATCAGCTATCTTAGCTTTGTGCTCTTTATCTGCTTCCTTCTGCTTATCTATCCGAGCGTAATACTCGTCATCAGTTTCTTTACGGATAGCATAAAGAAAAGCCTTGGTAGTGTCGCAGTCACATCCGTAGCGACAACTACAACTACTACTATCACCCTCTAGTTCAACATAGTAAGTATCGTAACCGGGGTTGTCATCCTCTAACACCTGAAGATCAACCTTATTGAAAGGACTGTAAGGCCCCCAAGTCATCAAAGTCTTTTGAACTACTTGACGGTTCTTCTCTACGATCTTACGTCTTTTGGGTGTCTTCTTCTTAACTGTTTTCTTGGTCATGTTGTTCCCTAGCTTCCAAACTACTCTTGGCATACAGGACAGACATCAGTCAAAATATCCCTAAGTAACTTACTACAACCAAAAGATACACGTAGTTTACCATCGCCAACAATGTGCACCCTACGTGTCTTTCCAATAGCACCCCACTTACCAGGGTCTTCACTGAAGTCGTCTGACGAAACCTCAATAGGTCCTAGGTGGTAGTTCTGCATGTAATGGCAGTGTATGAGTCCCCTTAACCTTGCAGTGATGTCGTAGATGGCTTTCAAATCAGCCTCTGAAAGGTAAGTTAGTTCCTCCAACTGTGCCGCGTAGGCAAGGATAGCTTGCCCGTGGTTCACTGAAGCTTCTCTACAGCCCTTCGCGCTATCTGAATAGCCTGTATCTTTCCAGTGATAGCGTCCTTGGCATACATAGCGTCCATTGTGTTGTAGTGGTGGTGGAACCTAGCCTCAATGTTTTCTAGGAGAACCTTTACCTCATCAAGTGCCTTTTTACGAGCACTGGCCCCAATAACATCGTCTATGTCGTCAGACATCTTTAGCTCCTAAGCTACCAGGACCACACCAATCGCAGTCGCCAAATTGTTGTTTAAGTTTAACTAACTCTGAGCCTATGGTGGTTATCTGCTCACTCATTGTAGCCATAATAGGTTCGTGCTCTGCTACGTTAGCTACTTTGTTTTCTAGTGCTACGATCCTTGAATCAAGCTCACCTAGAACAGTTCCAAGACCTGATAGTATTTTTCTTACCTGATCTTCAAATGAAGTTGGACCTAGGGCGTATAAGTGGTTCTGTAGGTTCTGTTGTTCGTAAGAAGACATTACCTAAAGCCCCTCATGGGATTCGAACCCACAGCCTTCATCATACCAAGATACTGCTCTACCATTGAGCTAAAGGGGCGTTTAACGGAAGGTAGGAGATTCGAACTCCTAAGACAGACTAAGCTGTCCAGCACCTTAGCAGGGTGGTTGCTACGCCAATAACAGACCTTCCTAGTCAATTCCACAGACGCTGTAGATTAGGGGTGGCTGTCAAAGACTCTAGGATCTCTGAAGAGTTGTCTCGCCCTAGGGTCTTGAAGGCTTTGGAAGCCTCTAGACGGACCTCAGGTGGGAAGATGTGGCAAATGCTGGTAAAACTGGCACCACCATTTACCGCATCAGCTAAGAGACCTAGTAGTAGATCCACAGCCTTAGCTTGAGCTTCTTCAGCCACTTAGCCTCCCAGGACTTGGTAGGCGAGGGCAACAATTGGTACAGTCATTGTGCAGAACGTAACAACAACAGCCAGCCCGTAGATCTTAGCCTTCTTCTTAGCCTTCTTTGTCTCTAGGTAGTGTTCGTCCGCTCGGTCTATCGCTTCCAGCCAGCGAGCACGATGATACTTTATGTTCTCATTGATCTCTTCAACCTGCTTATCCCTAGCGAGGAGATCTACATCCTTCTTGGTAACACCCTCTGGGCTATCAGCAGGCCAGATAACTTGAATTGCAGCGGTGCTGCCACCACGAGCACAGACAAAGGCTCCTTTAGTCACGCTACCTAGCTGCACATCAGTGGCGAACGGGAACCGCTGCTTAACCATCTCCATGATTTCGTTGGAACGTATAACTTGGACGAGACTTGGCTTAGACATAGACACTATTCAACCTCAAAGTGACTGTTCAGAAGAGAGCGTAGCATGGTTAGACGATGTGACGTGGCTTCCATTTCAGGAGTCGTGTCCTCTCCCTTGTGCTCAGGGAGCTTCGCAAGGTGAGCTAGGATTGTGGCTGCCGCTACGTCCACCTGCTGCCTAATGGTCTGCTTGACGGCTAGACGGTCCTCATAGAGCCCTGAGGCCACCCTGTCGGGCGTGTTGCCACCTATTCCGGTCATGTTTGATGTTGTTGACATTTGATGCGTCCATTCTTAACGGTTAAGTTGTTGTGTTGTGGAGTCTAACAGAATTTTCCTGTGTGCCCCCACCAAAATCTTGCTATTATGTAGTGGAGGTCAAACAATGCTTCGTAAAGCAGTCTATCTAAGCTGCGCCTTGGTGCTTGCCTACTTTAGTATGGCACTTCTTTGGTGGGGAGTGGTGACCAGTGTTAGAGGACTTTTTTGGCACAGTTGTATTAACTTCTTCTTTGGCGTCTGGATAGCACTGTTGTCGCTACTGAGTTACGACAAAAGTAACATTGTTACCTAGACAATAGCTTTCAGTTTAATTAAGGTTCTCTCGTCAATTCGATAGTCCCACAAGGGTGTAGGTGTCTCTGGTTTGGGGAGTGCTAACACAAACCTAAGCTCTTCAACAGTAAGATCATTCATCTTATCTATCCTACGCATAAGCTCTACATACTCTTCGTTCCTCTCACACAGGTCTTTGTAAGGTTGAGAATCCCTACGTCCATTGTCAATATGGTCCCGCTTACTTTGTTCCCAGTCCTTACGTCCGTCACCCATTGTTAACCTCTGTCTCTAGTTGTTCCAGAAAACCTAGTTGAGCTTGATGCATCCTACGCAAACACAGACGACGGAGCACACGATCCTTACGTTGAGTCTCTCTCCACCCGTATTCCTCTGAAGTCCTATCGTTGTTGAAGTAGTTTTCTACTGTGTGTTTGATAGCAGTCTTGGGAACCTTAAAGGTAGCTGAGTGCACGTGGTTGGTTACATCAGCGTAGTAAATTAAACTGGATGGTAAGTCTAGTAGACTATCCTTAAACTCCGCTCGGATTCTAAACTTAGCCGCAGTAACTTCTGGCTCTACTAGCTTTGGAACTAGGTCCGTCCCGTTTGAAAAGACACCATAGGTTCCATCAGGGTATTTTGGGTAGTCCACCCAGTGGCTCCAATGACCAAACTCTTCCAACCACTCGTCTGTAGTTCTATAGCTGTAGTGAAACCTCTGCATCCCACTAGTAAGGATAGTTCCATCTGCAGACAACCCAGCACCTGGGTCTAAGTAGAAGTAGAACCTAGACGGGTTTTTAAGGTCACTAGAAAAGTGCTTGTACCAGGAATGAGCACTAGCTACATACTCAGCGAAGGCTCTGGTCTGCTCTCTGGTGGGCGTAGGAAGCACTGAGGCTTCCTCTACGTAGCCCATAGAGGCTCGGACAGCTAAAGCCTTCTCCGTCTCACCAGAGCGTAGGAGTGCCCTGTACAGGTCCCTGGCAATATCTGAGGATGTTCCAGAAGCCGCATCCCGCTTAAGCCTATTAATGGTTGCGTCTGACATAGGTTTAGGTTTTCTTTTCGTTAGGCAAGCTAGGGCAGACACCGGTACTGAAATACTCTGCCACGAGAGCGACGGTCTTTGGATCCGAATACGTTCCTGGGTATACCTCATCAAAGAAACCTAACAACTGTTGGAGCCACGCAGTTAGTGCTGCTGACGGTGGTGGGCTGCTGTTAACAACAACCTCTAACCGATGTGTTAGAATGGTTTGGTCTGCTTTAGCTAAACCCCTTACTGTGAGTAGGGGTTCAGCCTTAGTGTCTATGAGCCCTTTTCTGGTAAGGTCATCCAGCATAGACAAAACAGTCCACACCATCAGTTCTTTAATCTCCCTCATGTCATCCATCAGAATAGCTCTAGTTGTGTAAACCCAAATGTGCACTTCATACAGTCTCCTTGCCAACAGTTAGGATAGAGTTTTGGCGTTCCATCTTTATGCTCCAACCTACGTGGTGAAGACTTTACCTCTTCAGATGTTATTGATAACTCAATCTCTGGGATATGAAGATCAAAGTCTTTCCAAGGGTCGTTTGCGTCGTCGTCAGGCATTCAACCATTCTACAAAAGAATAGTCCCCTGGGAATCAATAAAGACTCCCAGGGGACCACTCGTCGGGCTCATATCTCTTAGGTGACTGACTTCGTGCCAAGCTCATTGAGGTTGACAGACTCGATAGTCTTCAGCCAGTGCTCCGCACCAGTGTTACCTAGCACGTAGTTGGTGATGACATCCCACATCGTATCGGAGAACCCACCGATCTTTAGGATGTCGTTCCGATCCTTGTCTTGGAACTGGCTGTAGCCTGTGTTAGCCACCAGGTTGACCGTGACCAACTTAGCGTCTGGGTTACGTGCCTTGTAGGCGTTCCACTCCTGCTGTGCTCCGGTTCCTTGGGCGCCACTACGTGCTGCGTAACCCCACCCGTAAGAGTGGTTGTGGGCGCATCCACTATCAGCCCACGTTTCCATATCGGAAACAAGAATGACAAGGTTTCCCTTGTGCTTCTTCTTGTTAAGGATCTGGAAAGCAGAGGAGATGTTAGTCCCTCCACCGTTGGTACCGAACTTCTTAGCGTTGGTTAGAACGCTGTCACGTGGGTTGAACTTAGCCTCAGACGCACCGTCTGCGAACAAGATTACCTTACCGTCCTTGTTGTTCCGCATAACGGAAGCTGCGATAAGGCCAGCCACCTGGCTGCACTGAACAGCAGACGTAGCACCACCACGGTAACCCGTGATTGGACCACCCATAGACCCAGAGTTGTCTACCAGGACCGCAGTCCCGTCACCGTAGCTAGGAACGTTGGCAACAGCAGCCTCTAGAGCATCCTGAAGACCCTCACGGACCTTGTGAGGGATGTTAGCCTCTGCGGTCAGGTAAGCGATAAGAAGCTGGTAAGGGAATACCATAGACTTGCGGATGATCTCCGGGTCAGCCAGCTTCTTAGCAATCGTGTCATCCATGCCCTTGATATCAAAGACACCATGACGGTGGAACGTGTTCAGGTTCATACGAACCATGTGCCACCCACCATCGTGAGCAATCTGACCCCACTGCTGAGCAGAGAGCTTGAAGCTAGCTAGCTGACGGAAGTCAACAGCAGGAGGAGTTCCTGCTCCACCACCAGCCTTCCAGTCCTCGTAAGACTTGGCTAGCCCAGGAAGGGCGTCCACGTCATACTTACGACCAATGATGTATCCGTAGAGGGCGTTACGCTGTGGCGTAGTTGCCTTCGGGTGAACCATCTTGATGATATCAGCCAAGCTAGGATCGTTACCAACCGTAGCACGGAAGATAGCGTCGTCGCTCTTGGACTCTAGCCACTGACGGACCAAGTTCTTAGGAGCGTTACCCAGGCTCTTACGTCCTAGCACACCACTTCGCATGATCTGCACGAAGTTACGAACCATCTTGCCGTTGTTGATAACGAACGGGAAGACTTGCTTCATAACAGCGCGGCCTTCGTCCCCACGAGTTGACAAGTAGGCTACCAACAGCGCTGGCATGTCCTTCATGTAACCTGCGTTACGGGCGTAGAGCGCAAGCTGTCCAATGAACGTAGGGCTCACAGCGTCCAGGTGCTTCTTAGCAGCGGAAAGCTGCTCAGTAGCCTTGGTGTGAACCGTGTCGTTCAAGGTGCCTGTGGTGGCTAACTGGGCTAGCGCAGCCTTTGAGGTATCAAGGTAGGCAACGCCGCCTGCCTTGTTACAGGTGTTGGTCTTTGGAGCCGTAGCTCCACGAGTTGCACCGGAGAATAGATTCTTGTTGGCCATGATGAGTCTCTCTTTCATTCAGCGTTTGCTGACCAGCGGGAGGGGGGTTCCCTCTCCATGCCCCAACTACAACACAGGGGAGGAGCACTGTCAACGAGTAGTGGAATTTATTGTGTGGTTTCAGAAATAAAGGTGCCCCCAACATCACGGGAAGGTTATCATTGCAAACCTAGGGGGAAAGGAGGTGTGATGTTGGGGGCTAGCAATTGCCACTGCTATTTTAGTAGCGTCACGTAGTATTTGCATAGTAACATTGCGAGTGTTACTGTGCAGTCTCAATGTTATGCACACGACTGGAGTCGAACCAGTGACATCCGGTAAGATTTACAGCACAGGCCCACGCCCACGTGGGAGTCGAACCCACCAGCCTACACATCCCGGCGCTCTACCTACTGAACTACAATGTGCTAGTTGCCATCTAGTAAGCGACGGAGGCAGGTCGTCACTGCTTACTAGATGGGCTTTCAGTTCAGCCTGCCTCTACTGATTTGTTACTCGTGAACTTTCTTCTTGTAGATACGACAGTATTCACCACGTTGCCATTCGTTGGTGCCGTCGTCCTCCCACTCTTCGTCATCAGGCCAGCCAGCACCCTTAGCTAGCTCTAACGTTGCGAAGACTTCAACGTCTCCGTGGTCACCATCATGGAATACAAAGACATTCATGCGCTACCATACCTTAATTCCCATCGTCTAAAGACTCTAGGAGCTAGACCCTTCGGCTTCTCCCCCTCCATCTTTAGATTCAGTTCCCTTTGGGTCGCTGCTAGCCTCTTCTTCCGGGCTAGCTGCTTCTTTCTTCGGGCTTCTTGGTGTCTTTGTAAACGGACGTTGGGTTTCTTCATAAAGTCTGTTCCAGCATTCTTTGCATCGGATTGTATCGGTAGGTTGACCGCAGCCTCGACAAAGCATATCACAGTACCCACGGTAATGGTCTATCGGAGTCTTCGTCTTCCCATAAGTCTCCCCCAGAGAACTCGGCTTTGTCCTTTTGGATGTATCTCTTGTCAGCACTGGAGTAGTTCCAGACTCTACCATCGTTTGGGTCTCTAACTTCGTGCCTGTCAGTAGGCTCTGAGTTGGGTTGAAAGATGTGTGTTAGGTAGTTCATTACGTCACTACCTTCACGACTAGCACCGCAGGGTCGTTCTTATTTAGTATTGGGTGATTGTTACCGGCTTGACTAGTCCACTTAACAAGGTGGCTGTTACCAATTGACTCAACATCAATCGTAGCCTCTTTGTCAAGCATGTCCTCTGGCATGGACTCTAAGTAGCTACGTATCTCTCGCCAGGTCACACGCGAACTCTCTAACGGAACCATTAGTAGCTTCCTAGGATGTTACCTAAACCTATGGCTGCTATAAAGAAGACAGCCACTAAGCCTACAAGCGTTACCACTCCCATAGTTGCAGTCGTGTCCGTAAGTGCGTCCTGTGCTGGCCAACGGTGCTTCTTCGGGATTACGTGTTTGGTGAATCGCATCGTTGACCCAGGGCAACAAAGCAAATCTTGGTTACTGAGAAAGTGCTCCACGCAACCGTAGTGCCAGGTACTGTCACACCCAGAGCATTGGACCTCACGATCATATTTAGTATCGGGTGTCCTAGCACCGTGACAACAAACTAGTCTCATTTAGTATTTCCTTTAAGCCCCAGGCCGGGAATGCTCCGACTTCTCAAGTTTACAAAACTAGTGCATCACTTTAATGCTTCAAGGGCAGGTGCCCTGACGGCTTTTGGTTAACAACAGATTTCAAATCCGTCCCTACTAACCGCCAAATCCGGGCCAGATAAATTAGACGTTAAGTGCCGCCACTACCTTTTTCGCGGCAAAGTTAACTAAGCTGTGCTGTAGCTCCATCGCTAGAGCATCCCATTCACTTAACGGTGTACTTAACTCGTGCAACGATGACTGAGTCAACGGTGCGTGTGTCCACCAGGCGGAAGTTAGGTCCTGGCTTGTCTGTGTCGGATAGCTTAATGAACCTAAGGCGTTGGTGCTCATCGAAGGTATTGGTGTGGTAACCAATAATCGTTGAGACGATTCCAGCTAGGGCCTCCTTAACGTTCTTGTTCCAGGTGCGGGCAGTAAGACTACCTTGTCCAGTAGCGAGTGTCTTAGCGACCTCCTTAGGATCAAGCTTCTTACGGAAGGTAATAGTCATCGCTGTATGAGAGTTCTCTCCGATAACCTCGATAGCCCTAGTGCGGGACACCTTCTCCTCAGAGTCGAACTGGTCTGCGAATGCTAGTTCCTTCTCAACGATACTGCCGTCGATAAGCCACTCCATACCATCGGTATTCTTAAGCTTGAACACCTTGGTGCCATCGGGGGCGCTCGCTGCCTCGATTACCTCACCGAAGGAATGCCGAGAGAACACACTTCCGACAATTACCTTCTTCACGTCAGAGCGTGTGGTAGGAGCCATAGGTGGGGTCGGTGTAGTTGTTGTAGGCGTAGTTGCCTTAGTTTTTGTTGCTGTTGCCATTTTTGGTTTCTCCGTGTTTAACCTAATACTAGTATGAACAAGCCCGCCAAGACGGTACCAACACCGAACGCCCAGAGCTTGACTGTGTCTCGCTCACTCTGCGTTAGGTTGTTGTTCCAGTTGTCCCAAATGGGAGGGATCATACTCTTTAATTTCTGCCTGTTTCATTCCCTCAGCGATTCCGACAGCACAGGCTTTCATTGCCTCACGACGCATCTCTGGGGGTATGTAGCTATCGAGTATTTTAACCCATAGCACCGACAAGTAGCGGGTCTGTCGCAGATCTTTTTCCAACTTTTTCTTCTGAGAAAGTAGGGCGTCCACGGTTGTTTGCAGATGGTCTACGTGGTCGAGAACTTGTATGAGTTTGTGAGCATCAACGAAGAACTCTGGGTCACCATCAATAACGCACTCCAGCGGACATCGCTCGTTTGCTTCCTTCCACGCCTGGGCTACTTCTTCAATAACCTTACGTGATGTATCTCTCAGGTCTCTTAGTAGTTCTGGATCAATCACTAGTGTCCTCCACATCTGGATCGTAGATAGCTAAACTTCCCTCAGGCACCCTTACCATTCGCAGCCCTCTACAAGTTCCGCACTCGTGGTAGCTACCATTACCACTAACGTCTGGAAGGTAAGCTGCTCCGTTACAGTTAGGGCAGGTAATGACTACGTAGCTATCAGACCAACTCATTAAGCTTGGCCTCAAAGTGCTTCTTGAACATCAGTGCGGAGTCTCGCATGATTGCAGACTCAACAGCCTTAGACCACTCAATCTCACCCACGCTCTCCTTCTTGATGTCTTCAACCATTGCAATGATTACAGTCTTTGTATCCCTAATGGTCAGCACTTTACCATCGGGGGACAGCTTGTCCATGACGTGCTCTAAGCGCATTGGAGTCACCCACTCCTCACTGGCCTCGTTAGCCTCTGAGAAGACCTTGAGCTTCTCAGCAGAGACAGGACGGGGTGTCTTGGTCTCCTCAAAGCCCTTGCCTTTGTGCTTGGCTATAAGGATCTCGTCGTTGTTCTTGGTGAGTGTGATAAGAGGACGGATGACTACACCCTCACGTGCTCTGTCTCCAACGATCCCATTACGGACAGCTTGGACACTAGGAGCGTTTCGTTGTGCGTCAGCGAACTCTAGTGTGGATGGCCCCTTAACGTAGTGAACAAACTCTAGTCCGAGCTTAGTAGCTACATCGTGCGCCTGCGTAACACTAAGGTGCTTACCGTCTACGATAACTTCAAAGACAATGAACTTAGTAGCTTCACCATAGGTGCGTGACATCTTCTGGCAGGAACCTCCGTAAGCCTCCCCGTGTACAGCTACAGTCTGGAACTTACCAAACTCTGCATCGAATACCGTAGCTAGGTTAGACTTATCAAATAGGTTCTCAAAGACTACTTGAGACACACCACCGGAGAAAAACGTCAGGGCACCGTCAGCCCACGTTACGTTAGCTGATGTCCCATGAATCTTCTCAAGGTAGTAAGCTTCCTTCAGTAGTGAAATAACCTCAGGGACTTGGTAGAGGTTAGGTATAGATTTGTAGCCCATTAGTAGTTGCTCCTATCCTCCATACGTCGGAGGAAGAATGTCCTGTTAAAAAGGGTGAAGCGCCACCAATACATACCCGATTGGTGACGCTTCGTTGGTGTCCATGAATTGCGAGGGTTAACGACGTTTTAAAGTGAGCGCGTTAAGTTAAGAAACCATGCTCTTCCGCTGAGCTACTCGTGCGTAGTGGCCCTTTAAGGTGGAACCATACCTATGAGACGTGTTGACCCAGTCCCAAAGCACGAGATGGGATTTGAACCCATGACCAAGTTTTAATTGTCACTCACTATTTGAGATAACCCACATGAACAATGCTAAGCTTTGTAGGTAAAGCTTGAGAATGATGGACATTTAGAATCTATAAACTTTTGCTGCCTCTGCATTGGGCTACCCCTCGTCGTAGTCGAGGGGGCAGGGATCGAGCCTGCACTGTCGCAATAATTACTGTATAGACTCATGTCCGTGAAGATCAGTTTTAGACTGAACTTACCTACTGGTAATTTGTTAAGGCGTTAGGGCGTATTTCAGTCCAAGGGCAATGATGCCAATTGCCCCAATGAAGAGACCAATGTTGACTAGCAGCACTAGGATACCGCCACAGGCCATTTTCTTTACAGACGGAAACATTTCGTCCTTCAACTTTCCGAAGTCCTCAAAGAACTCCTGGTTGTGTTTGTCTTGGTTCTTGTCACTCATGGCTATACCTTGTTTGAGTAAGCACTGTTAGTTGCCCGAAATTGATCGGTCCACTCCCAGTTATTTCTAACAAACCGCTCGTACTCTCCAGAGTCGATTTCGATGCACTCTTCA
>Ga0114918_10004325_pt1 | contig 12377 bp, 13 predicted proteins | sample LantaG_FD_87015 | JGI IMG/M metagenome (GOLD analysis project Ga0114918, IMG submission 87015) | Deep subsurface microbial communities from Baltic Sea to uncover new lineages of life (NeLLi) - Landsort_02402 metaG | ecosystem: Environmental > Aquatic > Marine > Oceanic > Sediment | place...
CTGCTTGGCCCTGCACTCTGCTGACTTTTTCATCGAGCCTGGCACGAAGATGAGGGCTTCGGGGAACTGCTCCAGGTACTCCTCCGAGGAGAGCCCATGCGCTGATCGAAGGTGCCGGTCAAGACGCCTTCGCTGAATCCCGCAGATGCGGCAGGACACATGGTAAGTAACGTCAGAATGAAATTCGCCAGGTGATCGTGAGCCTTGCGGTGGAAGGCTTAGAAATCACGCTGAAGCTGAGGTAATTTACGAGGATATCCAGGGTTGAAACGTCAACTGTCACATCCCGAACAGGGTAGGAATTCGGGTTGAGCGCCTGCGACAGCGGGTTGGAACTATATGCTGCCATAATCCCCATCTCATTCAGCGGCCCCACTGCCTCGGCTTCATCGAAGGTAGCGGTGAAGTCGACGATGTTTGTGGGGATGGCAACGGCGTTGCCGCTGGCGTCCCTGAACACGGTCGAGGACCAGGGCTTCCGTGACAGCTCGGCGTTGAGCTTCCGTTGATCCGGGTCAGGAGCATCGGGGCTGAGGAGAGAGCCAGTAGCCCCTGTCCCGATGGCGAGCATGTTCGCCCCCAGCGGTCGGGTCGTGGGGTCCTTGAAGAGCATGGCGGCAAAAATCGAGGCGTCCGCCGTGATCACCTGGGGGGTTTCCCAGTATTCCAGCGTCTCTCCCGTCTTTCCGTCGGTCAGGTGAAGAATGAACATCCCCTTCGCGCCGGGAAGGCCGGGAGACTTCGTGAGAGGGTGAGCGTTCATTGGGGGATTCCTCCTCGGACCATGATTCTAAAATCCAGGTCGGGATATTGTTCCTGAAAAGCTGTGATCTTCGGATAGGTCTTGTGGCGAGGCCCCCACCAACCTTTCACGTCCTCGATGATGACCCTACCCGAGTAGGAGCCTAGAAAGACGCAGGGGTCCCTTACAGGGCCCCCCTCATAGTCAGGAAGGATCCAAAAATCGGGGCGGTAGGTGGACGGGGCTCCGTCCTCCGACTGGACCGGGTACCTCTGCGCCTCGTAGAGGTAGAGGATCCCCGCCTCGTCCAACTCCTGAGCCCGTTGAACCTCTGACGTAGATCGAAGCCAACGACGACCCTGAAGAGGGGTGTCGTAGTAGGACCCGATCCCATACCCGCTCCGAGCAGGGACTTCCCGCTCCCCGGAGGCCCAACTCCGCTTCTGCGCCTCGGACATCTTCCGGCGAGTCTCCGCCGAAGCCGTTGAGCCCAGCTTCGTCTCCGATATAGCGGCGCGCCACTCGTCGTACTTCGCGGGGGGTACCCGGAAGGGGGCTCCGGTCTGCGCCTCCGAAATCTTCTGGCGAACCTCGGGGGGGCGAGGGCCTGTCTTCAGGCCCTTATTCCAGGCTTCGCGTCCCTGAAGCGCCTCAGACATCTTCCGACGCGCCTCGGGGGTATGCGTTGTCCCCTTTCGGTGGGAGGAGCGGACAGGCTCTCGACGCCCTTTGGAGTAGGCGCGTTTGAGCCCGCGACTGACCTTCTCCTTGTGCTCCGCCGACAGAGTCTTCCCCTTTTGCGCCTCGGAGTTCCGTCGCCGTTGCTCTTCAGTCCGTACCTGCCCCTTCAAGGCAGTTCCGATCTTAGAGGCACGATCGGCCTTTTCCATCTCGCTCAGAGAGGCGTGCCAAGCCCGCATCTTCTCTGCGTGACGAGCACTTCGCTCGGGTGTCCACTTCCCCCCCATCATTCCTCCTCGGCGTCCCGAGGGAGGGGGACCTCGATCACGTCTCCGGTCTTGCCGTCCACCAACTGAAAGGACACCACCTCATCCTGCGCACGTTCCTTGTGCTCCACCTGGGCGAGTGCCAGGCCCAAGTTCGCGGTCTCTCCGGGGCGGTTGAATCGGTCACGCATGATGGACATCGGTAATCTCCTGGCCTGGCCGACTGTACCCGGGGGGGCCGAACCCTACCCCGGATCGGTAGATAGACGATGTACCGCTTTGGGGGGAGGAAGAAACATGAGCTACCGCATCGCCGCGACCGCGGATCTGGTGACCATCCACTGCCTCAAATGCGGAGGCAGATCCTCCAACCCACGAGACGTGAGGCTGCGGAGCTGCCATAAGTGTGGCTACCACGCCGTCTTCCCATCCCCTGTGAGTTTCGGGGAGACGGCGGAGAGGACCGACCTACTTGGACTTCGCGGACTTCAGCTCGACGAACTTGTTGTAGGCAAAGCCGAGGAGCCCGAGGAGTAGGACCGCGAAAGTGGCCCACTGGCCCGTCTGGAGAGCGTTGACCGCCTCCTGGACATCCTCGATGGCCGCTGCGTCGTCGGTCGGGACTTCGACAGCAGGAAGCTCGACCTTCTTGGTCTCTTCCTTCTTGGTCTCGGCCTTCTCCTCGGAGCCCTCAGCGTCCTCACCTTCGGGGAGAGCAGCTGCGTCTTCGGTAGACTCAGCCACGGGGGCGGCGTCGTCTTGGGCGTAGGCAGGGGCGGCGAGCAATGCCGCAAACAAAAGCGATTTCATGTGATTCTCCTAGTCCCGGGGCCGGGAGATAGGCGAATCACCGGATCAGGCGCCCAGCTCGGCCAGGCGAGCACCCACAGCCTTCTTGACCGCGTCGCTGTTCTCAGCCGCCATGATGGCGGTGAGCATCTTGGGGTCGTCCCCATGATCGTTGAGGGCCACCTTCTGGCGCGTTCTCCAGTGGGTCTTCAGGTCCCAGCTGAACGCCGGGCTGGATGCAGCACCCTTCGTCTCTGGAGCCTTCTCCGCAGGCGCGGCTTCCTTCAGGGCACGAAGTTCGCTTCGAGCAGCCGCCAGTGAGCGGAGAGCGGACTTGGCCATGATCTTGACCTCACCCAGACTCGCAGGCTTCCCGTCCCACGTCTCATCAGTGTCCACCCACTTCCGCAGCGCACCCTCCAGCGCTGGGCCGTTGCGGTCGAGATCCTGAGACACCTTGCGCGGAGCTTCTCCGACCTTGCCTACGACCCGGCCATCGTCCTGACCCCCGATCGAGCTGCCAGCGGAACCCACCTCGACTCCGTCGTTCACGAAGATCCCAGGTTCGGGAGTGTTCGAAGATGCGGCGTCAGGCAGGAGATCGGCCAGGGTCTCACCTACGCGGGCCTCCTGAACGTCTCCCGTGGCACGAGCCACCCTGACCACCTGGACGGGGCCAGAGTTGTCCAGCTTGCTTCGGGCCGCCTGATCACCCTTCCCGATCTCGATAGGTGCGCCCTTTGGCGAGCCGAGCTTGCCCACCACGACACCACCCGAGTCGTCCGACACCACTACGCCCGTAGGTGCTCCGCGACTGACCTTCTGCGCGCTGTTGTGGTCCGCCTCTGCACGGAGAGTGATGCGGTCGCCCATGTCGCGCTCTTCGCTCTGGACGGTCATCAGGTTGACCCTCTCCCTCTTCTCGGTCGTGCTCTGAGCCTGGTGGACCTCGACGCCGGCCGACTTCGGGACGTACTCGGTCACCGTGGAGTCGATCGGCACAAGCCACCCTGCCTTGATGGCTCCGTTGAGGGCTGTCGGGTAGGGCAGCTTGATCTCGGATCCATCCTCACGCCTGGCGATCTTGCCGTCGAAAGTGATGATGTCTTTCGCATTCAGGTGTCCTTCCTCTGGAGGAGGAAGGTGGATGCGGGTGATGGCTCGGTAGGTGTGCGATTCCGACATGGGGATCACTCCTTAGGGGTCAATTGGTGCCATGGACGGGCGGCATGACGAACAACATCGGGGCCCCGTCCGAGAGATTGAGGTCCAGTCCGATCTTCTGGTGGATGATCGGGAGGAAGTCTTGGGCCACTCGTACCCGGGAAACAACCCGAGCGCGGTTCAGGGTCTCGGACCAGACGCAGAAATCGATCAAGATCTCCTGGCCATCGAGCTGTAGCCGGATGGCGTTGGAGAACGTCCCGTAGAAGTCTTCGTCCGGTTCGTCCACCGGGCATTCCACGTTCTTGAAGGCCACGTCCTCTCCCTACCCTTCCAGCCAGCGAAGGCTCGTGTCCAGCATGTAGCAGAAGGCACTGGAGGCGAAGGCGAAGAGCCCCATCTCCACCAGGCCCGAGGCGAACCCCACAGGCTCCCAGACCTGGATCATCCTGGAAGCGACCCACACTACCCACCCAGTATGGAAACCTGTGCAGTAGGCGCAGGCGAACATGCGCTCGAACAGATTCCCCTCTTCTCGCCGGAGGAGGGGAAGAGCGTAGAAGGCCCGGTTCACGGAGGGCACCTTCTCGTTCATCAGCCCGAAGCACAGGCCGTAGGACGCTAGGAGGAGTAGGAGGAGTTCCATCGGGCACACGCTACCCGCGACGACCCGTGTACGATCACATCCAGGAGGACAACATGGCTTTCACCAAGACCAGCATCGGGCTCACCGCCCCAAAAGTGACTTCGTCCGAACCCTTCCCCCGAATCGGAGAGGAGAAGGACGGCAACATCTGGAACGGCGAGAGGTGGGTCACCCAGGAAGAGTGGGCGGCATCCCAGGCGACCGGCTCCAAGCTCCCCGGCGACAGCCGCTAGAGGGTGCCCAAGGTGATCGCAGTCGCAGCGGTTGCACCGAGGACAACGCCTCCTGTGATGGCCCAGGCTACCGCCTGGCCCTTCCTCGCCCTCTTCTGTCCGTCCTCTGCCACGATGGCTCGGATCTCCTGCTCCTTGCCGATCTGTTCCAGCTTCGAGATGGCCTCCGCGTCTACGTCGAACTGACCATCACAGGTGGTCAGGGCCTTGTAGGTCCGGTCGGCCATCCTCAACGTCTCTTCTGTGATGAGGTCGAGAGCGGGCTGGCAGATCTTCAGCTGCTTGGCTTGGATCAGGGCACTGTCGTACATCGGTCCGGGGAGCAGGAACGCCTTCGCGGGGACACTCCGCACCACAAAGGTGCCGTCCTCTTGCCGTAGGAGGACCACAGAGCCCCCCGGGACCATGTTGACGCCCTCTGCCAGGGAAGGAGGCTGACGGAGCGCGAGGAGGCTCGGAGAGGCTGCCTCGTGTGCCGTCGCATCAGGGAAGGTGAGGACCGTTCCTTCCGGGACCTGGAGAGCACCGGTGTCGCCGGTGTCGCCGGTGTCGCCGGTGTCGCCGGTGTCGCCGGTGTCCTGGGCCAGAGCCGCCCCGAGAACGAGTAGGCTCAAGAGCATCAGATCTCACCCTTCTCGTAGGCGCGCATCCGCTTCCGGTCCCAGTTGTCGAGGCCCGCACCGTCCCACCCTGCATCGAGCAGGTTGTCGTTCAGGATGTGGCCCGTGCGCTCCATCACGATGGCATTCACCCCAGGGATGATCCGGGTGAAGGTGTGCTCGTACCCGAGACCGTGAAGCAGCTCATGGGTCCACAGGTTCGCGTAGGCGTTCGGGGGGAGGCTCTTCTGCTTGTACGAGGGGTCGTCCCAATTGAACTCCTCGACGGAGTCAGGCTCCAGGCTCCCATCCGTCAGAGCGATGGTCGCCCAGCCCTGAGGGAAGTCCGGCCATCCGTCCCCGTCCTTGTCGCCGAGGAAGGTGCGGCCGTGGATCTGCTTGCCATCCGTCGGGGCTCCTGCGAGGAGGCGGTCATCGTGGAGGACGACGATCCACCCCTTGAGGCACGGGATCACCGTAGGCTTTGACGCCCACCCTTCCGCGTCCCATCCGGGAGAGCACGTGCTCGTAGGCATCGGCCCGCGGCGGACCTCGTTGATCTTCCAGCCCGTCTCCTGCTCGACATACTTGATTCCCGTCTGGAGGGCCTTCTCCGTCAGCTGCTTGGGGAGGTGGCCCTCGACGAGGTAGATGCCCTGGAGTTCCGACTTCGAGGAGTCCTCACCCCAACCACCTGGCTGCGGCGCGATGGGCGACGAGTACAGGGGAGTGATGAAGATCAGGAAGCAGACCAACGCCAAGAAGGTGAACATCACCCTCTTGTCGAACACGATCTTGCTGAGTTTTTCGACCATTTGAGTTCTCCTATGGGAGGCACGGGGGATCAACCGAAGAGGTCGTTCCCGTCCTTCACCTTTGCTTCATCGGACTGCTTGGCGACCTTCTGGGCCTCGGCGTCCATCTTGGCAGTGGCCTCGTCGTGAGCGGCAGCAACACGTTCGGCGGCATCCACCGTGGCAGCCTTCGCCTCGCCCACCTCCGCAGAGGCCACCCTACGACGGCGCTCGGTCTCACCTGCAATGGCAGCACCTGCGGTCCCGACAACGACCGCACCGGTGGTGTTGCCGCTCGTGATCCAGTAGAGGACGGCGCCGAGGAGAAGGACGGCAGCCAGGCCGGCCATGCCGTACACGATGTACTTCTTGTCGATGGTCATCTGACTCCCAGAGCGTACGAGACCCCCGTGATAGGGGTTCTACCGTCAGTTGGCGGCCTGGATGGTGCCAGTAGTGACCGTGGTGACGATGGGGATGGGCGCTCCCCCGTTCAGGATGAACTCGGTGCCCCCCAAGACAGCCCCTCCGCCGAGGAGGCTCCGGATGCCTAGGATCGACAGCCCGGAACCGTATGGGCCCAGCCTGGAGAACGGACTCGAAGACGTGTCCTCCATCATGTAGGCAGCAGCCCCATTCCCCGTAGTCCCCGGAGTTCCGTCGGGGTTCGGGTCTGTAGTGGGGTCCGCACTGGTCGGAGGAACGTTGTCCCCCATCAAGGTGGCGAGGTCGAAGAGGTCTTCCCGCGGAGCCACGTCGGTGAGGGCCCACATGAAGTCCTGGTTCATCCCCATGCCGCTGGTGTTCGGTGTCCAGCTTGCACCCCTGGCGTTCGGGTACATGACCGCGGCACCTGTCCCGTGAGGGAGAGCTGCACCGCCCTGGAGGACTCCTCCCCCGAGACGGCCTCCTGAGACGAAGAGCGTCATGGAGTGGTCGAAGTGGGTCGCCGAGCCCTTGATTACCGGAGACTGGTTGGCCCACACTCCTGCGGGGCCGCCTTCCAGGGTGAACTCGTTCGAGGTGAACTGACCCTCGATCTCGATGGCCGCGAACCCTTCCCCAGGCCCTGGGCCGTCGCAGAGCATGGAGAGGTGGACATCGTCACCGTCCTCAACCTCGCAGTACTCCACTCCGGCGTACAAGGAGTTCTCGTCATCGGAGAAGGTGAGGAACCGGTACGGGTCGTTGAGGACCAGGGACTCGGCATTGTCCAGCACGTCCTTGGGGTCGTTGATCTTGGAGCCCACTCCAACAGTCACCGTCGACTCGCCGTCCCGGCTTCGGACCATGACCGGAGTACCGTCGTTGAGGAGGGTGACAGATCCCCCGAGGGGCTGAGAGCACAAGTAGGTCTTAGTGACCGGCTTGGCTGGAGCGAAGGTCACCGTCACCGGGTACTGGGCTGCGGGCAGCGGAGTCGACAGGATGAGGCTCTGCGTGGTCTTGTCGAAGCCCCAGCTCGAAGAAGAGAGCACGGCGCCGTCCACCTGAACGACGAACACCCGATCTGCGTAGATGGCGGAGTCTGCGACGCGAACCAAGGTGGTGGTCTGCGACGGGATCGTCGCCACCTCGGGCGTCACGTCGATGTTGTACTCGCCCGACGTGAAGGTGAAGTAGCGGTTGAGCACCATCCCCTGCGGTGCGACGCCGAACCCGTCGATGGCGCCCCGGATCCGGTAGCGCATGAAGTCCCATCGCTGCTGGGAGATGGACCGAGAGTCGACGGATCCGAACCCAACACACCCACGGTCGGTCTTCTGGACAGGGAGTTGGGAGTACTCGACGGTCGCCCATGCAGCGGTCGGATCGGTGGTCTCTGTGACGAAGTCGCCCGTGGCCCAGGGAGGGAGCGGCAGGTCCGGACGGTAGAAGCTCACGCCCCAGGTGGGGTCCAGGTAGAGCCTGACGTGGGCGAGGCTCCTCCAATCCATCGGAACAGGCACTGCCATGAGGGAGGAGTTCGTGGCTCCGGTCGAGTCCGACCTCGGAATCCGGTACGAGTCGATGTCGTCTGGGTCCGCATCACGGAGCAGGATGCCGAAGGTTCGGTTCAGCGTGGACCCGATGTTCGCTCTTGGGCGAAGGGGCGCGAGACTGGTTGAGTGCAGGGTGAACTGGCAGGCCCCATCGCCAATGCCTCCCACGTAGGCGTAGGGCTGCACTGCCGCAGTAGAGATGAACGAGGAGAACGGCGCGTTGCCGATCACCGTGTCGTCCACCACGAGGACAACGATGTCCGAGGCTGGGTCAGCCAAGAGCCTGTAGGTGTGCGGGAGGCCGTCGTCCCAGGCGACCGCGAAGGAGGCGACGGTGTTCAGGCTCCCGTCCACCAAGGTGACCGTGCCTACGTCAAGAGTGACCCCGACGATGCGGGTGAGGCTTCCGGACTTCACCTTGGACCCGAAGGTGAGGCCAATCCCTCCTGCGGTTCCTACGGTGAAGCTCTCAACGGAGAAGCGGGCCTCCGAGATCAACCCTTCGTAGAAGACCGAGACGGGATCGGCCAGGGATGGGGAGACCCACTGGCCTGTGGCTCCGGTGGTCTTGGTGAACTCCAGCGTCTGCCCCCGCACAAACGGGCTAGGCATCGTGTTGGAGGCCTTTGACCACCCTGCGTCGACGGGGTCCTGGAGGCCGGAGAGGGACGCCTGGGGGAGATCCGTGACCAGACCCCTCTGGGTGACCACCAAGCCGGTGTCGGGGTCTGTGTACGTCCCCTCGACGTACAGAAGCGTGTTGAACACGACCTCCCGAACTCCGTCGCGAACGAAGACGGTTGCATCCCCAGCCCCGAGGACTCCGGACTCCACCTGGAACTTTGCCTCTGTGTCCGTCGTGACCTTGTTCGACAGGAAGGGCTCGACCCTCTGGTAGCTGAACTCCTGGTCGATCGAGGAGGAGCCTGAGGTCGACTTCAGGAGGATCTGTTGCCCTGTAGCGTCAACCTCGGCGTAGCCGAAGCCAGCCACGATGTACCAGGGATCGTTCGGATCATCCTCGGGCAGGACGTTCATCTCGGTGAACGCAGTCAGCCCCTGGACGGTCTGGGTCATCCTCTCCGGGTTGGAGTCGTACTGGACGAAGTCCCAGACAGAGGTGCTGGTCGCCCTACGAGAGATCGATCCCCAGAAGGCGACGCCCTTCTTGGTTGCGGGGAGGAGGAGGGCCGTCTGGGCCGGGTACGAAGGCAGCTCCTCCAAATCTGCGACGAGCCCTGAGACCTGGCCACCGAGGTAGACCTGGGTGGCCGTGTTGTCCGGGAAGCCGCCCTGGACACGGAGGGAGATCAGGTCCTCATCCCAGACTGTCTCGAACAGGACCGGGAAGGTGTCGTTCCCGAAGTCCCGGATGCCCTCGGGCAGAGCGGAGGTGAAGGTGATCCGGACCTGAGTTCCGTCCTCTGTCGCCTCCAGCCCACACTCGGTGATGGTGTAGACGCCTGCTTGAGTCCCTTCGGGGATCCGGAACCGGGAGCCGGATCCAACTCCGGGAGGCAGCAGGTCGATGTCGAGCACGATGGAGGTCTGGCTGACGGCCTCTGCTTGTGCGCCAGGGCCGATCGACCACCCAGCCTCAAGGTGGGTCTGGGCTCCTTCGAGCAGGACACCCACGTGCTGGACCCCGTCGACGATGAGGAGGCCCACGAGGAGGAGGCTCGCCCCATCGTGGATCCCGAAGCCTACGCCCGTGAACACACCGTCTGCCGTGTACTCCTCCACCTTGATCCGAGCGGACTCAGTGACCGTCGTAGACAGAGAGAGATCCACGTCCCGGGTGTAGATGGACGCCTCCCCGATCCCGTAGGAGCCCGTCGAGTCGTCGATGACTCGGTAGGTGCCGTCCCCTGCTACGCCTCCTGCATCCACACCCTCCAGAACCCAAGGGGTTCCAGCGGAAGAGGGAGTAGTTTGACCGTTGAAGGACCCACTTTCCTGCATAGAGGACGCAGAAACCCCTCCGATTGAAATTGCACGGGGATTTTGGTTCAACCGAAGGGTCGTGTGGCTGTTCAGAAGGGCAGAGTAGTCCTTCTGGAATCCGATGTACCTGTGCCCGATCTGCTTCGGGGAGGGGCGCCGGGTCGGACCCAGGGCAATGCCCATCGGGAAGCGGCCGGTCCGAGGAACGCCCTGGCTCGTAGCGGGCATCGGGGACACGGCCGGATTGTTGTGCCCTACCGAACGGTGCCAGGTGTTGAGGGTGAGGCCCCGGGTGTTCAGGTTCCCCAGAGGGAAGGCGGGGTTCGTGAACCAGATGTAGTCGACTTCGATCGTGAAGGTGCCCGGGGGCGCCAGGGGGATCGGGACAGCGGGGTAGATCTCCCCGACGTAAGGGTTCACCCCAGCGAGGGCGAGTGGCGTGCCGTTGAGGCGGACCGCCACGTCATTGACGGTTGCCGGAGTCGCGTCTCCCCACCCACGAACGAGAGGCCCTCTCTTCGTGAGGATCCGGCCGTTCGCCAACGCCGCAGTGCCAGTGAAGGGCGTGATGCTGTTGTGGATGAAGTTCCACGCCGACGTGAACAGCGTCGAGGATGCGGTGAGCCCTACCTGAAGGAGCCTGAACAGGCTGACTGCGTGAGAGGTTGAGAGAATCGCCCCGGTCCCCGCTGCGTGCGTCGGGGTGCCCGTCGCAGAGGCGAGGGCGAAGGTGATCAGCGGGGCGCCATTCAGCAAGAGCGTGTAGAAGGCGCCCTGCTGGTTCCGCACCAGAGAGATCGTCGTTCCTGCAAGGTTCCAGGCAGCGGGGACTTGGGCGGAGTAGCCGCCACTGGTGATGCCGATCACCTTCGTCCCCGCCACCGCTGAGAGAGCCAGGTTCACCTGGACGGCGCCGTCCGTGACGGACAGGGTGGCAAATGTAGTGTTGGTGACGGGCGGCGAGATGGTGGCCGAGCCGGCATCGATATGGAAGTCAGCCCGGAACGAGCTGCCAGGGATAATGCGTCCGGTGAGGTCCCCGAAGATCCAACCGTACTGGTCCCCCAGGTTCTTGGTGAGGAGCAGCCCGTTGGAGGTTGTCGCGACGGAGGATCCCGTTCCGATCTCCGTGCCGGTGAGAGACGGGTCCGCGTTTGGGAGGACGGTGCCGTTGTAGTCGTAAGAGAGAGACGGCCCTGCGATCAGGTTGTAAGCCGCCGATGTCATCAGTGACGTGTCGAGGTCTACTTGAGAGAGCACCGCAGGGTTCTGTGTCGCACTGCTGATGACTGGGGCGATGGGGTAGGTCGTCGTGATTTCGTAGGACGACAGGTCATCCACGCCAGGCGAGAACTCGGTCTCGGTGAGCAGGTCTTGCGGGAGCCCTCGGGAGTCCAGGAAGTCCAGGCGAACGGTAGTGTCCGGAAAGGGGAACGACACCAACACCGTCGGAGCATCCCCAAATGCGTAGAAGGATGCGCTCCCGTTCACCAAGAGGTTCCCGGCCAGGTCCTCCACCCCGTTGGCCGTGATGGTGTACTGGCCCCCCAACGTCGACCCGGTGTGAGTGACGATGGCCGAGGTGTAGCCGCCGAGGAGGCCAGCCACCCCGACCACCACCGACACCGATGTGAGGGGCACCCCGTAGGTGTCGACGAAGGTGTAGCTGGAGGGGGCGGTGAACGCTGCGTTGCTCGACATCTCCTCCGAGAAGAAGATCTCCGTCCGGAACCCATTGAGAGCCTGGGCGCCCGTCACCGTCGGCGGGATGATGTCCACGGACCCGTAGGATGCGTTCCCGAAGGGGGCGCCTCCATACCCACCTGTAGTGGGGACCGGGAGTCGGGGGAGCGCCGGGCTTCCGTAAGGAGAGTAGCCGTAAGACGATCCGCCGTATCCCAGGCCACCGAAGGTAAGTCCGGGGAGGTAGACGGGCATTCAAGAAGCTCCGGGTAGATTCTACCCTCCATGCGCCCGATAGGCGGCCCACCGGTATCAGACCGGTGGGCCGCCTATACTGCGCGTCCTTTCATAGGGGGAAATTCATGACCGTCCAGGACCACCAGCTCCGAATCGCGGCCAAGAACCCATGCCGCATCGCATCGACTGCTGACCTGGGGTTGACGGGCCTTGCCGCGATCGACGGAGTGACTCCGGTTGCTGGTGATCGGGTTCTCGCCAAGGATCAGACAGCAGGCGAGGAGAACGGAATCTACGTGGCGGCGTCGGGAGCTTGGGCCCGAGCCCTCGACATGGACGATGTCGCCAACGACCGCATCGAGGCAGGTCTCTCGGTCTACATCCAGGAGGGGACTGCCAACACCAAGAAGACCTTCGTCCTCACTACCTCTGGCGCCATCGTCCTCGGCACGACCTCGCTCGTCTTCGAGTTGGGGCCGACCGCAGGTGCTGGGTCAAGCCTCGCAGGGTCGACGGGGGCCACAGACAACGCCCTTCTCCGGGCGGACGGGACTGGCGGGGCCTCCGTTCAGGCTTCAGGGGTCACCCTCTCCGACGCCAACAACCTCGCAGGACTC
>Ga0114918_10004326_pt1 | contig 12374 bp, 9 predicted proteins | sample LantaG_FD_87015 | JGI IMG/M metagenome (GOLD analysis project Ga0114918, IMG submission 87015) | Deep subsurface microbial communities from Baltic Sea to uncover new lineages of life (NeLLi) - Landsort_02402 metaG | ecosystem: Environmental > Aquatic > Marine > Oceanic > Sediment | place: Baltic...
CCTGATCCGCCCCTCCCCTGAATTCTATATTCTTTTATCTTTGTCCTTTTGCTATAACCATTCTCTGTTACAACCAGAACATATTTTTTTGTTTTATTTTTATTTTGTTTTTCTACCTTTTTTATTATATCTACCCCAACTATCTCATCATCTTTACCTAATCTTATCCCTCTAACTCCGGACGCTGTCCTCCCCATAGACCTAATGTCTTTTTGTTTAAATCTGATTGATTTTCCTACTTTTGTCACCAACATTATTTCTTCCCCTTCGTCAACAATAACAACACCTCTTAAAGCATCCTCTTTCTTCAATTTTATGGCTTTTAAACCAGATCTACGTACATTTTTAAAGTCCTCTACTTTTGTTTTCTTAATTATACCATTTTTAGTTACCATTACCAGATATTTTGTTCCTTGTTCTATATCTTGTTTGCCATATTTAATAAGTTGCATTACTTTCTCTTCTGGAGAAATCTCTAAAAAGTTTAAAAGTCCTCTTCCTTTTGATGTTCTTGATGCTTCTGGAATTTCGTATGCTTGAGATTGAAAAACTTTTCCGGAATCAGTAAAGAAGAGCAAATTATCTAAAGTACTTGTTAAACAAAAATGCTCAACAAAATCCTCTTCGCTAGTTCCCATACCTAAAATTCCCTTGCCTCCTCTATGCTGAACCTTATAAATAGTAGGCTTTACTCTTTTAATGTATCCACTCTTGGTTAATGTAATTATAGTTTCTTCTCTAGGAATTAAATCTTCATCACCAATTTCACCTGGGTTTCCAGCAAACATTTTTGTTCTCCTAATATCATTATATTTCTCTCTTATCTCCTTAATTTCTTTTCTTACAATTGCTTTTATCTTAGCCACACTCTTTAGTATAGAAATAAGTTCTTTTATTCTAGCTTTTATTTCTTTAAGTTCATCTTCGATTTTTTCCCTTTCTAATTTGGCAAGAGACTGAAGTTTCATTTCCAAAATAGCGTTTGCTTGAATTGAGGTGAGTTTAAACTTTTTTTCTAAATTCTTTCGGGCATCATCACGATTTGCTGATTTTTTAATAGTAGATATAACTTTATCAATATTTTTTTGGGCGATACTAAGCCCTTCTAAGATATGGCCTCTGGCTTTGGCTTTATTTAGATCAAAGATAGTTCTTCTTTTGACGACTTCTTGTTTATGTTTTAAATATAATTCTAAAACTTCGGATAAAGATAATATCTTGGGTTGAATGCCATCAACTAAAGCCAACATATTTAAATGAAACATTCTTTGAAGAGATGTCCATTTATAAAGATAATTGAGAATTTTCTTTGGAAAAGATCCCTGTTTAAGTTCAATTACTATACGCATTCCTTCTTTGTCGGATTCGTCTCTGGCATCTCTTATCCCTTCTATTTTTTTGTCTTCGACCAACTTTGCTATTTGTTTAAGCAATTCTGATTTTTCTACCTGATAAGGAATCTCGGTAATAATAATTCGAAATCCTTTTTTGGCCTCTTCTATTTCAGCTTTTCCGCGTATCAAAATTGGTCCCTTGCCTTGAGAATAAGCAGATATAATGTCTTTTTTACCATAGATTATTCCTCCTGTTGGGAAGTCCGGACCTTTTACAAACTGAAAAAGATCTTCTGTGGTAGCTTTAGGGTGATCAATTAAATAAATTGTAGCATCACAAATCTCCGTAAGATTATGGGGAGGGATACTAGTCGCCATACCAACAGCAATTCCAAAGGAACCATTTAATAAAAGCTGAGGCAGAGGAGAAGGTAAAACTTTTGGTTCTTCTCTCGTTCCATCATAGTTAGACCTAAAGTCAACTGTATCTTTTTCAATATCGCCCAACATTGTTTCTCCTATTGAAGATAATTTACATTCTGTATATCTTTGCGCAGCAGCACTATCACCGTCTTGAGAACCAAAATTTCCTTGACCATGAATCAATGGATATCTTAAAGAAAAGTCCTGGGCCATTCTAACCAATGCCGCATATAGAGCAATATCGCCATGAGGATGATATTTACCTAATGTCGCCCCTACAACAGTAGCTGATTTTCTAAACCTGGTATCATGCCGAAGTCCATCTTCGTACATTGTGTATAAAATTCTTCTATGTACTGGCTTTAAGCCATCTCTAACATCTGGCAAAGCACGCGAAATAATAACAGACATTGCATAGTCCAAATAATCTTCTTTCATTTCCTCTACAATCTCTCTAGGTTTCACATATCCTATTTCATTTTCTTGTTTTTGGATATCTTTTGCCATAAATTTATTTTTCTTGCCCTTGTTCCACTGCTTTATTTATTATATTCAACATCTCTTTAATATTATTAAATTCTTCTTTAATCCCTTGTTCTATTTCTTGCGGCCAAAACTCTTTTATTTTCTGGTTAAAATCTAATACTTTTGAATTTTCCAAAAAACTATTTTTCTCAATATCTTGTAATCTCTTTTCAAAATTTTTAAAAAATAAAATACCTGACACTATTGCCAAAATAATTATTATAATCCAGAAAATAAATTTTCTATAAAGTAAATTTGATGTCTGAACTTTTTTTAAAAAAGTCATTTTAATAAACTTCAAAAACTACTACTTGCATTATTTCCTTTGGCAGATCAGATATCTTTACCTTAAACTTTTTTTGTGGTTCAATTTTTTGAGAACCAACTTCTTTTAAAAATTGGTCTAAAGAATTAAGTTTAAGATTTAATTTGGGAATTTGATAATGCATTGGAATAACTATTTTTGGTTCAATTTGGGAGATAATATTTGATGCTTGTTTAGCATCAATAGTATAAACTCCGCCCACAGGTATCATCAAAATATCAACATCTCCTATCTCTTCAATCTGTTCCGAAGTTAATTCTTTTTGCCCGATATCTGATAAATGACAAATTTTCATATTCTCTGTTTCAATTACATAAAACACAACTTGACCTTTTTCTTTCCCCTGGGAATCGTCATGAAATCCTTGAATTCCTTTTATATGGACACCCTTTATTTCATACTCCCCAGGATCTTCAATTAAAAAAGGATTACCATCTATCGCTTTTTTATTGGAATGGTCTGAATGTCCATGAGTTATAAGCAAAATCTGGGCCTCTGTTTTTGGGATTTTAAGGCCTAAACTTTTATCAAAAGGATCAATCGCAATTTTTAATTCCTGGTGATCAATATCTTTTGTACTTATTTCAAAAAAAGATTGTCCATGCCAAATAATATTCATAAGATTAAATATCTAACTAACTTATATTTATTTTATCATAACCAGTCTGCCCTTGCAATCAGCTATATTTTTATGTATATTAACATATATGTCTGTAAAAATTTTAAAGAAAATCAAACAGGAAATAATTTGTCCTCCTAAGGTCGGAGATATTGTAGAGGGAGAAATTGTTGCCTCCGAACCTAATACTTTATTTTTAGACCTCGGCTCTAAAGGAATTGGTATTATTTATGGCCGAGCTCTTTATGACTCCAAAAATATCCTAAAAAGTTTAAAAGTTGGAGAAAAAATATTAGCCAAGATAACTAACTTAGAAAATGAAGATGGTTATCGTGAATTATCGCCAAAAGATGCTTCCAAAGAACTCAGCTGGGATGAATTAAAAAGGAAAAAAGAGGATGAAGAGTCTTTTGAAATAAAAATTTCCGGAGCAAACAAAGGAGGATTATTGGCACAAATAATGGGTATTTCTGCTTTCCTTCCTACTTCTCAGCTATCTCCTGAACATTATCCAAGAGTTGAGGGAGGAGAGGCTTTTAAAATTATAAAAGAACTCCAAAAATTTGTAGGTCAAAAATTAAAAGTAAAATTATTTGCGCTTGATCAAGCAGAAGAAAAGATAATTCTTTCTGAAAAAGCATGCCTGACTGAACAAATTAAAGAAGATTTAAAAAAATATAAGATTGGTGATGTGGTTGAAGGGAATATTACGGGTATAACAAATTTCGGAGTATTTATAAAATTCGGGAAAGAAGGATTAGAAGGATTGATTCACTCCTCTGAAATTTCTGAAGATATAAATAAAAATCTATCTGAAAATTTAAAGATTAATCAGAAAGTTAAAGCAAAAATTATTGAAATAAATAATGACCGAACTTACTTATCATTAAAAGTATAATAATGAAAAAAGTATTTCAAAACTTTTTCTTTATAATCTTAATTTTTCTTTTAATATCCTCTGTTTTTACTTTATTTAATCCAGAGGCTCTTAAACAAGAAGAAGAGATTACTCTTAGCCAAATTGCTCAAGAAATTAATAATGATGGAAAGATTAAGCAAATTTCTGTTTCTGGGGATGACCTTTCAGTTTTATATGAAAATGGAGAAAAAGCAGTTTCTAGAAAAGAGGCTGATTCTTCTTTAACCCAATCTTTAATAAACTATGGTGTTTCTGAAGAAAGGATAAGAAATTTAAATATTAATAATGAAAAAGAGAAAGCAAGTGTTTGGGATTGGTTAATGCCCGTTTTATTTATTCTACCAATCTTAATTTTTGGATTGTTTTTCTGGACGATGTCCAAACAAGCAAAAACAGGAGCAAACCAAACATTTGGATTTTTAAAATCTCCGGCTAAACTTTTTGGCGAAGGAAAAACCCCAGGGGAAAAAGTTAGTTTTAAAGATGTTGCTGGGTTAGAAGAAGCAAAGGAAGAGATAAAGGAAATCGTTGACTTTTTGAAAAATCCTAAAAAGTTTTGGAAAATGGGAGCTCGCATTCCCAGAGGAGCATTATTGATAGGCGCTCCCGGAACTGGAAAAACATTATTAGCACGAGCTGTGGCTAATGAAAGTGGTGTTCCTTTCTTTTCCATGGCTGGTTCAGCCTTTGTAGAATTATTTGTAGGAGTTGGAAGTTCAAGAGTCAGAAATTTATTTGAAACAGCGAAAAAACATCAACCTTCAATTATTTTTATTGACGAATTAGATGCTATTGGGAAGATGAGAATGCCTGGATTTGGAGGAGGACACGAAGAAAGAGAACAAACATTAAACCAAATTTTATCCGAGATGGATGGATTTCAAAAAGATACTGGAGTAATAGTTATAGGAGCAACAAATCAACCAGAAAGTCTTGATCCGGCTCTTTTAAGACCGGGACGATTTGATAGAAGAATTGTTTTAGATCTGCCGGATATAAAAGGAAGACAAGCAATATTAAAAATTCATTGTAACGGAAAACCATTGGCTTTAAATACCAATTTAAAAGAAATCGCTGAACGCACTTCCGGATTTTCGGGGGCCGATCTGGCAAATTTAGTTAACGAAGCAGCAATCTTAGCTGCTCGCAGAAATAAAAAGAATATTTATCAAGAAGAACTTCTAGAGTCCATAGAAAAAGTTTTATTGGGACCAGAGAGAAGAAGCCATCTTTTGTCAAAGAAAGAAAAAAAGATTTCTGCTTTCCACGAAGCTGGACACGCCTTAATCGCTACCTTAATCCCCGAAGCAGAAAAGGTTAGAAAGATTTCAATTGTCTCTAGGGGAATGGCTGCTGGCTATACTTTATCCGCTTCAAAAGAAGAAAAAAGGATAAAAACTAAATCCGAATTTTTAGCCGAACTTTCTGTATTATTAGGAGGATATTGTGCAGAAAGATTAATATTTAAGGAAATTTCAACAGGGGCTTCAAATGATTTAGAAAAAGTAAGTTCCTTAGCCCGAAATTTAGTAACTAAATATGGAATGTCAAAATTAGGGCCTATTTCTTTTGGGGAAAGACAAGGTCCATCCTTTCTGGGGTATGAAGAAGAAATAAGAAGAAATTATTCTGAAAAAATAGCATCTGAAATTGATAAAGAAACTGAAAGGTTTATAAGAGAATCTGAGGATAAAGCAATAAAACTATTAAAAAAGAAAAAGAAAATGTTAAAAAAGATAGCCGAGGTATTGATTGAAAAAGAAACAATTGAAAAAGAAGAATTTGAAGATTTATTAAAAAACAAAGAGATTAAAAAGACAAAATCAAAAAAGTAATATCGGGCACGTAGCTTAATGGTAAAGCACCCGCCTTATAAGCGGAAGAGTGAAGGTCCGATTCCTTCCGTGCCCACCATGAGCATAACAATGGGCGGTTAGCTCAGTTGGTAGAGCGTTCGCTCGACATGCGAAAGGTTCACTGGTTCAAGTCCAGTACCGCCCACCAAATCTAATAAATAGAAACATTAAATTATGACAACAAAAACAGAAAAAATTATAGAATCAGGTTTAAAAAAAGATTTACCTCATATCCAACCCGGTGATATGGTTAAAGTTTATCAAAAGATAAAAGAACAAAGCAAAAAAGCAAAACAGGGCAAACAGGAAAGAATTCAAGTATTTGAAGGAGTTATTTTAGCCATAAAACATGGTAAAGGAATTTCCGGAACCATTACCGTAAGAAAAATGGTTGGAGATATAGGAGTGGAAAGGATTTTTCCTATCCATTCCCCTAATATCGAAAAAATTGAGATTGTCCAAAGAGGGAAAAGAAGAAAAGCAAAACTATATTATTTAAGAGATAGAGTTGGTAAAAAGGCAAAACTGAAAAGAAAAGTTGAAAAAGTTGAGAAGAAAGAATAAGAGTAAGAGGGCGGGTGCTGTAATCGGTAGCCAGCTATGCTTGAGGAGCATAGGGGATTATTCCCGTGAGGGTTCAAGTCCCTCCCCGCTCACTTAATATAATAAATAATATGTGTAAATCCCTTCGTTCACACAAAATGGACGATTAGCTCAGCTGGCTAGAGCGCGTCGTTTACATCGACGAGGCCGCAGGTTCGAATCCTGCATCGTCCACAGATGGAAACATCTAATAGGGTAATTATGGTTGAAATCCCTTATTGCCCACATAAATGAATCCAAACGAAACATTGCCGCGGTAGCCAAGTTGGTCAAGGCGCTGGTCTGAAAAACCTGATATTCCGGTTCGATTCCGGGCCGCGGCACAAAAAGCGGGTGTGGTATAGTGGCTATTATACAACCTTGCCAAGGTTGAGACGGCGGTCCGATTCCGCTCACCCGCTCCAAGAAAATAAAGTTATTTAATGTTTAAAATAGGACAAAACCCCTATTTTTTATTCTATTTTTATTATTTAACAAAATGCTTGACATCCACCTCTTAATATGATAATTTAGCAGAATTCCTATTTTTTTAGGAATTTAATATGTTATCAAACCAAAAATGGTATTTACTGACTTTCTCAATTTTGATAGGAGTTTCAGGTATAGCAACAGCAGAAATTGACACTAGTTTAATCAACCAGGCTTTTTTAGATTTAAATATCGTTCAGGAAACAACTTTGCTTCCTTTAACTTGCCCACCAACCAATAAAGAAATAGAAATACTGGAAAACAGACAAGTAACCGTAACAGCTTATTCTTCAACTGAATGGGAAACCCAAGGAGATCCTTTCATCACCGCCTCTGGAGAACGTGTTAAAGACGGTATTGTAGCCAATAATTTTCTTCCATTTGGTACAGAAATAAAACTGCCAGAAATTTTTGGAGACAAAATCTTTATAGTCCAAGATAGAATGCACTTTAGAAAGAGTGATTATCATTTTGATATATGGCTTCCGTCATATAAACAAGCATTAAATTTTGGAGCCCAGACAAGTAGTATAGAAATTGTGAAATTCCCTTAATATTTTATTATAATTAGAAAACAAAAGACCCACAGTATTACTGTGGGTTTTCTTATTTGTGCCCGGGGTGGGACTTGAACCCACAAGAGCTTTCGCTCACAACATTTTAAGTGTTGCATGTTTACCAAATTTCATCACCCGGGCAAATTAATATTTTCTAAATGAGGCCGAGGCGGGATTTGCACCCGCGTATAAGGGATTTGCAGTCCCTCGCCTTAAGCTACTTGGCTACCCGGCCATTTACTTTATTAAAACTTATATTCTATGTTTTTTCAAGATCATTCTTACTAATTAATAGTGTCTTTTTTAATTTTTTCTAAAATCTTATCAACATTTTCAGTATCTTCTATCTTTTCTTGCTTGAGAAATCTAATTTTTGGTACGGGTCTCATTCTTAATCGTTTATCAAGAGTCTTTTGAATATGATAAATATTTCTTTGTAAAATACTTAAAATCCAAATAGCTTTCTTCTCGGGCATTATGGAAACCCAAACTTTTGCATCTCTTAAATCAGATGAACATTCCACTTTGGTTAGAGTCAATAACAAATCTTTCGGATAATCAATCTGTTTTAATATTATTGCCCCTAGCTCTCTTTTTATAAGCTCATTTACTTTTTTTATTCTTTCAGAATCAGCCATTATTAATAAATTAATTAAAGTTCTCCTTTTTTTCTTTCTTCTTCAAACATTTGCAAAAAGTCTCCTTCTTCAACCTTGGTATCGCTTTCAAACAACATCCCACATTCATATCCTTTCTTAATTTTATCAGCGTCTTTTCTGTTTTGTTGAAGATTAATGATTTTCCCTTTTCCAACAATCTCTTGATCTCTTAAAATTTCACAAACTTTTCCTTTTTCAATAAATCCGTTTATTATTCGACCTCCAATTGTCTGACGATTTTTTCTTTTGCTAAATGTTGCTAGTATTTCAACTTCTCCTAAATTCTTTTTTGTAACTTCGACATCCAAAGTTTTTTCCATTGTTTCTCTAACATCTTGGATTAATTCATAAATTATATCAAAAGTTCTCACTCTAACTTTTTTTTGACGCAAAAGGTTTAAAGCCAGACTATCTAATTTTACTCTAAATCCGAAAATCTGAGATTTTGATGATTCTGCTAATTTAATATCTGTTTCTTGAATATTGCCAACTTCTTTTTTTAATATTCTTAAAATAACTTTTTCTTGCGGAATATTTTTAAGAACTCCTTCAATTGCTTCTAAAGAACCCAAGACATCTGCTTTTAAAATTATATTTAAAACTTTTTTACCCTCTTCTGCAAACAAAAATGAAGCATCTCTTTCTCCTTTATCTACTTTAGCTCCTTGAATAGCCTGATTAATATTTTCATAAATCTTGAATTCTTCCCCCACTTTAGGATTTTTTTCAAATCCTAAAATAGTTACTGGCTGAGAAGGATAAGCATCTTTGATTGAAATATCTTTGAAATCTTTTAAATCTTTTATCCTGCCAAAACTCGAATCCGTCCCAATAATTTGTCCTTTTTTTAATATTCCTTGTTCTAAAATCAAAGTAGCTATTGGCCCCTTTCTTTCATCAAGATAAGTTTCAACTATTGTTCCTTTAGCTGGTTTAGAAATATCTGTTTTCAAATCCTCCATTTCCGAAACTAATAATATCAAGTCTAAAAGAGATTCTATGCCCTTACCAGTTTTCGCCGAAACTTCAACTGAGGGGATTTTACCACCAAATGATTCAACTAAGATATCATTTTCTGATAATTGTCTTTTAATTTTTTCGGGGTCAGACAAAGGATCATCCATTTTATTTAAAGCAACAATCATAGGAATGCCTGATTTTTTAATAATATTAATTGCTTCTTTTGTTTGGGCCTTAACTCCATCATTAGCTGCCACTACTAAAATAATAATATCTGCTATTTTGGCTCCTCTGGCTCTCATGGCTGAAAATGCTTCATGACCAGGGGTATCAATAAAAGTAATTTTTTTATTGTCTTTATCTATTTCGTAAGCACCTATATGCTGAGTAATTCCTCCGCTTTCTTTTTCGGTGATTTTCAAATCTTTAATCGCCTCCAGAATTGAAGACTTCCCATGGTCAACATGCCCTAAAACAACAACAACTGGCGGACGAGTTAAATTTTCATTTTTTTCTATCATATAAAAGTATAATAACCCAATTAAACACTTATTTCAAGTTATTAAACTAAAGGAAAAACTGCCCAAAAAGACAGTTTTCGTAAAAGCAGAGAGGGTAGGAGTCGAACCCACAAACCCAAAAATGGATTCAGGTTTTCGAAACCTGCTTCTTACTATTCGGTCCATTTCTCCTTATTCAATAAAAAGGGGAAATTATTATTCTAATTCTTTTTCTATATCTTTAATTTCTTTTTCTATAAATTTTTTAGAAATCTCCAAACTTTTCTTTAAATCATTACATATCTTTTTCTCTCTTTCACTCAAATCGGGCTTCCCATCTAACTTTGCAACTTGTTCCTCTGTTTCTTCTTTCAGCGCTTTAAAAGCTTGATATAAAACTTTTTCGGCTTCGGTAATTTCTTTTTTTATTTTTTTTCTTTTTTTCATTATTTGCCTCCATCCCCAAATTCCTCCAAAAAGAATGGCTAAAATCAAAACTAAAAGAGTAACAACAGTTGTAAGATAATCAATAGCTACTTTTCCTATTCTAATAAAAACTGGGGGGCTAACTAAGATAGTGACTTTTTCTGAAGGCTTACTTTTTGCTCCTGAAGGATCTATGGCTTCAACCCAAACTGCATAAACTCCCTGTTCTACAGGCTCAACCTCAATATAGGTCCATTTACCTTCGGCATCACTTTTTACTTCTCCTATTTTGATCTCTTCTTTTTTATTTTTTTGAAGATAAACTTTTATTATAGATTCTACCAGAGCTTTTCCTTTTATAGAAAGAATACTACCCGGAAATAAAGCTTGAGGATAATTAGTGATAATTGGATTATCAATTGGCAAAATATTAATTTCTGTAACTGCCAATGTACAGTTTCCTGCTTTATCTACTGCATTAATTATGAGTATATGTTTTCCTAAGTCTTGTGGTAAAAGTTTATATTCTAATTCTTTCACTTTTATCGGGTCTTCTTTATCAACCTTTACCTCATAATAATCTATTCCGGAAAGATCATCAGTTGTTCCAAAAAACAAAGTAGGTTGAGGATTAGTTGTTTCTTCCCCTTCTTTAATTTTTATTTCAAATAAATCGGGAGGGATGGTATCAATCTGGAATTTGAAATGAGAGATTCCTCCCCAACCAAACTTATTACGCAGTTGAATATGGAAATACCAAATCCCATCATCTAAATCTTTTAATTGTTTCTCTGATATTATCTCTGAATAAAATATTGTTGGAATAGTAATAGGATTATGGTCAACTAATAATTTTACTCCTATAATGTCTTTAGTAATGTCCCAGATAAATTTAGGGTTATCATCAAAATACCATTTCTCTGGATCAGAATGGGTTGGAGAAAGAATAATTGGAGCAACTGGTGTATTTTCAGGAGGAATATATTCCGGGGTAACTATTTCCGGTGAGATGACATAACTTCCTGAGTTCATAATGGCTAAAACATTAGTACCTTTAAAATCAGCAGCTAATACTAAACCCGTAGAAAAATCTACCTTAGCCGTACCAACTGTTTTGGCACGAAAACTAATTGTAATAATAGTTCCTGCAGTCCCGGTAAAGTTTTTTGATGTCCCTCCTCCAAACTTTATTGTCCCGGCTGAATTGGAAAAAGTTGGTTCAGTCGTCCATAAAGTAAAAATTGACCCACTTTTGGAAATATTAATCACCGAAATCTCGTGGGGATTAAAATTTAAAGTAGCTTCAGCAGCATTAACTGTCTCTCCTCCGCTACTTACTTTTACAATAACCGAAAAGGTACTACCAATTGTATAAGTTCCTGTTAAAGGAGACAAATATAGAGAAGTTGAGACCCCCCCTTGGGTAGAAGGTACAACCGCAAAAGAAAGTATTAAAATAACTAAAATAGGAAATAATCTTTTCATTTAACAAGTTTAATTTAAAATTTTGCCCCTTGTTTTTTGTCTTTTGCTGCTTTAATAAATTTTTTTGCCAACCACCAAATTACTATCAGTCCAAAAACCACAACGAAAATAATCCAATAAGAAAATCGTTTTGACTTTACTGGTGGTACATATTGAACAATTCTTTCATTCCCAGCTTTGTCAACTGCTCTCACTTTTATTATACCCTGCAAATCTTGATTTTTCAAAAGATAGGGACTTTGAGCTCCTTCCCATTCCTTCTCCCCCTCTTTAATTTCATAATAATCAATCCCTGTTTGTTTATCGGTAGTAGAAAAAATTATAAAATATTTGCCTTCAAAAACTGATAGATGTCGACTGATTTCTATTTTGAATGACTCCGGAGGAATGGTATCTTTTTCAATCTCTTTCTGCCATTGGTCTTCAGAGATTTTTAATTCTGCGGCTAAAATTTTAAAAGTTGCTCCTTGCGTAGTAAGTTTGGCTTTTGTACCTAGCTTATCGCTTAAAAGCACTTGGGAACTATCTAAAAATTTTACTTTCGTTGAATTTTCTTCAGATGTTTGGAATATTGATTCGGAAACTTTGAATATTATTTTTCCTAACAAATTACTCTGTCCAGGATCACCAGGTATTCTTCCACAATATTCTCCAGGAACTCCTCCAATAAAAGAAATTTCGCCTTTGCTTTGATTAATAGTTGGTGTTTTTATCC